>Ga0184629_10000096_pt1 | contig 33947 bp, 29 predicted proteins | sample PLM4_32_b1_FD_133158 | JGI IMG/M metagenome (GOLD analysis project Ga0184629, IMG submission 133158) | Groundwater sediment microbial communities from an aquifer in East River, Colorado, USA - PLM4_32_b1 | ecosystem: Environmental > Terrestrial > Soil > Riparian zone | place: USA: East River...
AAGATAAAAATAAAAATCACAAAATCGGATAAAGATGTCAATTCAATCTGGCTTGAAGGTTTTCTTACTCAAAATACTCATAGTCGTTTCAAGAACCTGCTGAATTCCAGTCTCCGTAATTTTTACGGAAGAATGAAGCTAAAGGAAAAATATAAAATGATTTCTAACCTGTACGATCATGGAATTTAAGAGGCAAAAAATGGTGGCGTGGTATAATCTGCGCCAACTGGCTACCACAGGGCTAAAGACTCTTATGTCAACCATCTTTGGAAACTATGCAGATAGACGAGAGGTGCAGGCTGCACTTAACGATGAAGGATCATTTAATTACTCCGATAAGAATGAATTGTGGGTGGATTACATTTCTGATCTGGGCGATGGTTTCAATTCAACCTACACGATGGCCCATTTGATGGCCCGGGAGAATCTTAAATGTAACGGAGAGCCAATAAAGCGCGGTGACCTTTTGATTATGGGCGGAGATCAGGTGTATCCAACACCGGAAAAAAAAGAGTACAAAAACCGTTTACAAGGCCCTTACAATGCAGCATATCCCTGGGATGACAACACAAGACTTCCCCATTTGTTTGCCTTGCCAGGGAATCACGATTGGTACGATGGCCTCAATAATTTCTTAAAATTATTTTGTCAGGGGAGAGCACTTGGCAATTGGCATACGCAACAAAAAAGGAGCTACTTCGCGCTGAAATTGCCACACCGATATTGGATTTGGGGCATTGACGTGCAACTCAGCTCTGATATTGACAAACCACAGTTGGACTACTTCGACACGATTGGTAATGAAATGCAGGCCGGAGACAAAGTCATTCTCTGTACAGCCGAGCCTGCCTGGATTTATAATTCTATAAATAGGGGAGATTTATCCTACGATCGTCTTGATTTTTTTGAGGGTAAATACATTCGCAAGAGAGGCTTTCATCATGTTGCTACACTGACTGGTGATTTGCATCACTATTCGCACTATGTCGAGATCAAAAAAGAGGATAAAGAGTATAAAGGCAAAAAACATCTGATCACGGCGGGTGGTGGTGGCGCTTTTATGCACCCCACTCATTTTCTGAAAAAGCTGATAACCGTTAACGAATCTTCCTTTCTTAAAAGTGAAGTAACGGAGACAACGTCTTCTTTTCAATTAGTGAAAGAATATCCTTCAATAAGCGCATCCCGGAAATTAGCGATTTGGAATTTAGCTTTCCCGGTAATGAATTGGGGACTGCCGCTAACCCTGGGTATTTTTCATCTCATCACATCATGGTTTCTTCAAAGCACCACGAAATACAGGGGCGTCAACTCTTCGTTCATGGAAAATCTTAATGAGCTCGAAGTTTCACTTCAAAATATCGTCCCGGTGCTAGAAGTCATCCAAAAAACACTATCGCACAATCCATCGGTGGTTGTTCTTAATCTGAGTCTTGTTGCGGGTCTGGTTTGGTTTACAGATACCTGTTTCGGGAAGCAAAAGTGGAATTTATTGGCAGGCGTTCCACATGCGCTAATCCACTTTATCAACTTATACTTTTTGGTCTGGCTCTTTTCAAGGATCAATCTAAGTCATTGGAAGCTGGAACTTGAATCCGGATGGCAGGTTATGCTTTTCACCGGAGAGATGATTTTGATCGGTGGATTCCTGAGCGGGATGATTTTTGGACTGTACTTGATCGTAAGTGCGTTGATCTTTGAGTCACATCCAACAGAAGCATATTCTTCATTAAGATGGACAGGCTACAAGAATTTCCTGCGGATTCACATCTCAAAAGAAGGTGCTACTATTTATTCAATTGGTGTGAAGAAGGTTGTGAAAAACTGGAAGGACACCGGCACTGAAAAGCAACCAAAGTTTCAAGGTGATGAAATTAAATACGAATTGATCGAAACCCCTTTCACTTTAAAATAATACTGATATGAGCAGACTATCAACACCCATTACCGAAATAAAACCGCGCTATGAAGTTGTTGTAATCGGTTCGGGCTACGGTGGAGGAATTGCCGCTTCGCGAATGGCACGATGCGGTAAAAAAGTGTGCCTCCTGGAAAAAGGCAAGGAATTTTTGCCGGGAGAGTTTCCTTCAACGCTAGGGGAAGCTGCTAGTGAAATGCAGATGTCAAAAGAGGGAAAGCATGTTGGAAACAAAAACGGGTTATACGAATTTGTTGCTGAAAAAGATATCTCTGTATTTAAAGGGTGCGGGCTGGGTGGTACTTCCCTGGTAAACGCCAATGTTTCGATTGAACCTGAACCTGCTGTGTTTGAGGACCCTTGCTGGCCTGATGAAATCAAAACAAACAAAGAACAACTTCGTTCCGGATTTAGCAGAGCACGGGAAATGCTCAAACCAAGTCCTTATCCCGAAGGAAAAAATGGCTACCCTGTACTAGACAAAACGGAGGGTATGAGGAAGTCAGCCGTGGCGTTGGGTGAACCTTTCCGATTACTCGACATTAATGTTACGTTCGAAGACAAAATAAATCACGTTGGCGTAGAACAAAAAAAATGCATCAACTGTGGCGATTGCGTAACGGGCTGTAACCACAGATCCAAAAACACCACGGCCATGAATTATCTGCCCGATGCTAAAAACCACGGAGCAGAAATTTTTACGGAGACTGGAGTTAGCCACATAGAATGGGCAGAAAATGAATGGATCATTTATTTTCACCTCTACCATTCTGGCCGTGAGAAATTTGATGCTCCTCTGCTTTTCATTAAGGCCGATATGGTATTTATTTCAGCGGGTTCTCTTGGGAGCACCGAGATATTGCTACGCTCTGCACAAAAGGGACTTGTTGTATCCGAATTATTGGGCAAGCGTTTTACCGGCAATGGAGATGTATTGGGATTCGGATTCAATAATGATCGACCCATCAATGGTGTAGGCCTGGGCGATAAGTCGAATCCTCCAAAGATTGACAATGTGGGTCCCTGCATTACAAGCATCATAGACATGCGTCAGAAAAAAATAATGGAGGAAGGCATGACACTGGAAGAAGGAAGTGTGCCTGGCCCTATCAGGTCGGTGCTGCGAGAAACCCTTCTGCCTTTGTCCCGGATCATTGGAAAGGACACCGACTCTGGTTTTGGCGACTTTATCAAGGAGAGGTGGCGCGAATTAAAAAGCTTTTTCGGTGGACCATTTACGGGGGCGTTAAACAATACACAAATCTACCTCGTCATGACACATGATGATGGCAAAGGCGAGCTCAGTCTTAAAGATGACCATCTTCATATTTCGTGGCCAGGTGTTGGCAGACAAAAAATATTTGAGAAGGTAAATGACAATTTAAAAACAGCAACAAAGGCCCTGGGCGGTGCTTATGTCAGAAATCCGGTCTGGACAAAACTATCCGGATATGATCTGGTTACGGTGCACCCATTGGGTGGGTGTGTCATGGGCAAGGATGCCTCTTCGGGTGTGGTAAATCACAAAGGGCAGGTCTATTCGGGAAAAAGAGGAACGTCAGTTCATCCAGGGCTTTTCGTGATGGATGGCGCCATAATACCCCGGCCGTTGGGCACAAATCCATTGCTTACTATTTCGGCGCTGGCTGAACGCAATTGTAAAATTATAGCCGATGAATTGCATTCAAGCCTGTCCTATGATTTCGGGAATCAATATCCTGAACTCAGAAAAAAGACGACAGGGGTTCAGTTCACAGAAACGATGATCGGCTACTTTTCAATGGTTGAAAAAGAAGATTATAAGAAAGCATACGAGCAGGGAAAGCAAGCGGGCTCATCCTTTGAGTTCACACTGACTATACAATGTCAAGATATTGATGCCTTTGTTGCGGACCCTGAACACCGCGCGGGAATGATCGGCACGGTGACAGCAAAATCGCTTTCTTCTTCTCCATTATTCGCCAGCAGTGGTGTTTTTAACCTCTTCGTCAGAGAAGCCGGGACGAATGCAAAAAAAATGAAGTATGATATGAAGCTTTCCGGAAAAGATAACAAGGTTTATTTCTTCAGCGGCTTTAAAGACATACAGGACAATAAGGGATTTGACCTGTGGAGTGACACCTCCGTGCTCTTCATTACAATTTATGATGGACCCGGTTCCGATTCGCCCGTTATCGGAAAGGGTATGCTGAAAATTGAGATCAATGATTTTAAAGCACAACTAACGACCATGAAGGCTGTTCATGCGCCGAACAAGGTTGAAGGAATGAAGGCTGTAGGCAAGTTTGGGAAACTGTTTGCCGGCAATTTGTGGGACACGTATGTAAAGTGAAAACGTCTTGCAAAGAGAGCTTATGTTTTAGTGAAGAGTTGACCATCTCAATTTCTTCGGCAATTCTTGCTCCAAAAGCAATTCATCTTGCTCTCCTATTTTTTAAGAGACGCTTGCAGTGAGTCTAAGCAGGCTTCAATTTCAACTGATGAATTGAGCGCTTTACGCTCATCCAGAGTAATTGTTCTGGTGGACTTTTTCAGAAATAGAATACTTTGGGATAAAGCTAACTTTTGTTGCTGACGCATGACGCTTTCTATGATGATTTGTCTCCTGCCATTAAATTCTTTTTCAAACGCAACGTATTCCTGTTTAAGCAACACTGAGTCCAGCCAGAACTTCAGTCCCTGACTATATTTTAATTTCTTAAATGTGATTGATCGCGAAGAGTCCGAAATCTCGGTATAACTTTCAAACGGAAAAAACCAAAGGGAATCCAGTTTGGAATATGGACTATCCTTCATTTCCTCGCTTAATTGTTTCCATTCCGCCGATGTGATGATCTTGTCTTCTGACAGGCGATAAGTCAATGAAGAAAACCGGTTTATAGAGTAGACTTCCAAATCTACTTCGTATTTCGCTTTTGCAAGGTCAGCCACCATCTCCAGGGCAGAAGCAGAATCTATCCTTGCCATGGAAAGCAACACTGAATCTACCAACAGTAGGCGCTCTTTTGGCAAGATTCCGTCTTTGTACAATGATTTTTTATAGGCTGCAATAGAATTCTCCATGATAAATACCCTTTCAATAGATTCGCCAAGCAGCAACGAAAAAAAATGTTTTAGCGACTCTTCCGCGTTAACCCTGGCATGTTTGATAATTCCGTTTACTTCGGCCTGAGCCCTCAGCTTATTGAGGCAACTCTCCTTCACTTTCACCAGGGAAGCAGCATCATTGGCTTTATTCGTAGCAGCAATAATCTCGAAACCTTTTACTTTTTTCTCCGGGATAAACCATGGATTGATATCGCAGTCGAGGATTTGAGGCTCCAACCCAAAAAGGTAAACGATCTTCTTTGCTTTATCATATTTAAAATTCTGTTCGGTAAACTTCCCAAAATCAATACCGGCTCTCACCCAACCCCGGCCTAAAGCAATGATCTGGCGTTTCTTGAAGGCCTTGTGCTTCGTAAGTTCTTCTAATGCTTTCAGCTTTTCTGCCATAAATACAGCAGTATCGATTTTGTACTTGCCTTCTTTGGTTTCTTTTTCAAAATCAACCTCCTTCTTCTTCCAGATATCCAATAAAAGATCACCTTCATTGTCGTAGTTATTTTTCTTAAGAACCAATGCAATCATATCCTGATAGAAGGGATTGTTAGTTATTCCCGGATTAGAATCATAAAAATACTCAAGGAGGTCCTTTCTCCTTCGAAGCCATCGCACTTCTATGCTATCTTTACGAGAATAAAAATCCTTAAGGGCGTTTATATATGTCGTATTTAAGGAATTGATTTCTTTTACCATGTCTTCGTCCCCCGCTTTTATTTCCGAAATCAACGTGTCCTGGAGGGAAGAAAGTACTTCTCCATAATACTCCGCCGTGATGAGTTGGCCGATTTCTTTAATGCTTACAACGGTGATCGGCGTGTCTTGTAGCGTCTTCTTTTTAGGGGAAAGCAAGCCGAAGGGGTCGAAGTACGAAAATAAAATCACTCCGGCAACGACCAGCAGGATTTGAATAATTAAGCCTGTTATACTTTTAAGCATACTAATCTTCCTCCCCATCCGTTAAATCAACCTCGGTTATGAGCTGGCCCTCCTTAAAGGAAATATATATTTCTTCATACCCCAGGTTTTTCAAAAGTCCTTCCATGAGCAGCCGCGTTTTTTGTTCCGTGGCTTCCTTAATCCCTGTGTACTTCAGGTTATTGCGTATATCTAATTCGGCGAGCCGGTAAAAATTTTCCTGGTCAAAAATGTCAATCTGGTTCAGGAACTTATCATCCGTAATGGACTCATCAATCTTGAAATGTTTGAATGGATAACTGAAGTTGATCACTTCTACGTTTGGAAGTTGCACCTCTATCCTTTTTCCATCGATATGGATGTCTTGCGGTTTTATTTTATTCAGGTCGATCCCGCTTTTGATGAAGGCCTTTGAGTATGCTGCAAAACGGGCACGATTGAGGTGAATTATACCTAACAGCCTCTTGTCGCTGGTGCCAAAAACAATTTTGTCGATGGTAGTCTCTGTGGTAGCCAGTTTTGAAGCTTGCCTGATTTTACTGACAACCAGATACCTTTTATCTTTTGCACAGGAAAAGGCAATCAGCGAGATAATAAACAGGTAAAATAATCTTTGCATAAATCAACCTTTCGCGCGTGGATCATGAAAATCTTCTGCAGATTTATTGCCTTTCGAGATGTCACCTACAACATCACGCAGGGTAGTCGTGGCAGACTGATCAGCTTTTGTGAACGATGTAGAAGATGATGAACCTTTCTCCTCTTCAGCCGTGTCACCACCGGAGGCTGGTTTCTTGTCTTTTAGAAGTTCTAACGACTTAGTGCCAAAATAAAAAGCAATCACCATCAGGAACGCGGTTTTCAAGAACTCAAAATGATCAACCAGGAATTCATTTTGACTGAGTCTTCCGGGCATAGCGAGGGAAGCAATCAACATGGCCATGCCACCCACTATGACCGACAATGCAATCGTGCCGCGAACCGTACCGGGAGGCAGGCCTAAGGTTTCTACTAAATTTGGATTGGCTTTAGGTTCTGAGGGGGTTCCTTCTACGAGGATTTTTGTTTCGTGGTCCTGCCAATCTTTGTCCGTCCAGCCCAGATTAATATTGTAAAAATAAATAGCCCAAACGTAGTACAAGATGAGTATCAGCACCCAACTCAGTATAATGGAAGCGGCCAGATTAAAGAAGAAAACTTCTTTAGGTGCAAAAAGAAATTTAAACAATATCAAATTCAGAATGATTAATCCGGGGAAAAGGGACGCTCCCCACCAAATGAAATTTTTAAAATCGTTCTTCATAACTTTTGGCTTAGGGTTATTTGCATTATTATCCTTCACTTTCATTGACTTTTTTTGTTTGTTGTGTATAGTATGCAGTTTCTTTATCGGTTTGTTCCGGTGTTTCCGGGGTGAATACACGTTTGACTTTTCCAATGACGACATCAATCACTTTAACAATCGGGCCCGCCAGCCCTACTGCCCACAACCAAAAGTCTTTCAAAAGATCGGGCCTTGATATGAACAGGATAACAAGAAATGTTAATCCAGCAACCGCGATCAATATTAATATTCTGTTCATTCTTCTATCAAGGTTTTGCGACGAAAGCTTTACTTACCCACCCTTCAACATCCACCCTGACCCGGTACCATCCATTTCTTTCACCGAGTACAGTTACTTTTTTGTTTAAAGGTAATGGCATAGCCACCTTTTGAAAATCCGCACCCGCACCCTCGCGGATATTAAGTTTGTCGACTATTACTGTTCCCACGGTGAATGCGGGAGCTATTTCATCTAAATCAGACTCGCGATCGTTATGCAAAAGCCGGTTCCTGAATTTTTCGAGTGGAAAGGCTGGCCCGGGGTCTTGCTTACGACCTGGTGATATTTCTTCATGTCCAAGTATTTGATTAAGGGAAGTATACGTTGCAATCAAAGCCTGGCACAATTCCTCACAGGCAGCAAGTTGCGCTTCGGTATAAATATGCCAGAACCGGGGCGATTTTTCATTCCTATGTACCGCTTCGATCACCTGGTTGGCAGGATACTTTGTACCAAATGCAGCCACATATTCATTTCCTGTACGGGTAAGGAAACCAGGATTATCAAGTTCAATCCCGATCGAAAACTTATTAAAATCTCTACGGCCACCATAGGAACTCTCTCCGGCATGCCATGCAATATTTGTGAAAGGCACGATTTGATAGATCTCACCTTCCTTGCCAATGACAACATGCGCAGAGGCCTTTACGTCTCCTCTTTGTAGCCAATTGGCAGAACTTAACGCGCTACTGCCAGCGGTGTAATGGATAATAATTGTATCTGGCGGAGTACCGAATGGAGTTGCATTTTTCTGTGCGATCATTGACTGCTTCAGGCTTGTTCCTTGAACCATTCCAGCGTTTGAAATTGTAATGCTCATATTTTAGAATTGATGGATTAATTAGTTAAAAAGTCGGTTTACCATCTCCCTATATATTGGCCAACAGCAAAAATTTTATCAAGCACAACGCATCACTTTTATTAATGACAGCAATGCAAAAAGCCCATTGCCAACACGCAACGTGTTAGTTCAATGGGCTCCTTAAATAAAAATAACATTTATAGAGGAAAGCTCCAAGGGATAAAATAGAATATGTGTTCCCCCTTAACGGCTCAAACTGCCATAACAGCTAATATTGTCTTATCAAAAAGGTATTTTCCAAAATACCTTCGATTGAGTCTTGGAACAAAACTGATGAAGGTGCTATCGCTTCGTCACATAGGTAAGCACAGGCCTGATAGCGTGGTTCGCCACATCTTCAGCAATACTGCCAGCCAACACATGCGCAAATCCTGTTCTGCCGTGTGTGGCCATTGCAATTAAATCTGCATTGATGCTGGCCGCAAAGTGAATAATGCCTTCCTCTTCACTCCAGTCATTAAAAATATTAAGCGTAAAGTTCTTCAGCCGCAATTTTTTAGCAAAACTTTCCATGATTTTTTTCGTGACCGCATCAGGCCTGAAGTTCATAGGAGTATTGATCCTTACCAGGTGAACGGTGGCTCCATACATTTCCTGGGCACGAATAACTACATCCGAAAAGGACTTCTCGTCCTCACTCAGCGAAGTAGCGTACACGATGCTTTTGAAGCCTTTATTGGAGGGTTTCTCATGAACTGTCAAAACAGGACATTTTGCGTATCGAACAACTTTTTCAGTATTTGATCCAACGATCATTTCTTCCAGTTTTGACCGGCCAGAAGTACCCATTACTACCAGGTCAACTTTTTGGTCAGTAATTGCAGTCTTCATGCCATGGAACGGATTCCCAAGCCTTAGCTCCTGTTTAACTGACAGGCCGCCAAGAGCAATTTCTTCAGCAGCGTCAGACAATTGTTTTTTGCTTTTCTCAACGAGTTTTACGGTGAATAGTTTCTCTTCCCAATCCCTGGGATCTGATATCTGACCTTCAACGTTGAAGGAATCAGAAGAAGGTACTTCGATAATATGAAGCAAGATTATTTCTGCATTTGACTTTTTCGCAATACCAGCGGCAACCTCCGTCGCCCATTTGGCGGGTTTGGAAAAATCTGTAGGTACAAGAATTTTTTTCATACAAGGATAATTAAGATAAATCAGGGAACGATGACTAACGGAACCTTTATGTGTTCAATCAAATCACCAAAAGTCTCTTTATTGCCGGTGCTCATGGCTTTATCCATGACGAGACAGCTCACCGTGTTCTTTTTTGCATAGTCTTCAATGCGGTCTGCTACAAAACCGACTTCTGTCCTGAAGTCATACGTTATGCCCTGGCCTTGCATTAATTCTTTCTCAAGAATGGCAATATTTCGCGCGGCTTCCACTTCTATTTTTTTCTTCATCTCGATTACTTCACCTTTTTCTGGCTTGGTCAACCTGTATACATACAATATGGTGAGGTGTGCCTTTTGTTGCTGTGCTGTCATAATTGCCCAGCGCAACGCTTGTATGGAGGAATCAGAGAAGTCTATTGTACACAAGATTTTTATTCCCATATCAGTTTCCAGGCTAAATGCCTAAGCACGGTACGAACATAGTAATTGACTATCCTCCAATCTCCGGACTTTAATCAGCCCAAAAAATGACTTTTATCATGCTTTGGGGATCATTAAATTGCGAAAATTGAAAAGACGCTTATGGACATTTCTTTGGTTACCGATGATGCTTTTCGTGAGATATTTCATAGTATGTCTGAAGGGATCATTATGGTGGATGAGGCGGGAAAAATTGCTGTGGCAAACCCGGTAGCCGAGCAAATCTTTGGGTATAGCAAAGATGAGCTTAATGGTATGCTGCTTGAAACAATTTTGCCAGATCGATTCCGTAAAGGCCATGTCAATTACCGGAAAGCATTTATTGCGCATCCGGAACCCAGGCGCATGGGTTTTGGCAGGGACCTTACGGCGCTGCGAAAGAATGGTCAGGAATTTCCCGTAGAAGTAAGTCTGAGTTATACACAGGTAAAAGGCAAGGTCTTGGTCATGGCCTTTATCAGTGATATCTCGCAACGAAAAAAAGCAGAAGAAGCCCTGAAGCGAAGCGAAGAACAATTAATTGTGTACGCTGCCGAACTGGAAAAGAAAGTTGAGGCGCGGACGGAAGCTTTATACAACACCATTAAAGAACTTGAAAACGAAGTGCTTGAACGTAAAAAGGCCGAAGAAGAGGCGCGGAAATCGCTGGAGAAGGAACGTGAGCTGAATGAATTAAAGTCGAAGTTTGTTTCTATTGCTTCGCATGAATTTCGTACTCCGCTTAGCGCAGTTCTAAGTTCGGCTTCACTCATCAAGCAATATATTGATCGAGAAGAAATTGGTAAAATGGGAAAGCATGTTCAGCGGATCAAATCGTCTGTTAATCATCTTACTAACATTCTCAATGATTTCTTGTCTTTAGGCAGGCTGGAGGAAGGTAGGACAGATATTATTAAGGATACAATCCGGGTGGAAGGTTTTATGAATGAAATTGAGGAAGAAATAACTCCTACATTGAAAGAAGGACAGAAAATACTGATTAATTGTGTAATGCAAGGCAAACAGATTTATTCAGATGCCCGCATACTTAGAAGTATATTGTTCAACCTTATTTCAAATGCGAGTAAATATTCTGAATCGAACAAGAAGATCTTCTTAAGCTGCCGTCATGAGAATAATCATATGATATTTAATGTGACGGATGAAGGAATTGGGATTCCGAAAGAAGATCATAAGCACATGTTTGAACGCTTTTACCGTGCCAGCAATGCCGGGAATATACAGGGCACAGGACTTGGGTTGAACATTGTGAGACGATATGTGGATCTGTTGGATGGAACCATAACTTTCACCAGTGAGTATGGAAAAGGAAGCACCTTTACAGTATCAATACCTGTTAATTAAAATATTTACCATGAAAAAAATTCTATTGATAGAAGACAACCAGGAGGTAAGAGAAAACACAAGTGAAATTCTTGAACTGGCTAACTATAGCGTAATATCAGCAGAGAATGGGAAGATAGGAGTGGAGCTGGCGCAAAAGGAGAAACCGGATCTCATCATCTGTGATATCATGATGCCGGAACTGGATGGTTATGGTGTTTTGCATATTCTCAACAAGAAACCTGAAACATCGGGAATTCCGTTCATTTTTCTCACTGCAAAAACGGAGAAAACCGACATTCGCAAAGGGATGAACCTGGGCGCTGATGATTACCTTACTAAACCTTTCGATGACACTGACCTTCTGAACGCGATAGAAGCGAGACTCAGGAAAAGTGCGATGCAGCAAAAACTTTATGAATCTACCCCAGAAGGTCTGGACTCTTTTATTCGGGACGCTAAACAAGTTCTTAACCTGAAGGATTTGTGTAAGGACAAAAAAGTAAAAGGCTTTAAAAAGAAAACGGAAGTTTTTGCCGAAAGCGATATGCCAGCGAATGTATTCTTTATTAAGTCCGGAAGTATAAAAGTCTATAAGGCCCATCCTGACGGAAAGGAGTTCATCACGAATATTTATAATGCCAATGATTTTTTTGGATTCGAACCCATACTGGAAGGCAACGTTTACCAGGAGTCAGCGGTTGCCATGCAGGATTCGGAACTGATCACTATTCCAAAGCATGATTTTACTACCCTCCTGCATAGCCATCCGGATGTTTCGGCAGGATTTATTTCGTTGCTCTGCAAAAAAGTTGACGAGAAAGAAAAACAATTGCTGAACCTGGCTTATAACTCTGTACGTCAACGCACAGCTGAGGCCCTATTGAAAGTTAATCAGTTAAAGGATGCCAAAGACAATATTCAGATCTCTCGTGATGATCTGGCCAAAATGGTGGGCACAGCTTCTGAATCTGTGATCCGTGTACTTTCTGATTTTAAGGATGAAGGGTTGATAGAGATTGAAGGCGGCAAGATCAGGATAACACAACCTGCTAAACTTGAGAAGGTTGTGAAATGGAATGTGGCACGTTAATTTTTTAGCAAGACTGGAAGGAAGAACCGTTGGTATAGCCGATAGACACATCCCTATTATCGTTTTGAATGGTAAGCTAAACAACATCTTGCCTATTGGTGGCACAACACTATGTCTATTAACGATTCTTCAAATGAAGGTGCGTGGGGTATGTGGATCAGGAACACCCGCGCAATCAACAGGCAACCCGATACAATCATTAGTCCTATTGTAACTTTCTGAATGTTCAGGTGAAATCTATTGATCAGAAAATTAATCAGGGAAGTTAATCCAAACATTGCCGGCAGTGTTCCGGCACCGAAGAGTATCATAAAGGTAAACCCATCAATGGGTCCTTTCAGTGTCAGGCAATACGTGAGGGCAAGAAATGTCAGTCCGCAAGGAAGTAATCCATTCAAGGCTCCAAGAAACACTATGGATGCATAAGTTTTGCGCTGCAGAAATTTACTAAATAGCGATTTCAAGAATGCCGTAAATTGCTGTAAGCCGGAAGTTACCAAGGGTATCTTTACTCCACTCACTCCAGCAAAACCAATGATCAAAAGTGCGATGCCTAACGCAATGGTTAAAATATTTTGAAATTCAGGAAACTGGAATATAACGCCGGCCGAACTCACGATCGCGCCAAACACTCCATAAGTAAAAATTCGCCCTGAATTATATAACAACCTATTCAGTAAAACTGACTTTTTCATGCTGGTTACGGCAAGGGCTAACGGGCTGCACATACCCACGCAGTGGAGACTTCCTGCAAACCCTATTATCAAAGCGGTGAACCACATGATCAGATATTTATTACTTCTTCAAAATAGAACCCTTCTCCATGCATCGACCAGAGCATTCTTGCGCGGTACATTCCTTTTTGCACGCGATCCAGCGGAAAGACTTGCGAGTTTTCTGTTGTCGGCAGAATTTCAAACTTTCTGTCAAAACTCGCATTGGAAGGGCAGAATAATTTGAGCTCTCCTTTCTCCAGTTGTTTGAACTGATCAAAATCAATCCTGATCACTTTCTTATCGATGATAGAGATTACAGGTTTTGAGCGAAGTAGGCCCGTATTCTTAATTCGTTCGATCTGCTCCTGGTAGACCAGTTCATCTTTGTAATAATCTTTGCTGACTAAACTGATGTCCTGCCGAACACATACTGTAACCAGCGTTGCAATGAATGCAGCAAACAATACAAAAGACAGGATTATCCATTTCCCCCAATTCATAAGAAATATTTATTCGTGTTAGTTTGATTCCTGTTGTTCATCCTCCAGCCTTGAGTTAACATCCGAAGACTTACTGACCGGCCCGATAAACTTTACCTTTACCTTCTCTATGCATTTTCCGTCCTGATAAATGCCCAGGCGCACAATGGTTCTTGCGCTCTTTACTTCTTTGGCCGGGATCTTAATAAAGAACACGGTCTTTAATAATCCTTCTGCCGGTATAACAATTGCCTTTCCGTCAACTTTCTGAAGCTCCGCAGCGGAAGGCGATTCTACTTTGGCTTCAAGTTCCAACTCATCAAAAGTTTTATTGACAAATTCAATATTGTAAAGATTGGTGATGCTACCATCCTCATTTCTTTGATATAGCGTACCGGGAATCTTCAATACCGTTGTCTCTACATCAGAGCGTGTTGCCAGTGTAAAGCTTAGTGTGCCGATCAAGGCAAGTAAAACAATTGAATATCCTATTACACGCGGTGTGATGATCTTAAGCAAACCATTCTTGATTGAGTTATGGGAAGCAAACCGGATCAACCCCTTAGGCTTACCTATTTTGATCATCACATCATCGCAGACGTCTATACACGCCGTACAGTTCACACATTCGAGTTGAGTTCCATTGCGAATATCAATTCCCGTCGGACAAACATGGACACAAAGTTTACAGTCAATACAGTCACCCTTATTTGCATTCATTGCACTCCGGTCCCTTTTGAGATGTCCTCTGGGTTCTCCGCGCAGCCAGTCATAAGCAACAACAATCGACTCTTTTGTTAAGAGAACCCCCTGTAACCTTCCATAGGGACAAACTGCAGTGCAAACCTGCTCTCTGAACTTTGCAAAGACACCATAAAAAATTCCAGTGAAGGCAATCAGACCCATGAATCCCGCCATGTTCTCCGTTGGAGAACTTCTGATAATCTCAAAGGTTTTCCCCGTACCGATCAGGTAAGCCATTGCCGTGTGTGAGATCAACAAGGATATGGTAATGAATATGAAATGCTTCGACGTTTTCTTAAAAACTTTTTTAAATCCTAATGGCTCGTTGTTTAGCCTTCGTTGTGCCGGGGCATCTCCTTCGATCCAATATTCAATCTTACGAAATACCATCTCCATAAATAATGTCTGCGGGCACAACCATCCGCACCATACCCGCCCGAAAACAACGGTGAACAAGATGATGAAAACGAAAAACGCAATTAATGTAAATGCCAGAATTACAAAGTCCTGGGGCCAGAAAGCTTGCCCCAACACCACAAATCTTCTCTCGAAAATATTGATTAACAAAAACGGTTGCCCACCGATTTTCAAAAAAGGCCCCGCAAAGAGCAGCGATAGCAGTGCTACGGTAACGACAATGCGCCAGGTGTGAAAATTTCCACTTGGTTTCTTGGGGTAGACCCAAATTCGTTTTCCTTTCTCATCGACTGTTGCAATTGAGTTTCTGAATTCTTCATCAAACTGATATAGTTCTTCTCCCGTCATCACTTTTTCTTACTCTAATAAAAGAGAGGTTTTCGCTTTTGTGGTATCTGAAGCTACAGTAGGCGTTTGCTTAAATAGCTCGCCTTGCGGGGCTTTTGCGTTGGCCGGGTTGGTGCCCTGTAAGCTTACCACATAAAATGTAACATTCCTTATGTCAGTAGGACTGAGCGATTTTCCCCAGGCTGGCATACCTTTTTCAATTGCACCATTCTTGATGGTGGAAAAAATGTTTTTAATATCGCCACCGTGAATCCAATACTCATCTGTCAGGTTGGGCCCGATGGTATTTCCACCGCCATCATTTCGGTGACAGGAACTGCAGGTACCATTCATAAAAACAGCTTTGCCTTTTTCAATAATGGCCGCATCATTTGTGAATTGAAGCGTGCTCTCATCAATAGTTGCCATTGGCTGAGAAGCCATTACTTTTCGTATTTGTTCCTCGGCTAATGCTACTTCATTCTTATACTCATCTTCAGAAAGGGGTAAGGCATCGGATACGTGAAAGACCACGATGTAAATTACGGCCCAGACGATGGTTACATAAAATAGCCATTTCCACCAGGGGGGCAAATGATTATCCAGCTCCCGTACGCCATCGTAATTGTGATCCAGTTCAATTGATTTCTCCATTTCAAGGGGAACCGAAGCATTTAGTTGCTGCGACAATTTATTCCACCATGTAGGTTTTCGAACATAAGCAGTTCCAAGTTTGGCTGCCTTTTCTTTTTCACCTTGCTCCACCAGCATATTCAACACGCGTAGCAAGTAGATTGTAACAACCATAACTAATAAGATCACGATCACAACAAGACCTGAGACTACATATAAAGGCATCATCGGGTGATTGATCGGATCATCCCAAAAGGTTTTTAAGGCAGGCGTTGCAGCATCCTGTGCCCACCCGCTTACAACAATGAATAATCCGAATAGCAAGAGCATTATCTTTCTCATACCAAATCATTTTTCAGGTTAGTATTCTTTTTATCATCATCATTTTCAATCGGCATACCTTTCATTTTGTCGATAAATTTTTTGTCGACGGAAAGCACCCACCACAACAAGCAGATGAAGAACAGGAAAAATATCACGAAGGAGATGACGGGCCAGATCTCAATATTTTCGATGTTTTGAAGAACATTTTTGTACATAAACCTTGAATTTTAAAGTTTGGCTATTCTTTAACCTCGGCTGTTTTTTCCGCTTTGATATCTTTACCCAAGCGCTGTAAGTATGCTATTACGGCGATGATCTCTGCTTCCGGTTCCACTTCAATGCCATCAGCCTTTAGCGTAGCTGTAATAGCATTGGATTGTTTATCCAGGTCTTCGTTGGCAATGTTCTCATAACCTTCTTCATACGGTACTCCAATCTTTCTTAGTGCGGTGATCTTTTCCCCAGTCTGACCTTTATTGATGCTCTGCTCAAACAACCACGGATAGGCTGGCATAATGGAGCCAGTGGAAACAGCATCCGGTGCGAGCATGTGGTTGTAGTGCCAGGTATTGGAATATTTTCCGCTCATCCGGTGAAGGTCCGGGCCTGTCCGTTTTGACCCCCACAGGAAAGGATGATCATAAACGTATTCGCCAGCCTTCGAATATTCTCCATAACGTTCTGTTTCTGACCGGAAGGGCCTTACCATTTGTGTATGGCAATTCACACAACCCTCACGAATATAGATGTCACGACCATGAAGCTCAAGCGGTGAATAAGGTTTAACACTGGTGATCGTCGGAACATTAGATTTAATGAGGAAAGTTGGTATCATTTCGATAACACCCCCCACAAGGATTGCTATTAACGTGAGGACGGTGAATACGACAGGTTTGTGCTCCAGCACCCGGTGATGCCATCCGCCACTTCGTGCCACAAACTCTTTTGCAAGAGGAGCAGCTTCCGTTTCTTCGTTCGCTGTGAAACTTCCGGCATAAGCTGTCTTGATCAGGTTATAGGTCATGATGATAGCACCTGTCAGATAGAAAGCTCCACCGAGAGCACGTAACCCGTGAAGCGGTAGGATTTGTACTGTTGTCTCAAGAAAGTTTTTATACACCAGGAAACCTTCCGCATTGAACTCTTTCCACATCAGGCTTTGTACCACGCCGGATACATACATCGGCAGGGCGTAGAAGATGATCCCCAATGTGCCTAGCCAGAAGTGAATGTTGGCTAGTTTTGTTGAATACAGGTTTGTATTCCACATGCGCGGCACAACCCAGTACAACACGGCAAAGATCATGAAGCCATTCCATCCTAATCCTCCAACGTGAACGTGCGCTACGATCCAATCGGTAAAGTGAGCAATGGCATTGACATTCTTCAGGGACAACAATGGACCCTCCAGCGTAGCCATACCGTAAGCGGTAACGGCAACAACCATGAATTTCAGAACCGGATCTTCACGGACTTTATCCCACGCACCCCGTAAGGTTAACAAACCATTCAGCATGCCGCCCCAGGAAGGAGCAATCAGCATAATGGAAAAGACAACACCCAGAGATTGTGCCCAGTCCGGCAGTGCCGTGTATAATAGATGGTGTGGTCCAGCCCAAATATAAATGAAGATGAGTGACCAGAAGTGAACGATCGAAAGTCTATAGGAATATACCGGCCTGTTTGCAGCCTTGGGAAGGAAGTAATACATCAACCCGAGATAGGGTGTAGTGAGAAAAAAGGCCACCGCGTTGTGACCATACCACCACTGCACCAACGCATCCTGCACTCCGGCATACCCGGAATAGCTTTTAAAAAAATTAACGGGCATTTCAAAGGAATTCACCACGTGGAGAACAGCCACCGTTACAAAGGTGGCTATGTAAAACCAGATGGCCACATACATATGCCGCTCTCTGCGTTTGATGATCGTGCCGATCATATTCCATCCAAACACGATCCAGATAATGGCGATAGCGATGTCAATCGGCCATTCAAGCTCTGCATATTCCTTAGATGTGGTCATTCCAAGCGGTAGGGATATGGCCGCAGCCAGAATGATGAGTTGCCAGCCCCAGAAATGAATCCAGCTCAGCTTATCATCGAACATGCGGGTCTTTAGCAATCGCTGCATAGAGTAATAAACTCCAGCGAACATTGCATTCCCCACAAAAGCAAAAATGATCGCATTGGTATGCAGCGGACGAATACGACCGAACGTTGTATACTGCGTATCAAAATTGAAAATAGGGTAGACCAACTGGATTGCGGCCGTGAGCCCGACCAGCATCCCCACTAACCCAAATACAACCGTCGCGATAATAAAGGCTTTGACAATTTTGTTGTCATAACTGAATTTTTCGAGTTCCATACGTTTGACTCTGATTTGTTGAATTTGCTCTTAAAAGTATCGGTACAGCGCAGTCGGGAAGGTGATGGCTGTTAGGTTAAAAGATGATTTTTGTCAGGATTTGTTAAGTGGTGTGAATCGTTCAAAATGGACCACGAAACTTATAGCGATTGCGGCCTGATAGGATTTGAAAATACCTAGATCGCTTTACTGAAAATTTTATCAGACTCAGGGTTAATGCTTTTCATCCGTTTATCAAAGACACTACAAATGTTGCGAATAAACGCTTTGCCCAGGGGAGTAATTTTTATGGTTTCCGATTTAACATGAAGTAAGCCTTCTTTATGCATGACTTTTAATTCGTCCAACATCAGGGGATCCTCTACACGCTGTAATAATTCTACTTTCAATTCCCCGTTACAGGCCAGATTGAGAATACATTTCTTGATAAGTCTGTCTTGTTCTGTTTGTATATGTCCCTTAACAACTGCAAGTTCATGGTGAAGAACCATGCGTTCGTAATGCTCTACCTGTTTCATATTCTGGGCATAGGCATATTTCGCGTCACTTATCGCTGAGGCACCTAACCCAATCAGCAGGTCCGTATGTGACGTTGTGTATCCCATAAAATTACGGTGAAGATCACCCTTGCGCATGGCCTGATATAGGGAGTCGTGCGGTAGTGCGAAGTGATCCATCCCTATGTCCTGATAGCCTGCTCTTGTTAAAAGTCTGCATCCAGTTTCGTAAAGTGAACGTTTATAAACGTCGCTGGGAATGTCAGCATCTTCATACCCGCGTTGGCCTGGTTTTATCCACGGCACGTGAGCGTAACTGTAAAAAGCAATCCGATCAGGCTTGAGCTGAATGACTTTCCCGAAAGTTGTGGAGATGCTTTCGATTGTCTGGTAAGGCAAACCGTAAATTAAGTCGAAGCCTATGGATGCAAACTCTGTATCCCGGCTTGCTTTTACTACGCTTTCGAGGTTTTCAAAAGGTTGAAGGCGATGAATTGCTTGCTGAACTTTCAAATCCAGGTCCTGCACACCATAGCTAACCCTCCTGAAGCCCAGTTCATATAGGGCTTGTAAGTGTTCCGTTGTTGTATTATTTGGATGACCTTCAAAGCTGAATTCATGATCCGGATGTATAATCGCTTTGCTTAGTATGCCTTGAAGCAGTTTTTTTAGGTTTTTGGGACTAAAGAAGGTTGGCGTTCCACCACCAATGTGGAGTTCCCGGATAACCGGTTGCCGTCCGAAGATATAACGATAAAGATCCCACTCTGCCATTACCGCCCGGCTATACGCCTCCTCAACGGTGTGATTTTTTGTGATTCGCGTGTTGCAGGCACAATAGGTGCAAAGACTTTCACAGAAGGGGAGGTGAATATAGAGGCTTATTCCTTTTGTATCATTTGTTTCATCAAACGCTTTCTCTACTGCACGTTGCCATTGGGAAATGGAGAAACTATTTGTGTCCCAGCAAGGAACGGTTGGATAGCTCGTATACCGCGGTACAGGGACATCGTACTTTCTTAAAAGTGCGTCACGGGATGAATCATTATTCATGATGCGAAAATGGTTCATTCGCCAAAGAGACGTTATGATCTCCGTCAGTGCAAAAGGTGATTTTAGTCAAGCTTTTTTAATGACGAAGGCGAACCTTCAGTCTTATTTTTGCTTTTCTTATCAGGCTTTCCCTTCCGCTTTTTATCCTCAAATAACATCCTGACGGAAGGAGTGTAGGTATCATCATACTGCCCGCTTTTTATGCTCCAGAAAAAAACAAGCAGGAAGAATACTGCAATGGCAAGGCTTATCGATATCAGCAAAACAATAATGCCCATGGTTTATTTAATAGATGGTTCTTTAAGAAAAATATAAAGTTGAACTTTTCATAGGCTGCTTTCTTCTGGTGGTAATGTATTGAATTTTTTCCTTGAACTCACATAGTTAACCGCTACCGATGAAAAACTTACGACGGTTATACTGCTGATCGGCATCAGGATCGCAGCGACCAAAGGTGTAAGATGGCCTGTCACTGCAAAGCTTAGGGCAATCGCATTGTAAAGGAATGAAATGATAAAACCTGTTTTCAAAATCATAGCGGAAGATTTCGCTAGTTCAATATATTTGTCAAGCGAACTGATCTTGTTGCCCAGTAGAATTCCATCACAAGCCGGTGTAAATATTCCGGTGTCGTCAGTTACCGCTATCCCAACATCACTTTGTTTTAGCGCGCCTGAATCATTTAGTCCATCACCTACCATCAACACCTTTTTTCCTTTTTGCTGAAGATCCCGGATATACTCAAGTTTATCATGCGGGCTCTGATTAAACAAAAGCTGAACCGATGGGTTGAATACTGTCCCCATTTTTATCTTGTCTGCCTCGTTATCGCCCGAAAGCATGGCCACACATTTTTTACCCAGTCGGTCCAGCATGTTTTTGATTCTTTCTCTCACAGCAGTAGAAACGGTGTAATATCCTTTCATTTCTCCATGGATAGACACAAAAACACTTGAAGATTTCGTATCGATCCTTTGATAATATCCGGCAAAAATTGCCGATCCAATACGAATTACATTTCCCTCAATCCTTCCCTCGATTCCCTTACCAGGCAATTCTTTAAAATCATGAACCGTAGATGTGGTGATCGTATGTATTGATCTTGTAATGAGATTGCTCAACGGGTGCGTCGAATAGCTGGTCAGAAGTTTTACCCACCCAGCTTCTGTTTGGGTTAACATTCCAATGAATTTAATTTCGGGAGATTGTCCTGCGGTAACAGTTCCCGTTTTATCAAAGACCACCGCATCAATGGAGGCAAGCCTCTCAATAACATCTGCATTCTTCAGATAGAATTTATGACGACCAAACACCCGAAGCATACTTCCGTAGGTGAATGGCGCGGCTAAAGCAAGTGCACAGGGACAAGCTACCATCAATACGGAGGTAATGATCAACCACATTTGTTGCGTATTGACGAAATACCAGTAAATAGCAGTGAGCAATGCGATGCCCATCACTATCCAGGTGAATCTTCTCGCCGCCCGATCAATTATTTTTTGAAAATTGCTTTCTTCAACTTTTCGGAATGCCTCATGATTCCACAGGCTGGTTAAATGGCTTTGTGAAGTTTTTTTCTCTACCGCAAATATTACCGGTTGCCCGATCAACCTTCCACCGGCATAAACCAATTCAGTTTGCTCCACTTTTACAGGCTTGGATTCACCCGTGACAAAACTGTAGTCGATGTAAGCATGATCGTCAAGCAGAATACAATCCGCAGGAATAATTTCCATATTCCTGATCCTGATCTGGTCACCTTTATGAAGATCGTAGATCACGGACGGCTTCCAGCCATAGGCTGTCAATTTCTGTACGGCCAGGGGAAAGTATGATTTAAAATCTCTGTCAAACGCAAGGCTTTCGTAAGTTTTACTTTGGAACCACCTGCCAATGAGCAGGAAGAAGATCAAACCGGTGAATGAATCAAGGTAACCGGGACCAAGCCCGGTGACAATATCCCATGCGCTTCTTAGAAACAAAGCAAGCAGTCCCACGGCGATAGGCACATCAATATTAATCTGTTTTTGCCTAAAGCTTTTTGAAGCTGATCTGAAATAGTCAGAGCCACTGTAGAGCAAGGCGGGCAGGGATAACGCAAGATTAAGCCACGAAAAAATACGCCCTAATCCATCATCAGTATGATCGAGCCCAAGGTATTCAGGAAAGCTGAACAGCATAACGTTGCCGAAGCAAAATCCGGCAATGGCCAACTTCAGGACAAGTGAATTATTGTTCTGGAATTTCTGATTCGTTTTTTCAAGGGTGATCTGCGGGATGTACCCAACCTGGGCAAGCAATCCGGCGATTGTGCTTAACTTGACCCTTTGAGGCTGAAAATCTATGGTTACGGACTTACGGGCAAAGTTGACTTCCGATTTAAAGATACCGTCATCGAGTCTCTGTAACTTTTCCAGCAGCCAGATACAAGACACGCAGTGGATAGCGGGAATATAAAATCTTACGCGCGCGAAAGTTTCGGAATCAAATTCAATCACCTTCTTCCGTATGTCTTTCTCGTCCAGGTAGGCGTATGTTTCTTCGCTAACTACTTTGAGCTGAATACCGGGGTTCTTATTCAGATCATAGTACTCGCAAAGATCGTTGGCGGTAAGTATTTCATACACTGTTTTGCAACCGTAGCAGCAAAATGCCTTATCACTAAGCCATAATGTTTCGTCGCAGGGTTGCCCACAGTGATAGCATTTTAATCCGCTGATGATCTGCGTATCGGCTGACGAGGGAAATTGCTTCATGAATCAGGCTTCAACGGGCTCACCTTTTAATGAATATGTCCAGATCAGACTTTCCGTATGATTCACCACATCTTCTGCAAGGCTTCCATCAATAAGGTGAGCAATGCCTTTTCGTCCGTGTGTGCCCATGGCGATCAGATCACCTTTGATCGACCTGGTAAACTTAATGATCCCATCTTCTTCATTAGGGTGATTATAGACATGGACAGTATAATCCTTCAGCATGAAACGTTTCGCAAAAGCATTCAGGCGGTCATACGTTACGGTGTCGGAACTGAAGTTAAGAGGTGTGTTTATCCAAACGATATGCAGATGCGCTTTGAAGAAATTCTGAAGGGCTTTTACTTTCATGGTCAGGTCTTCCTGATTTTCAGTTTCCAGCGTATTGGGAAACACGATATTTTTCACCGGACCTTTGTAGTAGTGCTTTAAAACAAGAACAGGGACAGGCGAATTCCGAACTATTTTTTCAGCTGTAGAACCGATAAAAAATTCTCTAAAGCCGCTGGCTCCATGGGAGCCCATAACAATAAGATCAATCGACTGATCCTTTACATAGTCCAGGATGGTTCTTGAAGTGGGGCCAGACATTATAGTCGCACTTACTTTTACACCTTCTGCTGTATATTTGGCTGTAATCTTTTTAAATTCAACTTCCGATTTTTCTTTGAGTTCTTTTAGTAACTCTTCTTCAAAGTTGAGCACGGGCATAATGACAGAATCGTGAATGACCGGAAGCTCAATAACATGGAGCAAATAAACATTACCTTTGGACTGAGCGGCTACATCCAATGCAAACCTGTATGCACTAATAGCCGGCTTCGAAAAATCACAGGGGACAAGTATTTTTTTCATGGCGATTTACCTTTCGTTGAATCAAAAGTATCATGGCAGTATCGCCTGGTGGTTGATAATTGTCAACTAAAAGAATGATTTATATCAGTTTTGGAGGAATTTTCTCTCCCATTTGTATAAGAAATAAAAGTCTTGAATCGCTCAAGATTTTCCTTCACATCCGAAGATTAAGTTGGCTCTTCAGTTATGAAAAACAAATACCGGATAATTTGAAACAGAACTGATATTCCTGATCAGGCTGTTGTGAAAAAGACGCTCTATTAAATTTCTATGAATCGTGCAAAGTGCAAGCACATCGGGTTGTGTCCGGAGTACATAACTATGTATGCTCTCCGCAATTTCATAAGAATGTATTGTATCAAACTTCAATTTTATATCTTCTGCATAGAGCTTTTGAGAAATATGTTGAAGCTCTCTTGAGTCCTCCTCTGCTTCTTCACTATAGGCCTCTTCCATGACCTGCAAAATGGAGAGCTCACATTTAAGGCACTTGATCCAGGGTATGAGTTGAGTCAGCGGCAGTTTCCTTTCTCGCAGATAGTCAAAGGCATAGACCAGTGTTTTAATTTCGCTGTACATGCAGTTCTCTGGAATCAGCAAAACGGGCACCGAGCTTTCTACACATGCTTTGTACGCGTTACTTCCCGTGAGAAATTGAAATATATCATCCGGTCCGTTGGTACCCATAACAATGAGATCGTAACCAACCGCTTTATGGGCAATCGTTTTAGCAAGCGTTGTGGAAGATGGCTGAACTTCAGCGTAACATGAGATCTTAAATGTGCTGCTAATCTCCTGGCTTTGTTCCTCCAGGGTATCTGAAACAGAATGACCTGTTAACGTATTTCCGTGGCCTGTTTCCTGTGGCACAAGGTCAAAGATCGACTGTACATTAAAGAGTATCAGGTGTGACCCGGTTGCCTGAGCAAGTTTAGCGGCATAGACTATCGCATTCTGCGCTGTATCAGAGAAATCAGTTGGACAAAGTATTTTTTTCATAATGGTATGGATTTGATCAATTCAACAAGGGTGTAGTCAAGGTCTCTGTTACCATGATGACGGGCGATACAATTACTTTTGATTTTATTGAATTTGAAATAAGACAGGCTTCTTCCGATTTTTTTATTACGCGTTCAGCCTTCTCCCTGTCCTTTTCCTGGCTGATCGTAATGTAGGGCACCAGCGTCACTTCTGTCATGGTAAATTTCCCTTCAACTTTCTCCAGCTTTCCTTTTGATTTGCAGGAAAACTCCGTGAATTCAAGCCTGGAATTTTCTGCTATTGCCAAAAAGGTTGTCATCAAACAGCTGCTCACGGAAGCCGTAAATAAATGCTCCGGTGACCAGATGCCCGGTATACCTTTTGGAAATTCAGGAGGAGTGGCTATTTCAATACACGCACGATCCGGTGTAATCACCTTGGCTATATCCGGTGAGCACATCATTCCCTTGCGATCTCTGCTCCATCGGATGTCAACATTATAATAGTGTGTTTCCATATTCTTAAGTGAATGCAAGTTATTGGTTGTAGCTGTTGTTGTTCCTGATTATAATCAGGGATTAATGTGATTGACATCATACTTCATCCCGGTATTTAAGTCTAATTTACAAAGGCAAACCACAATACTGATGCTCCTCCATCAATCTTTTTAGGCTTCATGAAAGAAAACATGCTAGCCGCCAGTAATTCCCAGGCGAAAACAATAGTCAGGTTTTCTGTGCCGCTGATTGTACTTGTTGCACTGACAAGTTGCATTGGAATTTTTGTGCCTGATTTCTATCATAAAGAAACCTTAAACTGGCAAACACAGTCACTTGGACAGGACATTCTTAACCTGGTACTCATAGTTCCCGGGTTAATCGTTGTGACTTTTTTGACTTTTTCAAATAGAAGGATTGCCACCCTGCTTTGGGGTGGTGTGTTACTTTACCTGGTTTATACTTTTGTTATTTATTGTTTTGATGTTCATTTTAATAGGCTCTTTATTGCCTACTGCCTTGGGCTCGGTCTTTCCTTTTATTCCTTCATTTATTTTCTCTATACACAAATCAACGAACGCATTGCAACGGATTTTGGAAATGCGCTCGTTATTAAGGTAATCGGTATCTACTTTCTTGTTCTGTCGACTTTGTTTTATCTTCTATGGCTTGGGGAAATTATACCGGCTATTACGAACAACACCACCCCCAAGAGTCTCCTGGACGTTGGGTTGCCGACTAACCCTGTCCACATCATTGACCTTTCAGTTATACTTCCTGGCATCTTTACCACCGGCATCTTCCTCCTAAAAAAGAAACGTATAGGATTTATTCTCGCGCCCGTTATCCTGGTCTTTTTCATACTCATGGACATCACCATAGGATTTCTGATCGTGATGATGAAAGAAAAAGGTCTGCCGGTAAATCTATGGCTGACTTCTGTGATGGGAATGCTTGCGTTATTCAGTCTCGTTTTACTGATAGGGTATTTACGAAGCTTGAATAAAAATGGAATTAAATAAATCAATCCCGGCCGTGTGAGGGGAATGCACGTGCCCACTGATCATCAATGGCTTCGCCTTTCTAGCCTTGAGCTTTACCGGTGTACTTTTACAGCCACACAAGGATATGGTCTATAAGATTGCCTTCCCAGCCTCACCCGCATTATGTTCCAAAAATCGGTTATTAAAATCTTGGGTTTGACCAGTGTACTGCCATGTTATTGTTGGCGACGAAAATTCTCCTTGAACTGAAAGGGGAGTGGGCAGGAACCATAAAGATTTTATTTCAGCCTGCTGAGGAAGTGATTCCTGGAGGAGCTCTCAAAATGATCGACGCGGGCATTCTTGAAAATCCAAATATTGAATGCGCCATCGGTCAGCATGTCTTTCCGGCGTTGCCTACCGGGAAGGTTGGGATCAGGCCCGGAAAGTTTATGGCCAGCTCCGACAATTTTTTTATCACGATACACGGAAAAGGCGGACACGCGGCAATGCCTGAAACGCTAATAGATCCCGTTGTTATAGCGGGCCATATCATTGTAGCGCTGCAACAACTGGTAAGCCGTCATCGCAGTCCGAAAATTCCATCCGTGTTATCTATCGGCAGGGTTATAGCACCGGGGAGTAACAACGTGATTCCGGATGAAGTCACCCTCGACGGTACTTTCCGCACGCTGGACAACGAATGGCGAGAACGTGCCTTAGGTCTGTTGACGAAACTCGTGAAGGACTTGTGTGAGTCTATGGGCGCCCACCTGTTCGGTGGACGTCATACGCGGCTATCCTTATCTTCACAACGACGAGAACCTAACTGCAGCGATAAGGAAATCTATGGAAGAATACATCGGAGCGGACAATGTTGTGGATATGGATATCTGGATGGCGGCGGAAGATTTTGCCCACTATTCGCACCGCGTGCCGTCTATGTTCTACGTTGTGGGTGTGGGAAATGAAGAAAAGAAAACTACTTCGGGATTACATACGCCCACCTTCGATGTGGATGAAGATGTACTTCCTATAGGTGCCGGACTCATGGCGTGGCTTGCGTTGCGTCAGTTGGAATAATTTTTTGAGTTGATTTTTTAGAAAGCTTGAAGACAATTCCTCAGGCAACGTTGCCGAGGATGACCCAAATCCGAAGCTGGTTAATAGGAGCTATCTTGCTCAACTGCTTGAGAAATATTGAACAATGAACAAACGAAGTTATTTATTATTTTCTTATTGGGCCTAACCGTTGTCGGCTGCTCAAAAGATGAGAACCCGCAGTTGACTGATAAGGTGCTTCTTAAGAATGGCTTTGTTAGAACTAAGGATTTTCCTGGGATGCTGAGCGCTTCAAATGGCGAGCAAGCACCAATTGCCTCGTCCTTTCCGTCAAATTCCCCCTAAAATTCGAGTTTTTTCTTTTTTCCCTTTGATAAGTGTATTTGTTACACTATTTTGATTCGGCGTTCGAAATGAATCTGTGATGCCGGTTTGTTTATGCCACTCACTAAAATCAATCATATGCTGTTAGCCGCTGACATCAATGCTGAAGCAATTGTGCAAAGCAGAAAACAAACGGGCGACGAGTTATTTTCGACGCTGTTTGATAGGCATGTCCAGCTACTATTTAACTATGGCATGCACGCCTGCAAGGATCAAGAGTTAGTGATGAGTTGTCTGCAAGAATTGTTTGTGCGTGTTTGGCACCAACGCAATGCTTTAGCAATATCTACATCGGTTAAGTCGTATCTTTTCAGGACATTTCGGAACCTTTTGATTGAGAATATTCGAACCCAGGGGGAATCTTCGTCTTTTTTTGCTATCAGCTACCAGACGACAGCAGATAATCAAGTATTGCCAGGCAGTGCGTTTACTAACTTCGATTGTAGGAACGGAAGGACACCGATGGATCAACTAGCTCAACAACTCATTGGACCTCAGCGCGAGGCAGTGTTTCTTAAGTTTAATTACGGGCTATCCTATAATGAAGTGGCCTCTATCATGGGTATAAGTCCAAAATCTGTGCACATTCGGGTTTCTAGCGTAGTTGACGCGTTGCACCAACAAGTGAAAAATGAGCTTCAAAATGGAACGGACGAAGAAATCGCTTGCAAAAGAGACGAAGCAAGATTAAATCATTGAACGTTCTCCAGCAATTTGAGTCGTTTGATACAATTGGTTTCTCAAGGGTGTTTCGCAAGAAAATACCTCCTTGTGGTTGTCGACAAAATACTTCCCCGGGAAACTTTCGACCTCCAATAGAACCGAAGAAAAAGCCTTGACGCATTGGATCGAAACATTACCAGCCAAATCTGATAACGGCTGGATGTCTGCATTGAAGTCAAAATCATTTAAATAATTGTTGCGCAAAAAGAAAAAGGTTATTGCGCCAAACCGGCCACGTGTGACCGCCGGGATATTCATGATATGTATATTTTAAATCAGCTTCTTTAAACTTTGAAAGCATCCGCTGGCAATTCTCATAAGCGATGTCTTCCTTGCCTCCCATGGCAACCCAGACCGACAAGTTTTTATTGATCTCATCTGCATGTTGACGGAGATAATCGTATTGTTTATTTGAGATACTCTCCTGGTTGGGCAACCATCCTGAACTAAATATTCCAATAGATGAAAATAGATCGTGATCATAAAATCCGGAATACAAAGTTTGAAGTCCGCCCATAGATAAACCCGCCAACGCTCTGTTCTGGGCATCTGTCGCTACCCGATACGTGTTCTCAACAAATGGAATGACAGCTTCCTTCAATTCTCGTTGAAATATTTTCAGACCTTGCTCCGCGAAGCCTGGAAAAGCAACATTTCCATCTATCATGACAACAATCATCGGCTTGGCTTTACTATTGACGATAAGATTGTCAAGAATAAGATCTGTTTTACCCTGCGTTGCCCAGGCCCTTTCATCTTCACCTCCACCATGCAACAAGTAAAGGACAGGATACACGTCATCTCTGTTTGCATCATATCCCGGCGGTGTATAAACATATATCGTTCGCCACGCATTAGAAACCGTAGAGTAATATTTTTTTATTCTTATATCACCGTGAGCAACTGCCTCAAGGCCGTAGTATTGTTCTCCGTTACGCGGTATTTCAATACCGCTTGCCATTCTCCCCATTCCATAAAATGTTTCGCTTGCAGGATCAGCGACAGCCACTCCGTCGATTAACAAAGAATAATAGTGAAAGCCTTCGCTTTGCGGGACTGTCGTAACTTCCCAGAATCCGTCGCCATTATTTTTCAACTCATACTTTTTGCCCAGATCGATTTGAATATGTTTGGCTTCCGGAGCCTTGATCCTGAAAAGCACACTGTGGTCGGGAAGTATCCTTGGGTACTTGGCTCCTCTGACATTGGTTGGCGCAGCTTCACCGAGAAAGTTGTATTGTATGAAGGATGCAGTATCTGCAGGCTTGAATAAAAGCTTCGAGAACATATACAGATCGTTCTTCCAGACCTTGAAGTCGTGGACACCTGGCTCTAAGTAATAGATATGAGGAACGTTATTACGCTGGAGATAATCGTGCGTACGCTTAGTGAACGACATGAGATTGTCGTCGAGTCCGCAAGAGATCCATAACAATTTCAACTTTGCTTTTGCTATCTCCGGTCTCGGAACAAGTTCTGCCGGCGCCTTTGTATTGGGTGCTGATGAAAATCCGCCAACCCAGGCAAATCTATCCAGATTACCCAGTCCAAAGTTCAGCGATTGTCCACCACCCATCGATAGCCCTGCGATCGCGCGGTGTTCACGATCCTTAAGAGTCGGGTACGTCGATTCGATAAATGGAATCAAATCGCTGATAAGGTCCTTCTCGAATGTCGCGAATGCTTTGACTTTCACACTGTCGAAAATATCGCCTGTGGCACGGTCATCTTTCATCGCTCGTCCATTCGGCAAAACGACGATCATAGGCTCGATTTGCTTTTCGGCATAAAGGTTATCGAACACATTCTGAGGTTTCCCCTGAAGCCACTCTTTCTCGGTGCCGCCAATTCCGTGAAGAAGGTATAACACAGGATATAACTTCTTTTTTGAAAAGCCAGGAGGAAGATACACCAACGCTTTGCGCTTAACGCCGACGGTTTTAGAATTATACTTTATCGTGTCGATCCTACCGTGAGCAATGTTCTGTCGCAAAGAATCGAAACCTGCGGGGGCCTGCTTGATAAAAACCTGTTGCGCCATACTACTCGTGGCGAATAAAGCTATCAGGAATAGAAGTGAAGAAATATTTCTCATCTCGCTTATCATTTGAGTTCGAGTATTACGACCGAAAATGGAGGCATTTTTACGGTCAGAGTGTTTGATTTCAATGAGGCTTCATGGAATACTGCAGGCTTCACCTTATCGGGTACATCGAATGTATTGTGATCCTGCAATTTGGTGGAGCGCAGAATTCGCCCGGTTACTGAGTTGGCTGTAACACCTCCCAGATCAACAGCTACTTCTTGTTCCTTAGTTGCATGAACATTCACCAAAGAGATATGTACAATGCCGTTTTTGTCTTTTGATGCAGAGGCCGACAGTGTTTGAATCTTATTTCCAGCCCCAACATAGTCACTGCTTGTCACGGTCAATGGAATCATCAAAGCATCCTGATGAACGTTGTACATTTCCATAACGTGATAAGTTGGCGTGAGTACGAGCTTTTTTTCATTGGTCAGTATGACGGCCTGCAATACATTGATGGTTTGTGCGAGGTTAGCCATCCTCACCCGATCACAATGATTATTGAAGATGTTCAATGTAACTCCCGCTATCATTGCGTCCCTCATAGAATTTTGTTGATAAAGGAATGCTCCATTGGTACCTGGCTCACCGTCATACCATCCACCCCATTCATCAACGATCAGAGCGATCTTCTTTTCAGGATCATATTTGTCCATCACCTGTGTATTGCCCGCTATCATAGATTCCATCCGGTATGCCTGTTCCATAGTTTTGAAGTATTCTTCTTCTGAGAATTGCGTGGCTGATCCCTTTTTTGTCCAACTGATAACCGAGTAGTGATGGATCGAAATACCTTCGATCTTCCGATGAGGAATATTCTTCATCAGCGTTTCTGTCCAGTTGAAATCAGGAGTACCTGGACCGACGGCAATCCGAAACAATCGCTCCGAGTTGGTGTAGCTGGTTACCATGGTCGCATACTTCTTATATTCATTGGCATAGTAGTCGGCAGTCATTTGTCCACCGCAGTCCCACGACTCATTACCGATACCCCAGTACTTCACATTCCATGGTTTGGATCTGCCATTCTTCTGCCTGAGATCGGTTAGGAAGCTTGTACCATTCGCGTGGTTGACATATTGAATCCACTCTTCAGCTTCTTGAACGGTGCCGCTCCCCATGTTTGTGGCGAGATATGGCTGCGCGCCGATCATTTCACACATATCCAAAAACTCATGTGTGCCAAAGCTGTTGTCCTCCCTTACATTTCCCCATGAAACATTTTCGATTGACTTTCTTTCCTTCTTTGGACCGATACCATCCTTCCAATGGTAGTGGTCAGCAAAGCAGCCGCCGGGCCAGCGCAAGACTGGAATCTTTAATTTCTTAAGCGCTTCTATAACGTCTAGCCGCACACCGTTTATATTGGGTATGGTTTTGTTTTCTTCTCCCACATAAAAACCACCGTAAATGCCTTTGCCAAGGTGTTCTGCAAAGTGGCCGTAGATATTACGATTGATTGTATCCTTTGCAGCGGATGGTCGTAGTACGACTTTGTTTTGCGCCTGCAATAATTGTAAGGTGATGGACAGCATTGCAAAAAGAATGAGAGGTCGTTTCATTTTTAGAGTGGGTTAATAACGTCCGTATAACTTAGGCTGTTACAAAATTCAGATTGATCTCAAAATTGTTCTACTTGAAAAGTTGTGGCAAGGTGGTGGCCAGGAATAATTTGCAATTCATCCAAGTATGGCCACCTGGAACAATGAAAGGCTCAACTTTTATTTTCTTATCGTTGAACATTGCAATGTTGTCCTTCACGCTTTCATACAGGAAATCGTCGGAACCCACGCTGATCGTAAAAAGCCTAAGTTGTTTATTGATGGTACCTGCATCTGGAGCATAGTTGGCAAAATTCTTTTTGAACTCGTCCGTATCTGTGTATGGAGCGTATGAACACACATACGCAAACTTGTCGGTATTGGTAAGACCAATGTTGAGCGCCTGGCCGCCTCCGACAGAAAAGCCGGCGACAGCACGACCAGCGCTTTCCTTAAGTACTGGATAATTGGCTTCGACGAAAGGAATGATGTCGTTAATCATGTCCTTCGTAAAATCCGACATCACATGCGGCCGAACATTACCATAAGGCATGACTATGATCATGGGCCTGGATTTGGCGAGTGCGATAAGATTGTCGGCGATGAAATTTGCATGTCCGACTTTTGTCCAGGTCTCTTCAGTATCAGAGCCTCCGTGAATGAGATAAAGTACCGGGTAACGCTTTTTATCATTGTGACGAAAACCGGGCGGTGTGTACACGAGCAGGGTGCGTGTGGTATCCAGCGTCGACGATTTATAAAAACGGTAGGCTATCTTTCCGTGCGGAACATCTTGCAGTGCGTATATCGACGGTTTATCTCCCGGAATCTCAACGATGCTTCGCTTAAAGCGTTCGTTGGCAAAAATTAAGGTATTGTTTGGATCAGCTATCTGAACGCTATCAACCCAAAAACTATATGGGTAGATCTCAGGTGTAACGGGTGGTACCCTAACGCTCCACACCCCGGACGTATCTCTTTCCATTCTAACCGGCGCTTTAAGAAACTCGCCTGTAACAAACACACGTTGTGCAGTCTTTGAATAGTATCGGAAAATAATGCTATAATCCTTTTGGACATCAGGCGAACTGATTGCGGGGCGTCTGGATGGCTGCGAATAAGCGGACCATGAAAAAAAGGCCACTATGATGTATATAATTTCTTTCATGTGTTTTGTATCCATTATTTGAAGAGTAGTTGAGCCGTCGCTGTTACATAGGTCCTCACATTCATCCATGTATGCCCGCCGGGCGTGATCAGGCTTTCGTATTTGATGTTCTTCGATTTTAAATAGTCCATGAACTCTACCGTCGGTTTATACAAGAAGTCTTCATTGCCGACACTCACCCATAGCAATTTGAGTTCCTTGTTTGTGTTATCGGCATTAACGCCGATGTGTTTGAATTCATTCTCCATCTCCGGAGTCGATAGGTATGCACTATAGCAGCATATCCATGAAAATGTATTCATATTGCCGAACCCTGTTCGCAAGGTTTGCCCACCGCCGCGGGAGAAACCACCAATTGCACGGCTATCCCTGTTATTGATTGTGCGATAATTTTTTTGGATGTAGGGTAAAACATTCGTGATCAGGTCGGTTTCGAAAAGCTTGGCGCGTCGCCTGGCATCTTCACTATCCCGCTCTATAACGTCGGCTGGTTTCGGCTTCCCTTGTTGTTCTGCGATGCGCGCCATTGGATTTCCATACGGCATAACAATGATCATTGGCTTTGCCCTGCCCTCTGCGATGAGGTTATCCAAAATAAAATTCGCGCGTCCTACTTTGAAGAAAGTTTCTTCCGTATCCGTTGTACCACTGATCAGATAAAATACAGGATAGTTTGTGAACACATTTTTGTCGTAGCCTGGTGGCGTATAAACAACGAGTGATCCTGTACTTTGTTCGACGGAAGGATAATATTCATACGTCACAGTACCATGAGCGACATCCCGCACAGCATGGCTCAAAAAATGATCGCCGGGGACATCGACAAGGCTTGCTTTAAATCGTTCATTAGGGAAGAATGCAACATTGGCTGGATCCATCGCAGTAACACCATCAACAATGAAGCTGTACGGATATATGTCGGGTTCAACCGGACC
>Ga0184629_10000097_pt1 | contig 33926 bp, 31 predicted proteins | sample PLM4_32_b1_FD_133158 | JGI IMG/M metagenome (GOLD analysis project Ga0184629, IMG submission 133158) | Groundwater sediment microbial communities from an aquifer in East River, Colorado, USA - PLM4_32_b1 | ecosystem: Environmental > Terrestrial > Soil > Riparian zone | place: USA: East River...
ATCAATATATTATGGTCAGAAGAGAACAAACAGACTATGCCAAAGCAAGCTTATTCAAAGGGAAAGCTCTTCTTGTTTTTGGACCAAGGCAGGTGGGAAAAACTACCTTTGTCCAAAATCTAATTGCCGACTTAAACAAAAAAACACTTTTCTTGAACGGAGACGAATCGGATGTGCTTGTTTTATTTGAAAGTCCAAACGTCACCAAACTAAAAAACATCATCGGCGATAACGAAATACTTGTTATTGATGAAGCGCAACGTATTACAAACATTGGGATTGTTCTCAAAATCATTGTTGACCAAATTAAATCGGTTCAAGTTATCGCCACAGGTTCATCCAGTTTTGAATTGGTAAACAAATTGAACGAACCCTTAACGGGAAGAAAATACGAAATGTATTTATACCCGATTGCATTTTCGGAAATGGTCACTCACAGCGGATTATTGGAAGAAAAAAGAGCCTTGGAACAACGTCTTATCTATGGAAGTTATCCCGAAATAATAACAAATCCAGTAGACGCCAAAGAACATATAAAACTGATTGCCAACAGTTATTTGTACAAAGACCTGTTTATATTAGATCAAATCTCAAAACCCGTATTACTCCAAAAAATAGTGAAAGCTTTGGCACTTCAAGTAGGAAGCGAGGTTAATTATAATGAACTTAGTAAACTCATTCAAATAGACAACAAAACCGTAGAAAAATACATAGACCTTCTTGAAAAGGCATTTGTGGTTTTCAAACTGCCTTCTTTATCAAACAACGTGAGAAATGAAATAAAAAAAGGCAAGAAAATCTATTTTTATGACAATGGGATAATCAATGCCGTTACGGGGAATTTCAATTCTTTGAATCAAAGAACCGATACTGGCAGTTTGTGGGAAAACTATACTATAAGTGAACGGATAAAACATTTAAACATACAGCAAAATGAAGTAAACTCCCATTTTTGGAGAACCACTCAGCAACAGGAGATCGATTACATCGAAAAAAAGGACGACCAAATTTTCGCTTGTGAAATAAAATGGAATGTCAACGCCAAAAATAAAATTCCAACCACATTTTCTTCAAACTATCCCAATGTAACATCAAAAATAATTACGCCTGATAACTACGAAGAGTTTTTGCTGTAATTGAACCCACAAATTATGGAATGTTTATTTTTGTTTAAAAGAAGTTTATGAATACTATTTGGCAGGTTTCCAAAAATAAACTTTGTCCCCTAGTTACCCCTGATGGAAGCGGCATTCCATCCCGTTTTTCTACGGGATGGAATATAGCGGACAGCAGGAACGATGTTTGCTGACAAAGCCAATTCTTTCGCTCCCTATAATTATTTTTGAAAGCTGAAAAAGAATTGATATTCAAAAATAAAAGATTTCGATTTTTGTACTTTACCTTTGCCGAACTAATAAAAGTACTTTTTCAATAAAGTTAAAGGCCCCAATTTTAATATGAAATTAGAACACTATATCCCATTTGATAAGGAATTCTTACTCGAACAACAACTGACAGAATACGCCGAAGATAAAAAGAAAGTCGAAGATTTCAAGAAGCTATTTGATATCATTGAACATTATTACCATAACGAAGCATTTAACCTAATCCGTAATTTAAAACAAAACTACGCGCTATTCGACCCGGATATAAATCCAGAAGAACGACGAGCATTTATTGGCAAAAGCGACTTTTCACTTTTCAAAAAAACACTTCTTACAGTGCTGGATCGCGGTAATTATAGCCGTGTTGACCAAGAAACTTTGGACAAAGCTTTCGAAGATTCGGATTTGATAGGTTTAAAACTTGCAATCAACTTAAACGATTATGAAGATTATGAATTATATGTTCGCGGTCAACATAAAACGAAAGAAACGGTCCGTAAATTCATTTTTTGGACGAAAGAAATAGAGGTCGAATACTATGATCGTGTGATGATTTACCTTAAATATCACAATGCAAACTACTATAAAGAAAAAAAAATTCTGGCAGACAAATTGTCAATAGATCCAGGAACAATTGTATTAAAAGTCTTCAAACGTGTACCCAAAAACGACCTAGAAACTATATTCCCGAATGCGATTCCCATGATGTCGACCAGCGATAAACTATTGTTTTGGGTTCCAGGTCTTGTAGGAGGTATTTCGTTATTAAGCACCAAAGTAATTCCGGCATTGATCACCATGCAGGCGGCATACAAATCTGGCGAAACTATTGATCTGTTAAACAGCAAAACTTCACTAAATCAAGGTTTAATTGCCCTTGGCATTTTGGGAGCCTACTTGTTCCGTCAATACAATAACTTTGTGAACAAGAAGATCAAATATTCGAAAATGCTTTCAGATAGTCTCTATTTCAAAAATATGGGTAATAATAGCGGAGCTTTTTATTCTTTGTTAAACTCTTCGGAGGAAGAAGTCCTTAAGGAAACCATCTTGGCATACTCTTTTTTAAACAGAAGTACAACTCCCTTAACGGAAGAGCAACTCGATCGTCAAATTGAATCTTGGTTTAAAACAAAGCACAATACAGATCTTGATTTTGATGTAAAAGCAGCGTTGATGAGATTAAAAAACACCGGTCTTGGACATGAAACCAATGGAAAATGGGAAGTTATTCCTTTGGGCAAAGCGCTCATTAGAATAGACGAGTTATGGGATGGCGTTTTTGAGTACAATGAATTAACTCCGGATTAGTCGGCTATTTGAAAAGAGAGGGGCATTTTTAGTGGGAATATGGTAAAAAATTACTACCTATAACTTAAAACCATTGAGCATGAAATATTACCATATATCTTCCAACTCGCTTGACTTAACAACTAGTACTTTACAAATAATTGTATCCCTAGTCCTAAATTATATTTTCGTTTTTTAGGTACCCATTTTTCTATATGGTTTGCTCTTATGTAATAAGGCCCACAAAAAACATTAGAACTAAAATAAACAACTTTGTGTTCATTAGTCTTCAATAAAATTTTTTCAATGTATTCTATACACTCAATAGCAACTAAAAAATCATCCTCAAAAACAAGATTTTCATTCGTTACATCAACAACAACATCTCCTAATTTAGAGACTTCCATTATAATATCCTTTTCATTGCATCTTTGCGTTTCAATATTTTCCTCACCTAATGCTTTGTAAAAATTAATCCTAAAGGTTCCTTTTTTATACCCTAATTCAGCAATGTTAAAATGCATTCTTTCAACTTTATACTTTTTTCCTTTATTTACTTTAAAAAACTTACCAATCTCAGCTCCTTTATTTTTTGAATGAAACCCAACAACAACGTGATCTGTCAATACATTATTTCCTATTCTTTTTTCTTTCGTAAACTTATATTTTGAAGCTCCAATTTTAACTTCTTCTAATTCAAAATAAATTGGTTTCATCTCTATTTTAATTGCTGATTTTCTATCAACAATTATTAATTTTGTTTCATATCCCATACAGGAAACAACTATTGTATTCTTATCAGAAACAAAATTCTCATCAATTGCAAATTCTCCTGCTTCATCAGTTACTGTTCCCATATTAGAATCTGCTACGCCAACGTTTGCATACAAAATAGGCTTTCCCATTTCATCTACACATTTACCCTTAATTTGCGAAAAACAAAAATTAGCACTTAAAATTAATGTCCAAAAAATCAATATTCTTTTCATTGTTATTTTTTCATTTCGATTAAATTCTCTTCAATGTATTTTTGCAATGCTATTGGAAGCTGCTGAAAATCAGTTTTAAAGAACGCAAATGTCATTTATTAAATTCACTATTGAAATACCCACTTTTAGTGATATTTCATGAAAAAAAACACTCACTAATACCGTTTGTTATGGCAAATTAGTCCAATAAAAATTGAACTAAATGAACTATACAACGGCATTATACCAAAACCATCGGACAATAATATAATGATTAATGGTATAATTTGAGAACGGAGTGATTTTTCACATCAGAAATTCATAGTAAAGAAAACTTCAACATTGCTCTTTGTATTCGGATTTAGAGGATCAGTATTTAACAAAAATGAATCTCTGATTCCTAGTCCTAAATCAGCACCAAGGTTGAGTGGGGAGAAGGTAAAAATCATCTCCGCACCGGTAGAATTATGTTTGAATTTAGTATCGAATCTCTCTGTCATTCCGCCGTCAAAGAACAAATTGGCATGTATTCTTTTAACAAATACAATTCCGCCAAAACCAAAATCAGGATAACAAATCGGAAAACTGTAATTTGCTGAATAAACGGTTTCTTTATCACTATTTAAAGGTTTGTATCCTCTTGAGTGAATAAAATTATCGACATATAAATAATCATTGGTAATTAATTCTTTCTTATATCTAAATGAAAAATCGAGTCCATGGTTTTTTGAGAAACCTGCTGCGCTTAAGTCTACAGTAGCCGATATTTTCTCACTTGAAACACTATTATCTAACGACTTAAAATAATCTACCTTTACGCTTTGCGACCATTTTGCAGAAAGATTTTGTACGGCTCTCATCCTTATGTTAGAAAATGAAAAACCAACATGAGCTGAATTGAAATTCAAATTTTCGTGCGAATAGCCAACCTGATTACTACTGTAGTTCCTCGTTTCTATAGCTAAAAATGTGGGAGCTAACAGAAAACTTGTCATATAGTTGGAGTGTAACCAACTCAATGGCACTATAAATCCAATATTTTTTGACACTTCATCAAAATCAACTTCTTTAGTTCTGTAACTATCACTCGGATTAAAACCACTTATATTATAGGTAGTACTCCTTTTGGCATTAATTAAGGATGCGGTAACCGGCAAAAAGTATTTGGCATAAGTCACGGCTGCATTATAGGACATACGTTTCTCATTACCATTGTATTGCGTAGAGGCATCGATAGAAAAATCATTAAGAATATTACTCATCGAACCTCCAAGACTAAATGAGTTATTACTCCCTATAGTAAATCCCCAAGTATGTAATTTCATTCCTCTAAACAATCCTTTATACTCTTTGACCTCATATTCGTTAGTTGGAATATCATTTAAAATTGGTTTTTCAATTTCATTTGTTTTTATATCAAAACGCTTCATATCAACAGGCTCAATTATCGTTACAGGATTCGAACCTAGTTTAGAAATACCTTCTTCGATATTTATCTGGGTTAATTGTTTTCCCATATCGGTTTGTTCAGACATGTATAGCACTTTTCCATCAGCAGAAACCTCTGGTATATCAGCACCTACAACAACCGAAGTAATTGCTTTTATCTGTATACTACCATCATCCTGTAAACAATATATATTGTTAATCCCACTAAATGATGCCGAAAAATAAATTTCATCATTTATCACCTTAGGCACCCCAATAGAGTGGCTTGTCCACGGCATCAACTCGGTCGTCGTATCATTCTTGAGATCATACTTTAGAATACACAATTTTGAATTGCGTTTAGAAATATATACAATTGCACTCTCATTATCCATCCATTTAGGATAGGAAATAAAATCATTCTTTGGATTTGGGATCGTTTTTAAAACTGCTCCCGTTATGGCATCAAGGATTTTAATGTTGCTTTCGATATTTGTATTAGAACAAACCGTTACGATCTTCTCTCCAGTGGCGGAGAACATTGGACTGAAATATTTACTCCCTTTTGTTAGTACCGTTTTCTTAAACGTTTTCAAATTATAGGAAACGATCACAGAATAAGTTCTCTCTTGTCTTCTACCATCATTTCGCATTTCCGTCCAGCATACATTATCACCATTTATCTCTAAATACGGCTCCGACCCAATACCTATTACTGTCAATACTTTCTCAGTCCCGTCTTTAATCTGAACTAATTTTGTAATTTCATCATAACTGTTTTTGAGGCAAATAATAGAACCATCGACCAATGCTTTTGGATACGTATAATTGGTTACTACGTTTTTAGGTTTAGTCGTTATTGGAGTTGTTTTGGTAATGGTCATTGTTTCCAATTCCCCCATCCATTTTTCTTTTAATTCTTTGTAGGAAGCCTTATAAAAACCTCTTGTACTAAGTCCCGTCTCTTTTTTTAAGGCTTTAGAAAAAGGATAAAATGAACTAAAAGCACTTCCACCAGCCAATACCCTTGCCCATATTTTTTCATCATAATGATTCCTTCCGTAATTAATCATATTATATCCCATCGTGTAATGGTCGGGTATGAGATTTTTAAAGGAACCATTTCGCATTTGCATATAATTGTAATTCCTGTTGTTTATAAACAAAGCTCTCTGCTCCTCAAAAAAGCTAGGCAATCTTCCTCTACCATTTTCGGACAACAGCGTTTCAGAGTGCACGGCATCCCCTTCCCAGTACCAAGCAGGAATAGAGATTGCATTAACAAGACCCCAAGCCGACTCACCACCTATATAGTAAGCAAAATTAGTGAGTCCATGTCTTGTATTAGAATACTGAAGTGCATGCCTATATTCATGAATAGAGAGATTATCTAACCAGTTTATCGTACCTAAAAACTGTTGATTTTGCAACCCTGTGGCATAGAATTCACTTCTAAAAGGTGCTAAGGCAACATATCCATTTGCTATAGCGTTATTGGTGTTTAATAACAAATCCAACTTATAGCTTTTATCTCCTACCGAAACGTGCTTTTCTTTATTGATATAAGTAACAACATCGGCGATACGCTTTGCCTGTCCAAGGGTAGAATCAGGAAATATCACTTTGATTTTGTCATTTTTTATGTATTTCCATTTAACTGTTGACGGATGATTTCCAAGAGTATTGTATTGTGCATAGGTATAATGAAAAGAAAAAAGGATAAAGAAAAATAAATAAAAGAGAGAATGCTTCATGTTGAATAAATATTGTTTTAATCGTTTCGGTGAGATATTAATCACCTCTATTTTTGGCGCGAAAATACATATTATTCTATTCGTTTGGATATTTAATTTGGAAGAATTTTCTATACCAGACTCTGCTTATTCCACAAATTATAATACTTCCCTGTTTGTTCTAACAAATCGGAATGATTTCTGGATTCTACGAATGAAGACCATTAGTACTTCCTTACCATAGACAGGTCGATAATACTTGACAAACTACAGACTTCTTTCAAAAAAAACAATAAAAAAGGAGAAAATCAAAACGACTTTCTCCTTTTTTATAAATCAACTTAGCATTACTACTCTGCAGTAACTGGCTCTATTATTTCAGAAACAAGGCTTATTTTAGTGACCGGAAATCCACCTTGACTGGCATGTTCCTTAATCATTTCTTCATTGGGAGCAATATAGACACAATAGATTTTATCATCTGTCACATAACTGTGCTTCCATTGTATTTCCGGCCCCATTTTTCTTAAGACATCACCCTCCTTTTTCCCAAGTCCAAGCAAAGGCAACCGCTGCCATCCCTAGGGCGGTATCTTGAAAATTCACAGGTTACAAAAAACTACTCTTCTAATAATTTCGAGAGTAGAGTGATTTTTATCATCTGATTAAACGCTTTGATAAATTCAAAGAAAATATTTTTTTTAGATTCGTTCCGTAATTTACAAACAATACAAATATTAGAACAAAAACAACAATAGTCTCTATGTTATCCATCTGTTTTGAAAATGACTGAAAATTATCAATGTAAAATCCTTTAAAATCATTCCTTCCAACTAAACCAAATGATATAAAATCCCAAACTATATGCAAACCTATAGGAACAAAAATTGAATTAAATTTTTTGTACAAAATGGAGAATAAAATTCCCATAAAAAAAATTCCAAAAAACCAAAGATAAGATGTGTCAGCAGGATTAAAGCTCATTATATGAACAGCAGAGAAAACAAGCGAAGATAAAAAAACGATGCCGATAAAAGATAATCCACAATTTGCAAAAAGTGTATTCAGAAACCCTCTAAAAAACATTTCTTCCCAAGAACCCACTATAATCGAACTAATTAATGTAAAAAAAATCGAATCAAAAGATGTAATAGAAAAGTGAATGGAAATACTATTTGAAATCAATAAAACGAGAGTACTAATAGCTAAAATAGAAAAGCCTATAAGCAAACCAATAGATATTTTTTTAATAATTGCCTTTTTAGAAAAACCATAAGTTTTCGCTTCTATTTTAAACATCTTTCTTAAACTAAATGTCGTAAGAAAATAAATTAAAATTGGAATATGAAGTGAAAATATAGAAACTAGATATTTATTCAAATAGGCTCTTAACAAATTTGAAATCATAATTTCAAAATAGACAAGAACTCCTATTGCTACAAGACATACAAGAATTGAAGTTGAAACTTTAAGATACTTATTCATGCGAGTTACTTATTTTATTAATTATACCCCAATATAAAAAAAACTGAGTATTAGCTAAAACAAATTTGTTAATTGCTCTTTTAGAATATTTGATTGAAATATCAGGGTGATTAACCAAGCACGAGATTATTTCTCTCATAGAACATTCATCCTCATAAAGTGACAAAATAATTTTTTGCATTGTAGTTAGTTTAATATCTATATAATCATTAATTTCGGGTAAAACTTTTGAAATTATAGATAAATTTTCAGATTTACTTTCCAAAAATAAATTCCAAATTTTACAATTAATATCATCTGATAATGATAATTTTTCAATTACTGTAAAGTCATGGCTCGTATTATTTATAAAAGCACATTTTGAAAGTTTAAAAGCAAAATTTCTAATTTCAAAATATTTTAAATCTTTTATTTTTTGGAAAGTTGAATAACTTATCTTGTTCTTATATTTTATTATTTTAGTATCTTTTTCATCTATTTCTTTGTAGAAATTTAGTTTATTCAATTCGAATAAATAACAATCTTTAATAATTAAATTATTTGTTTCTTCTATATCTTCTAAGAAATTTTCCGAAAATTCAACGGAAAAATTATATCTTTTTAATAGAAATAATGTTTTCCTGAAATCACTCTTTATCATAATAAACAATTTGATTTATCTAATTCTATAATTCTGTTATATACTTTGGGGAATTCGTATTCGAGTCTTTTTTCTAGTTGACAAGCTATTAAAATACTTTTTTTATTCAATCCTAGTGGATGGATATAGTTCAATTTATTAACATCTAAAAAATTAACTAGTTGGCCATTAAACAATTTCGAAGCTGTTAAATCCTCCTTCTTCGGCTTCATTTCTTTAAAAACAGGAGTGATTTTAATTTTTTTATCAATCGCCAAATAGTAACAAAATAATTGTTCATAAACAGTATTGAATCTTCCAACATCTGTTTTTGAAAAACAATTCGTATTTCTATCTACAAATTCCAATGCTTTGTCAACATATTCTTTTACAAATCCTATATCATTTGAGCCGAATGTCCCTGCATTAAAACTTATAATGTTTTTTTTGCTTTTAACAATTTTATAAATTTCGTTAGGAATATAATCAAAACTATTTTCTATTTCAATTAATGAAGTTTTATAATAATGTTGATTGTACTCCAAATTTTGAACAATTAATTCATTTTTACATGAAAAATCAGGTAATTTTTTCCAAATGAAAACATCACCATCTAAATGCAAAAAATCATTTTTTGCTTTCTCATATGTTTTTAATTTACCCAGAGCCCATAATGAATGATTAACATCTAAATTTTCCAAATCTGTGTCAATTTCATTGTATGGTAATTCTAATTTATCAATAAGCAAATCTTTACCGATATGGTCTGTTACCAAAACTAAATTTTTATAATATTTCCTTAAGCGATATACACTTAAAGCCCATGCCATATAAAAATGTCTTCTATGAATCCAACCACCTATACTCCTTCCATTATTGAGTATAGGATTACTATTGTCTATGTCAAATTGGTATGGTTTGAACCACATACTTTGATAAATTACCGTACTACTTTTACTCATTTTACTTACCTATATTATTTATACCGTTACTTTCCACTTGTTTTTTTTCTGAATTAATTTCAGTCTCTTCTTTATTTTTTAATTTCCCAAAATTATAGGTCAATTTGAACCATAAAACTCTACTGTCATAGGTATTAAAATAATTAATATTTAAGTTAGAAGAAGGAATCAAACCATTGATTTTAAATGACTTAAAAACATCTAAAGCATGTATCGATGCTTCTAATTTATTTTTTAAGAATCTTCTAGTTACATTTATGTTTAACATTTTTATAGGTTCTTCTATCTGATAAACTTCATAAGTACCTTTTGTCATAAAGCCATAATCAATACTTAGTTTAAATTTATAAGCCATTATAATTTGTGATTGAATATAGAACTGCCAAAAAGGTTTTTGTCCACTCAAATAAGTATAATTATCAACTTTATGATTATTATAAGATGCATAAAGTAATAAACCACTCATTTTATCTAAATCTAAAGGTTGGTTAAAAAAACTCATCCCTTCATTTATTAAACCGAAAGGAATTGGAATAGATACATATGCTGAATAATATTTTATAGCATCATATGTTCGATATGATTGAACTGTATTTAAAGATTCTTTTGGAGTATAAAAAGACATTAAGTTAACATTTTTCGAATATGAATAATCATTCCCTAATTGAAGCCAATTATAGGCCGTAATTTTCAATGAAAAATTATCATAAAAATTAGGCTTTAAATAAGGATTTCCAATATTTGAATTAAATTGGTCAAAATACCCAGAATTATTTGGATCTAATTGATTATATGAGGGAAGCGATATTTTTCGAGTATAACTTGTAACAATATTCACATTGTCAATTAATTCGTATAAAAGATGGATGGTTGGAAATAAATTGTTGATATGATTATTCTGCCCCGTATTGGCTTCAATAATATGGCTTTTATAAGACAAATCCTCCATCCTTAAGCCAGCTGTAATGTTTAGTTTTGCGATTTTCTTTTTTATTTCTAAATATAATGCAAAACTCCTTTCATCATAATCAAAATCTAATTGATTTAGATAAACTGGATTATTAATAATTGTCGAAGACGAATTATTTAAATTATACTGACCTATACTATTAGAACTTAACACAGTGAATTTCCCTCCAGTATTAACATTAAAATCATATTTTTTGAACGGCAATTCAACATCATATTTCAAATAAAAATTATTTAGCTTTAAATCTATATTATTAATTCCATACGTTTTAGTAGAGTTTTCATTTTGTATTGATGTACTAGAATTTGATCTATTAAATAAAGAAGAGTAGGTCGTAATTTGAAGTTTTTTGCCTAAGGTATCTAAGTTAGTTTTAAATTTCGCAATAAATTCTTGATTATTATTTTTACTATAAAAATCATAATTATTTGACAAAAAAACTGCAGGTAAAACACCATTGGTTTCTGATAGACTTATAGTGCTTATTTTATTATTAGCAGTATTTAAATTATAATTCAATATTAAGTTCGAATTTTTACTTAATTTAAAATTTATCATCGGTCTTAGATAAAAATTTTTATTAACATTTTCGGATGAACTATTTTGCAAAAATTGTACTTCAGGGGTAAAAGAAGTAAAAGTTTTGTCAGTTATAGTTTGGCTATCCCCTTCTTGATAATTATAACCTGTTTGTAATTGCCAATTAATATTTTTCATTCGACCATTTAAAATAACAGATGGTGAAGGTTTATTATTTCCATTAAAACCGTAATGTAAATTGACAGTACCACTTAAACCTTCCAAACTTTTACCATACGTTATTATATTAATAATCCCTCCGCTTGTATTTGCCTCGAAAGCAGACCCCGGATTTGCAATAAGCTCTACTTTCTCCACTGTATTAGCAGGCAAACTTTGAATAAAACTCATTAAATCTTGCCCTGTTAGATTGCTTGGATTACCATCAATATAGACAGCAGTTTCTTTACCATTCATTGCTAGATTTCCGGAAGGACTAACCAAAACACCCGGTAGTTTTTTTACAGCATCAGCAATCATTCCAGTCGACAATATGGGATTGTCCTTAACAAGATATATCGTTTTATCAGCTTCAACTTTTATAAATTGCTTTTTATAACCAGCGATGGTAACTTCTTTTAATGTAGTTGAATTGTTAATTTCTAAAAGGACCTTTCCTAAGTTAATATCCGTGGTTTCTTTTTTTATTGAAAAAACAACCTCCTTTTCTTTATAATTATTTGCATTAATTAACACTCTAAATAAACCTATAGTTTTCGGAAAATCGTATTCGTTTTTACAAATATTAGAATTTATAGATAATAATTCTTGATACTTATTATTGTCAAATTTTTCAAATGTGATTAATTTACTAACTTCTCTATTATCGCAAGATAAATTTTCTAATTCAATACTTACTTTTATATGTATAGTTTGAGAGAAACCCAAACAGCTGAGAAAAAAAAATAAAATTGTTAATTGGGCTTTTATCATGATTAATTAGCTGGAATAATTTTTAATAGTTTTTTTTGAAATAAATGATTAATTATTTCTACATTTTTAGCATCACATTTCACTTCATTGAATAATGATTTTCTCAATAAATCCTCATATTTTGGGACTATAAAATATGAGTTTAACGTTTTTTTATCTAACACATAAGTATCTTCGCTAGTTATAAACAAAGCATATTCTTCTAAATTAAAACAAAATGATTTGTTTATATTGTCAATTACATTTTGAACCTCAATGTCATTATAATTATTCAAGTAATCTGCTGTTTTATTAGATTTATCAAGCAAACTTTTATGTAAATATCTCCATACTTCCCATTGTTCAGGGTATTCTTTTAAAAAAACAGAAAATTCATTCCATATTTTTTCCATTATTAATGCATCTTCATTCTTGTTATTAGAAATTATTGGATTTGAAATATGATAAACTATATCTTTATTATCTTCTATGTAATTAAAAACATTCACAATTGGAATTTTAGTTAAATATGAAATAAACGAAACTCCTTTACGAACATTTATCTTACTATCTAAGAAGTTAATTTCACATAAATTTTCTTTTTTTTCAATTGCTCCAAGATTACCATCAATATAAATAAGTAAACTTTTACCAGATTTTAATTCTCTTATTGATGTTAGTGCAGAATTTTTATCCTCAGCATCAATAAATTTCAAATCAAAATTTTGTCCGTTCTTCATTATGTCTCTGAACCTATTCCCATTGTGAGACAAACTGTTACTTGATATTAAAGCTGTAAATTCAATCCCATTAGCATATAAAAAATTCGCATTTGTTAGGTACATACCTAAATGAAAAGTAGTTATAATATGCGGTTTAGTCTTTAATTCTTGAAGATTCTCAAATGATTTCGGTGTGAATTTTGATCTCTGATTTATCAAAAGATCCCCTTCTTTTGTATGGGTTTCTGTTTTATAAGATTCATAAACTAAATTCTCTTTATAAATTGCAAAATGTTTCTTTATTGGCATTTCAGTCAAAAATCTAGAAAGCAAAGTCGACATCATTCCAAATAAATTAATATCTTTTAAGTTATTAAAATCCTTTTTCTTTGCGATTTCTTTTTTTTTGTTTTTGATTATATTTTCTAAACTCATAATTCTTATATTTAATTTATTATAATTGTCTTTATTCTATTGTATGTTGACTTTATAAACATATAGACGAAAAATACATAAAGTAGTATTTTTCCAATCACAATTAAATCAAAGCCATTTGAAATACTCTCATAATGCTTATTTGCATTGACAATCATGTATTTTGATGTCTTATAAAAAAAGTAAAACCAAAAAATAAAATTCACAAACGAATAGAAAACTAAAACCCCCCTTTTATCTCTAAAGAAAGAGAAAGATTCTTTTGGCGTAAATAATATCCTAACTAATTGCACAAAACATTTGTCTGCCTTAATTTCTAAATTGGTGATATTAAAATAATCACTAAAAACCCAATAACCATCATTCTTAAAAAAAGGATTTAAAGCAAAAAAAATGCTGAAACAATTAATTAAAAACAAAACACTTACGGTAATGTTTTCTGGGCTAAAAAGCAATATAAGGACAAACAAAATATTTAATATTAATTGAAAATATATTCCAGAAACATTTACTATTATTTTTTCATTTCGCTTTAATGTCCAAATTTCAGTAAGTTCTGTATATAAAACTGGCATTGTAAAATAAAACCCAAAACCTATTTCTTTAGGTAAAACCCCATATTTATAAGCAGAACTAGCATGTCCGATTTCATGAAGAAAAACAATTAAAACAAACAATATATATATATAGATAAATTGAGGTAACTGTTCTAAAATATTTGAATTTAATTTATTCTTCAAATTCAATAAATTATCATAAAACAACACAAAATATGAAATTGACATTGTTATACCTATAATTAAAAAAAAGTAAAATGTTTTTTTGCTAAACAAATTAAAGGATAGAAAACTTAAAATTTTTCTAATCTTATTAGGGTCTATTAATTTTATTTTAAAATATATATAGCTTGATTTACTTATGATTTTCAAATCAACATCTATCATTTTTTTTGTCTTGTCGTCGGAAATTATTGCACTAATAATCTCTTCATTATAAAAATTTGTATCCTTTTCTTTATTTAAAAAGAGTGCTATATTAGAAAATGACCAGTTTGAATTATACTTTTCTAAAATTAAATACATTATCTCAGTAATAGAAAAAAACACTCCATCGTTTTTTATAAAATATTTATTCTCTTCTTTAATTTGTATTAATTCTAGTTTTTTTTGCATTATTTAAATTTATGAAGTATTAATAAAATACGTTTATAATAAAAGCTGTTTTGAAAAAAACATCTTTAAAAAGATTCTTTAAAATCTACATTTGAGTATAAAGAAATAGAGTAGTACGAAACCTAGAGTCGAAAATGGATTCATTTAAATCTTTTTATCTAAATTGCTCACTTTTAAAATTGTAATTATTTAAATCGAAATTCAAAAGCTATTTAAAATAAGATTTTATTTGTGGTTTTGAAATTATAGTTTCGGCTATAAAGCCGAAACTAATAATTTCAAAAAATATAAACAACTATACCCCAGCAGACACTACTGTTGAGTTTCCATTTGAACAATATGAATCTAAAGCGGCTAGAGTATTCATCTCTAATCTTTCTTCTAATTGTTCAATGTTAAGAATCGCATTGATTTTTTTATTTAAAATATCATTTTTCATAATAATATAAATTAATTAAATTACACAAATACACATTTTCTTTTTCGGCAGATGTCCAGTCCTTATGTTTTGTTTTTTATGGGTTACAAAATATCTGAATTATTCCCGAATAATTGGCCAATAGTAATTTTAGAAAAACAATCTAACTTTCAGAGTAACGTCTTACTAATAAAACTCTTTCATTTTTCTGAGGACAAAACTAGAGGAAGAAATTCTCCGAAACAAATGCTCATTATGGCAATTCCTGAATTTCGATATTGTTTTTCCCGAATTCCCAAGTTAATTTTTAAACAAATGACTGATAAACAACAATATGTTTCAAATTTGTGAAATGTAGTATTTATATTCACAATTCTCCTTATTTGCTGTATTTTCGCAAAAAACCAAACCCAATGACCTACTTACACTGGAATAAAAAAAAATTTTTATTCCTAATCCCATTTATTTTACTAGGACAGGCATCAAAAAAGGATCTTACAAGACTCACCTATGATAAATTAAAAAAGTCATATTATGATAACGAGAAAAACCAAAGTAAACAACTTGAATATGCAAATGTCTATTTGATGAAAGCAAAAATTGAAAATAATCCAGTTCAAAAAGCAAAAGGATGTTATTTACTTTCATTAGAAAATGAGGGTAATAAATCCATCCGTTATTTAGATAGCTCTATTACCTATTCTAAAAACACGAATGATATAAAATTTCCCGCTTATGCCTATTCAAAAAAAGGGTATGAATTAAAGAAACAGTTTAAATATCGGGAAGCAATTGATAATTTTATATTGGCAGAAAAATGTGCACAAACAAACAATATGAATTTTTACTACAAAGTAAAATTTTCTATCGCTGTTTTGCGATCCGAGGAGTTAGGAGAAGTCCATGAAGCACTCGATTTGTATAGAGAATGTTTTAACTATTACAAAGACAAAGAAGTGAGGACTTCTATATATTCTTATGCTTATCAGGATGTAATATTCGCACTAGCAGATGCATTTAAAGCACTCCATCAAACAGACTCCGCAAGCTACTATAATAAATTGGGTTTTCGAGAATCAAAATTAACTAAAGATGAAGAATATAATGCTCTTTTTATATTAAACGAAGGTGCTAACTTAGTATTGAAAAAGAATTTTAGAGCAGCATTAGACAGCATTAACAGGGCTTTACCGAAGATGATTGCCTATAAAAATGAAGGAAATACATTGGCAGCGTATTACTACTTAGGAAAAACTTATGAAGGTCTGCAAAATAAAGCTATAGCAACCCAAAATTTTATTAAAGTAGATTCCCTTTATAATAAAACAAAAAGAATAACTCCAGAATTCACTAGTGGATATCCTTACTTAATTTCTTATTTCAAAGAAAAAGGAGACAAAGAAAACCAGTTGAAGTACATTACAAAGTATATGTATATTGATAGTACTTTGCAAAAAAACTATAAAGAATTAACCAAAAAACTAGAAAAAGAGTATGATATGCCAAACTTATTTTCAGAAAAAGAAACACTGATACAATCCCTCGAAAATGACAAAGAAAAATCGCATTGGGGCATTGGAAGTTTGATTTTAATTACTATTTCTGTTAGTGGATTTGGAATTTACCAACATATCCTCAAAAAAAATTACAGATCCAGATTTGAAAAAATCATGAATCAAACTGAGATATCCAATGAACCTTTAACAAATACTCGTATTGAAATCCAAACCAACAATACCAAAGAAGAAATTGGTATTGCAGAAGAATTGGTCAAACAAATTCTAGAAAAACTCAAACGTTTTGAAACCAAAAAAGAATATTTACAACCCAACATTACGGTACAAATGCTTTCCAGTACATTTGAAACCAACAGTAAATATGTCTCTAAAATAGTGAATGTACATAAAGGCAAAACATTCATTCAATACATCAACGATTTAAGAATAGAGTATGCTATTCTGCAATTGCAACAAAACAATAAATTGAGAAATTATACCATTCAAGCATTGGCGCTGGAGTTTGGTTTTAATAATGCTGAATCCTTTTCGACTGCCTTTCACAAAAAAACAGGCATAAAACCCACTTATTTCATCAAAGAATTACAAAATCTAACAAAAACATAAACATATCGCTACCAACCATTTGAATACTTTTTAAAATCGGAATTCCCGAATTCCGATAAGCGAAATAAAGTATTTTTTATTTATAAAAAGGGAACGCCATAAATTTGCCATTATTATAAACTACTAAAATTAAAAAACATGAAAACAGACAAAGACAAAAATGCAAGCAAAAAATTTGATTTAGAGAAAATGAAAGTAGCAAAATTGAAAAACATGCACTTAATAAATGGAGGTAATGCACCAGGTAATGTATATACTATTACAGATACTAGTAGCAAGTGTGGTAAAGTAGAATTATAAACCAAAGAATTTAAATGTGATATGAAATCTATACATAGTGTTTTAGTGATTTTTTTTTTCTTTATAAGTTGTAAATCAACAAAAGAATCAGCCTCTACTTCTGCCAAATTAATTTCTAAAAAGGACATCAGTCCATTGTCCACGCAAAAATGGCATCAAAAAGACTACAAACAAGATACTATCCCTGGAATTTCATTGGAGAAATGGTATCTCCATAACAAAAAAAAACAAAAAAGTAAAAGTATCATTGTTGCCGTTATTGACACTCAAATTGATTTGAAACATGAAGATTTACAAGGGCAAATTTGGACCAATCCGAAAGAAATTCCAGACAATGGTATCGATGATGACTACAATGGTTATATTGATGATAGCAATGGTTGGAGTTTTACTGGCACTAAAAGTGGCGGTTATGTAGTATGGGGTAATTTTGAATATGTGAGAATCGTGAAAGAATGGTCTCCTTTATTCAAGGAAAAATTGGAAAGCCAGATTAATACTCAAGAGCTTTCAAATTACAAAGAATATCAAAGAGCCCTAAAAATACATGAAGAAGAAAGTACATATTACAAAAATCGACTTAAATCTCAAAAATATAGCATTATTACCTTCCCAACAGCCAAAGATAGCTTAAAACATTATTTTCCAAGAGAAGATTATACCTATCAACAATTAGATAGTATGTATAAAAAATACAAAATAAATGATAAAACATTTAGACAAAGACGAGAAGATAATGATCAGGATATAGGTGCAATGATTGCTTTTATGAAGGTACGTTTTGATTTAGGTGAAAAAACATTAGGAAATGTAATAGAATCTGAAATTCAATTTGACTCTATCGTAAACAAAAATCTAAATATAAATTTTCATGAACGCAGCTTTATTGGAGACAATCCTAAAATTCTAGAAAAAGGCTATGGTAATAACAATGTTTGTAACAATAAAATAGGTCACAGAAATATCCAAGACCACAGTACAAAAGTATCTGGAATAATTGCTGCTAATAGAAAAAACAATATAGGAATAAAAGGGATTTACCAAAATGTAAAAATCATGCCGTTGAGCATTTCATATTCTGGCGATGAGAATGATAAAGATATTACTATGGCGGTACGGTATGCAGTAGATAATGGTGCCAAAATAATCAATATGTCTTTTGGGAAAGAATTCTCCTTAAACAAAGAATGGGTTTTTGAGGCTTTTAAATATGCCGAAGAACATAATGTTTTACTCGTTCATTGTTCTGGAAACAATGGCTTTAATGTTGATGAAAAACCATACTACCCAAGCGACAATAGTTTTGATGGGACTAAAGAAGTATGTGGCAATTTCATCAATGTTGGCTCTATTTCCTCTAGACTAGATAGTACGTTTGTCTCTGCTTTTTCTAATTATGGCAAACAAAATGTAGATTTATTTGCCCCTGGCGAAGAAATCTATACTACATCCACAGGTAACACCTATGTGTCAGATTCCGGAACCTCACTTGCGGGACCTATGGTTTCCGGAACAGCTGCATTAATCTGGTCATATTATCCAAAACTTACCGCAGCTCAGGTAAAACAAATCATTATGGATTCGGGTACTGCATACGATTTAGAAGTTATTATTCCCGGTACAACAGACAAAAAAGTTCCTTTTTCGGAATTATCCAAATCAGGAAAAGTTTTAAATGTATATAATGCCATGCAACTCGCAGAAAAAGTGAGTAAACATAAAAAGTAATGAACAATTATAAAGTTCAGCCTTTCCAACACTATGTTTTAAGAACTCCTTTATTCCCAACAGTTTTCTATAAAAATGTATTGGAGAACTACTCTCAGGAACACTTATTGCTACAGCTTGAAAATGAGTATGTCCTAGAAGCTATCCATTTAGCTTCTCCGGAACTACTTATGGCTTTAGACAAATGGAAATTGAATACTTCAAGTGTATCCGATAAAAAAAAGCAAGCTTTAGAACTCAGCTTTTTAAAATATTTAGCCCGAATGTCAGCCCGCTGTACTCCTTTCGGATTATTTGCGGGTTGTACCGTGGGCAAAATAACTGCAGAAACAAACATTATACTCGAATCCCTAGAAACTCACTCTCGACATACGCAGTTCGACATGCAATTTTGGGTAGCCTTATTGCAAGACTTTGCTAAACGAGAAGAAATTATACTCCATCTTAAATTTCACCCCAATAACTCTATTTATGAGCTCGGTGATTTTTATAGATATGTAGAATACAAATACATAAAAGCCAAAAGAGAACACAGTATTTCTGCAATACGAAAATCCGATTTACTAGCTCATTTATTGTCCCAAACCAAATCGGGTATGACTGTTTGCGAAATGGTTCGCCTTCTGGCCGATAATGATTCGGAAACAGAGGAAGCTTTAGGATACATAAATCAACTCATCGATTTTCAATTTCTAATAAGCGAATTGGATGCAACTGTAACAGGAAATGACAATTGGGGCAGCGTTTTTACTATTCTGAATAAAATTCCGTCTTTAAAAGAGGAATGCGAACTTTTGCAAAGAATAAAAGAGCAGTTTACAGCATTAGACGCAAATCTAATTCCTTCCGGAAAAAAATACGAAGACATCAAAAAAGAAATCCAAAATTTAGATGCCGAATATGATGAAAAATACCTTTTTCAAACCGACTTAAACACGACTACTACGGCAAACACGTTAAGCGAAACTGTGCCTAAAAAAGTACAGCAAGCCATTTGTTTTTTAAACGGAATCCAGAAACAGAAAGTGTCCTTAAATCAAATCAATTTCACAAAGGCATTTACCAAAAGATACGAATCCCAAGAAATGTCGTTAACCACTGTTTTAGATACGGAGACAGGCATTGGATATATTCAAAATTCAGAAATGAATGACACTCATGATCTCTTGGATAAACTTTCATTCAACAGTAAAATTGTAGAAGAAAAAAAGGAAACTTGGACATCTTTCGACTCTGTTTTAGAAACAAAATTGCAAGAATGCCTTCAAAAAAACAAACCCAAATTAACTCTTTCTGAAAAAGATTTTCCGGATTTTGATACCAATTGGAATAATGCTCCAGTCACCTTTTCGGTTATGATTGAATGTTTTAAAAAAGACGAAAAAGAAGGTATTGCCATCGAATCATCAGGCAATATTAGCGCCGCAAAATTATTGGGTCGTTTTTGCAATGGGAATTCTGAAATTCATAGTTTGACAAAAGAAATTGTCGAAAAAGAGACCAACTATCATTCGGACAAAATTCTGGCTGAAATCGTCCATATTCCAGAATCTAGAACCGGAAATATTTTGAGAAGACCCGTTTTAAGAGATTTTGAAATTGCTTATCTATCAAATTCAGGAGTACCCGCAGAATATCAAATTGGGTTGGATGACTTAATGATTTCCATCAAAAATAACATCATTCTTTTACGTTCCAAAAAACACAATAAAGAAGTCCTTCCCTGCCTGTCAAATGCACATAATTATTCCAATAAATCATTGCCTATTTATCATTTTTTGAGTGATTTACAATCTCAAAATTTAAAACCAATTTACAGCTTTTCATGGGGAGTTTTAGAAACCCATTATGATTATTTCCCAAGAGTCATATACAAAGGTGTAATCCTCGCGAAAGCAAAATGGACTGTAACCCAAAAAGAAATCGAATCATTTCATACCCAAAACAGCTCTTCGCTATTGGGAACTTTTACAGTTTGGCGATTTAAGCGAAACATCCCTAGGTTTGCAAATTGGGTACATTTTGACAATACTCTTTTAATCGATTTTGAAAAAGAAATTGGCATACAACTATTCCTAAAATCGATACAAAATCACAGCAAAATCAGTTTAGAAGAATTTTTATTTACTGAAGAATCAGTTGTTACAGATGAAAACGGAGAAAACTTCACTAACCAAATTATACTTTCATTTTATAAAGAGAAACAGCTATGAAAAGGGATTTTTGCATAGGAAGCGAATGGCTGTATTATAAAATTTACACTGGGGTTAAAACTGCAGATCTAATTTTACTTGAAAATCTGTATCCTATTATTCAGGAATTAAAAGCCGAAAACAGAATCCAAAAATGGTTTTTCATTAGATACAAAGATCCCGATGAACACATCAGAATTCGATTTTACAGCGAAAATTTAGAGAATATACCTATAGTAATTTCAAAATTGTATCCTGTTTTGAATAAGTTACTCCAAGAAAACACTGTTTGGAAAGTGCAAACTGACACCTATCAAAGAGAATTGGAAAGATATGGCGAAAAAACTATGGCCGAATCCGAAACTTTATTTTGGCTGGATAGTGAAATATTCATAAACTATTTGGGTCTAAAAACTACTTTCATCAAAACCGAAATGCAATTACTTTTTAGTTTCTTGGCTATTGACAGTTTATTAAATTCATTCTCACTAAACAACGAGGATAAATTAACTTTGACGAATGAATTGCAAAACGCATTCAAAAAAGAATTTGATGCAGACAAATCACTAAATAAAGAATTAGACAGGCAATACCGTAAACTACAACCAGAAATTAAGGAACTTTTAGCTAAAACCTCAGATATGGGAAACTCTGAAACAGCTCAGATAATAAACGCTAAAGGATGTCAAATTGACAATACAGCAAAATCAATCAAAGAAAAAATTCAAATTTCGTTGATCTCTTTTTTAAGTAGTCAAATTCATATGATGCTAAATCGTCAATACACTTCACAGCAGAGAAAATATGAATTAATTATTTATGATCATTTATATAGGTATTACAAAAGTATTAATCACTTTAAACAGTAATAAAACCAATAAAAAAGGAGAAAATCAAAACGACTTTCTCCTTTTTTATAAATTAAGTTACAAGTACTACTCCTCAGTAGTTGGATCAATAATATCAGAAATAAGACTTATTTTATTAGCTGGAAATCCGCCTTGACTTGCATGTTCCTGAATCATTTCTTTATTCGGGGCAATATAAACACAATAGATTTTATCCTCCGTCACATAACTGTGTTGCCATTGAATTTGAGGCCCCATTTTATTCAAAACACCATTAGATGTTTTTGCAATCTCTTTCTTTTGTTCTGCGGTCAAATTACCAGCTCCTGGAATTTCCCTTTCGATAACATACTTCGGCATAACTATAAAATTAAATGTTAGACAATTTTTATCTGAAATTGATCAAGCATCAACATAATCCAACATTTGCAAGCTAAATGAAATCATGCTGAAAGGGCAACAAAACTTGATACCTTTTTTAAAGTAAAATCAAAATCGGCTGTTAAAATAATATACAACAGCCGATTTTCTTACAGACGCACACTTTATAAACTAAAGCACTGACAAATAGCTATTTATTAACAACTGATTCTCTATTTCGCCTTAAACAATGCGCTGTATTTCTATAATAAAGGTACAGCAAATACACTTAAATTAACTCAACATTAACAAAGCTATAACACCTGAACGGCTTTCACAAAAACGCTAAAACCAAAAAACCCATTCTGTAAATTTAGAATGGGTTTCTTGGTTTTGATTATAATTACTTACTCGTTTGAAGTAGCAAAAGCATCTCTTCTCCAGTTTTTTAATTTTGCAATTTGATTATTGGAGAAATCAACTTCGCAAAGGCTGTCTTTTTCGGCATTTTGAGACCAGAAAAACCATTTTCCAGTTTTTACTCCTGCTACATATTCCCCTGAAGCTATTTTATCTCCAGTTTCATTATAAGAAACCCAAATTCCTTCTAGTTTTCCATTTTCAAAATACCCTTCCTGCTGCACTTGCCCATTTTCATAAAAATAAGTGGCTTTTATTTTTTTACCGAATGGCTCCAAAACGGGTTTCGCATCTTGAGCAAAAATTACTCCTGAGAATAATACAGCTACCAAAATTACAAGCTTTTTCATATCGTTAGTTTTTAATTGTTTACATCTTATATATCAAATGTAAAAACAATATTTACATTAAAAAAACATTTACTTAACAATTTCGTAACACAGACAAAAGCTTAACATTGGAACTTAAAATAAAGGATAATTCCTGCAAATACAATCTCAAATTAAGCACTTTTATGTAATCAATCACATTTCTAAAAAAATAAAAAAGGGAAAATGCAAAAAATCGTCTTTAGCAATCTAATATTCATAATTAGTCCTAAATTTGCACTCGCACTAAAAAGAGCAAAAAACTAAAATTTATATCATGTACAGAAGTCATAATTGCGGAGAATTAAACGCCTCACATATCAATACAGAAGTTACACTTGCCGGTTGGGTTCAAAAATCCCGTGACAAAGGTTTTATGAATTGGGTCGACTTACGTGACCGTTATGGAATTACCCAATTGATTTTTGACGAAAGTCGTTCTATAAAAGAAGTTTTTGAACTAGCCAAAACTCTTGGTCGCGAATTTGTGATTCAGGCCAAAGGGATCGTTATTGAGCGTGAAGCCAAAAACAAAAACATTCCTACTGGTGAGATTGAAATTTTAGTGACTGAACTTAATATATTGAATGCGTCTTTGACCCCTCCGTTTACTATTGAAGACGAAACAGATGGTGGTGAAGACATCCGAATGAAATACCGTTACTTGGACATTCGAAGAAATCCAGTAAAAAACAGTTTGCTTTTTCGTCACAAAGTAGCGATGGAAGTCCGTAAATACCTTTCGGATTTGGATTTTTGCGAAGTGGAAACACCTTACTTAATCAAATCAACTCCAGAAGGAGCTAGAGATTTCGTGGTCCCTTCTCGAATGAACGAAGGACAATTTTATGCTTTGCCACAATCGCCACAAACCTTCAAACAATTATTGATGGTAGGTGGAATGGACAAATATTTTCAAATCGTAAAATGTTTCCGTGACGAGGATTTACGTGCAGACAGACAACCTGAATTCACACAAATAGATTGCGAAATGGCATTTGTGGAGCAAGAAGATATTTTGAATATTTTTGAAGGACTGACTCGTCATTTGCTAAAAGAAATAAAAGGTATAGAAGTAGATAAATTCCCAAGAATGACCTACGAACATGCTATGAAAACCTACGGAAATGACAAACCGGATATCCGTTTTGGAATGGAATTTGGCGAATTAAATAAATTTGCACAGCACAAAGATTTTCCAGTTTTCAATGCAGCCGAATTGGTAGTTGGAATCGCAGTTCCCGGAGCAGGAAATTATACTCGTAAAGAAATAGACGCTTTGATTGATTGGGTAAAACGTCCTCAAGTGGGTGCATCCGGAATGGTTTATACAAAATGCAACGAGGATGGAACTTTCAAATCATCAGTGGATAAATTCTATGATCAAGAGGATTTAACCAATTGGGCCAAAACTACAGGAGCAAAACCAGGAGATATGATTTTTGTTCTTTCCGGTCCAGCCGATAAAACAAGAGCACAATTAAGCGCGTTGCGTATGGAAGTAGCGACTCGATTGGGATTAAGAAACCCAGCCGAATTTGCACCACTTTGGGTTGTTGATTTTCCATTATTGGAATTTGATGAAGAAAGTGGACGTTACCATGCTATGCACCACCCTTTTACTTCCCCAAAACCGGAAGACATGCATTTATTGGAAACCGATCCAGGTAAAGTTCGTGCCAATGCTTATGATATGGTTTTGAACGGAAATGAAATTGGCGGAGGTTCTATTCGTATACACGATAAAGCAACCCAGCAATTAATGTTTAAATATTTAGGTTTTACCGAAGAAGATGCCAAAGCACAATTTGGATTCTTAATGGATGCTTTCCAGTTTGGTGCGCCCCCACATGGTGGATTAGCTTTTGGATTGGACCGATTGGTGGCTATTTTGGGTGGTCAGGAAACCATTCGTGATTTTATCGCTTTCCCGAAAAACAACTCAGGTCGTGATGTAATGATAGATGCTCCCTCTGTTATTGACGAATCGCAATTGAAGGAATTACATATTAAATTAAATGTAATTTAACCACTGAAACGACTGAATATCAATATTTTTACAAAAAAATAATGTAAGAATGATTTTCGTATTATATTAAAGATTACATTTGCCTCATTATAAATTATTATTACTATTACAATGCGTACAGGTACAGTTAAATTTTTCAATGAATCTAAAGGTTACGGATTCATTACAGACGAAGAAACAGGAAAAGACATTTTTGTTCATGCATCAGGAATCAACGCGGAAGAATTACGCGAAGGTGACAGAGTTAGCTATGAAGAAGAAGAAGGAAGAAAAGGAAAAGTTGCTGCTAAAGTAGCGGTTCTTTAAGCATTAAAATATTTTAAATATTTTTTGCACAAATGTCTAAAAACGTTTCGATTTATTTCGAAACGTTTTTTTTTGGTTTCAACTGAAAAAAGATCAAAAAAAATTTAAATTTATAATTTAAGACGAATAGAATAAAATCATTTTCTTGAAAGGAAAAAAGAATTAAAACTTGTGTTTTAACAACACGAAAGCTATCTTTGCAGCTTATTTTAAGGCAAAAAATTATCAAATATGCAATCACACCAATTAAATTATATTCCTATTTTAATGCAACTTATACTTGCTGTAGGATTTGTAGTAAGTATGATTATAATCTCTGGGAAATTAGGCCCAAAAAGGACTTCAGAAATTAAAGACAAAAATTTCGAATGCGGAATTGAATCCGTTGGAAATGCCCGAATACCGTTTTCAGTAAAATATTTCTTAGTAGCAATCTTGTTTGTTTTATTTGACGTTGAAGTTATATTCCTGTATCCGTGGGCTATAAATTTCAAAGAATTAGGAATGGAAGGAATGGTTAAAATGGTAATTTTTATGCTTTTGCTTTTGGTGGGATTTTTCTATATCATCAAAAAGAAAGCATTAGAGTGGGAATAATAAAAATATTTTAAATGGTTAATTATAAATTTTAAATGAATTCATTTTAATTTATAATTCAAAATTTACAATTCAAAATAAAAAAATGAGCGATTCAAATATAAATATGGTTGCCCCTCCAGAAGGCGTTGTTGGCGAAGGTTTCTTTGCAACAAAACTAAATGATGTAGTTGGTTTGGCGAGAGCCAATTCTTTATGGCCACTACCATTTGCTACTTCCTGTTGCGGTATTGAATTTATGGCAACAATGGCTTCGCATTATGATTTGGCCCGTTTTGGATCTGAAAGAGTGAGTTTTTCTCCTCGTCAAGCCGACATGCTAATGGTAATGGGGACGATTTCAAAAAAAATGGCGCCAATTTTACGTCAAGTGTACGAACAAATGGCAGAACCTCGTTGGGTTATCGCAGTTGGCGCTTGTGCTTGTTCAGGTGGGATTTTTGACACCTATTCCGTATTGCAAGGAATAGACAAAGTAATTCCAGTTGACGTATACGTTCCGGGTTGTCCTCCGCGACCAGAACAAATTGTTGATGGAGTAATGAAATTACAAGAATTGGTAAGAAGCGAATCCGTAAGAAGAAGAAGCTCTCCAGAATATCAAGAATTATTAGCCTCTTATAATATTAAATAAAAATGGCTTTAGAGACAATAGAAATTCAAGAAAAATTAGCGGCAACATTTGGCGAGAATGTTTTTCACTTCAATCAAGAAAAAGATATTTTTTCATTTGAAGTAGCTTCAGATAAAATTACCGCAGTTGTGCTTTTCTTAAAAAACGATCCTACTTTACGTTTTCACTTTTTGACTGATTTATGTGCAATACATTATCCTGAAAATGAAGAAAACAGACAATTCGCAGTCGTGTACCATTTGCATAATTGGTACGAGAACAAACGCATAAAAATCAAAGCTTTTATAAATGGTACAACACCAGAAATAAAAACAGTTTCAAATATTTTTTTATGCGCCAATTGGATGGAAAGAGAGGCTTATGATTTCTACGGAATCAATTTTATAGGTCATCCTCAATTAAAACGTATTTTGAATATGGACGAAATGATTTCTTTCCCTATGCGAAAAGAGTTTCCAATGGAAGACAGCGGAAGAACGGATAAAGATGATCGATATTTCGGAAGAACGACCATCAATCAATAGGCAAAAGATAATCATAAAAAGAAAACATAATTTTTCACATTAAATAAATGTCAGAACTATTATTACCACCAGAGCATCGTTATGCTAAAAGAATTAAGGAGCAACTAAACGCAGACGGAAGTGAGCTTACGATTCTGAATTTAGGTCCTACCCACCCTGCCACCCACGGTATTTTCCAAAATATCTTGTTGATGGATGGTGAAAAAATTCTGGATGCCGAACCAACCATTGGTTACATCCACAGAGCTTTCGAGAAAATTGCCGAAAATCGTCCTTTTTACCAAATCACACCACTTACTGATAGAATGAACTACTGTTCTTCCCCTATTAATAACATGGGATGGTGGATGACATTAGAAAAACTGTTAGACATTGAAGTTCCCAAAAGAGCACAATATTTAAGGGTTATTGTAATGGAATTGGCCCGTATTACAGATCACTTGATTTGTAATTCAATTCTGGGAGTAGATACAGGTGCTTACACTGGCTTCCTCTATGTGTTTCAATTTAGAGAAAAAGTTTACGAAATCTACGAAGAAATTTGTGGTGCCCGTTTAACAACAAATATGGGAAGAATTGGCGGTTTTGAAAGAGACTGGTCTCCTGAAGCATTTAGAAAACTAGATGTGTTTTTAAAAGATTTCCCTGTTGCATGGAAAGAATTTGAAAACTTATTTGAAAGAAACAGAATTTTCATTGACAGAACGGTTAATGTAGGAGGAATTTCAGCTGAACAGGCTATGGCTTACGGATTCACTGGGCCTAACTTACGTGCTGCTGGTGTTGATTATGATGTTCGTGTTGCACAACCCTATAGTTCTTATGAAGATTTTGACTTTATAATTCCTGTTGGAAAATCTGGAGACACTTACGATCGTTTTTGCGTACGTAACGCAGAAGTTTGGCAAAGTTTGAGCATTATTCGCCAAGCTTTGGACAAAATGCCAGAAGGAAACGAATTTCATGCTGATGTTCCAGAATATTATCTTCCTCCAAAAGAAGATGTGTATCATGATATGGAGTCATTAATCTATCACTTTAAAATTGTAATGGGAGAAGTTCCTGTTCCAGTTGCCGAAATATATCATGCCGTTGAAGGTGGAAATGGAGAACTTGGATTTTATTTAGTGACTGATGGAAGCAGAACTCCTTATAGATTACATTTCAGAAGACCTTGCTTTATATACTATCAAGCCTATCCAGAAATGATAAAAGGATCTATGTTATCAGATGCAATTGTTATTTTGTCAAGTTTAAATGTTATTGCCGGAGAATTAGACGCATAAATTATGGTACACACACGCTACAAACAAGAAATAAACATAACGGAGACATTGATGAATCGCATCAATGAATTGATTAGTCATTATCCTGAAGATAAAAGAAAATCAGCTTTACTACCCGTTTTACATGAAGTTCAAGATGCTCACGACAATTGGCTGAGCATTGACTTAATGGATAAAATCGCCGAAATTTTAGAGATCAAACCCATAGAAGTATATGAAGTAGTATCGTTTTATACGATGTACAATCAAAAACCTGTAGGTAAATATATGTTTGAATTTTGTCAAACTTCTCCTTGTTGCTTAAACGGAGTAGAAGATTTGATGGATTACACTTGCGAAAAATTAGGGGTAAAAATTGGCGAGCCAACTGCAGACGGTCTTTTTGAAGTTCGAGGAGTAGAATGTTTGGGTGCTTGTGGTTATGCTCCAATGATGCAATTGGGAGATTTTTATAAAGAACACCTGACGGCAGCAAAAATCGACCAGTTAATTGCCGATTGTAAAGACGATAAAATAATAGTACACGATAAATAATATGTCACAAAAAATATTATTAGACAAAATAAATATTCCAGGGATTAAAACCTACGAAGTATATCGCCAAAACGGTGGTTATGCCTCTGTAGAAAAAGCCTTAAAAACATTAACACCAGACGAAGTAGTAGAAGAAGTTAAAACTTCTGGATTACGTGGCCGTGGTGGAGCAGGATTCCCTGCTGGTATGAAATGGAGTTTTATTGATAAAAAATCTGGAAAACCAAGGCATTTGGTTTGCAATGCCGATGAATCAGAGCCAGGGACTTTCAAAGATCGCTATTTGATGGAATTCATTCCTCACTTATTGATTGAAGGAATGATTACTTCAAGCTATGCTTTAGGGGCCAATCTATCTTACATCTATATTCGCGGAGAATACATGTGGGTTTATAAAATCCTTGAGAAAGCCATTAACGAAGCAAAAGCAGCTGGTTTTTTAGGAAAAAACATATTGGGATCCGGTTACGATTTGGACTTATACGTTCACTGTGGTGCCGGAGCTTACATTTGTGGTGAAGAAACTGCTTTGATTGAATCATTGGAAGGAAAAAGAGGGAATCCTCGTATCAAACCACCATTTCCTGCAATTTCGGGACTTTGGGCCAATCCAACTGTTGTAAATAACGTGGAGACTATAGCTACAGTGCCCTGGATTATTAACAATACCGGTGCAGAATATGCCAAAATCGGAATCGGAAGATCTACTGGAACCAAATTAATATCGGCTTCTGGACATATCAAAAATCCTGGTGTTTACGAAATTGAATTGGGACTAAGCGTTTATGAATTCATGAATTCTGATGAATATTTAGGAGGAATGAGTTCAGACAGACCTTTGAAAGCTTTTGTGCCGGGAGGAAGTTCTGTTCCCGTTTTACCAGCACATTTAATTTATAAAACTGCCGCAGGCGAAGACCGTTTGATGTCTTATGAGTCATTAAGCGATGGTGGATTTGCAACTGGATCAATGTTGGGTTCAGGTGGATTTATTGTATATAATGACACTTCCTGCATCGTTCGTAATACTTGGAATTTCTCCCGTTTTTACCATCATGAAAGTTGCGGACAATGTTCTCCTTGTCGTGAAGGAACAGGATGGATGGAAAAAGTATTACACCGAATCGAAAACGGTCACGGTCGTGAAGAAGATATTGATTTGTTATTAAGTATTCAAAGTAAAATAGAAGGAAATACGATTTGTCCATTGGGTGATGCCGCAGCTTGGCCAGTAGCCGCAGCGATTCGTCACTTCAGAGACGAATTTGAATATCATATCCGTTTCCCTGAAAAAATAAAAAATAGAGACCATTTTGTAGCTGAACCTTTTTCCAAAGTCATAATGTCTTAAGGTCGAAAGTCATAACGTAAAGAAAGAATGGGGAAATTTAAATCGTTTGAAGAGATTAATTCTTGGCAAAAATCTAGATTATTTAATAAAAGAATTTATGAAATAACAGAGAATACAATTTTTAAAAAAGATTTCGATTTAGTTAGACAAATTAGAAGAGCATCAATTTCAATTTCTTCAAATATTGCAGAAGGGTTTGAAAGGAATACAGATAAAGAGTTTATTTATTTTTTATATGTATCAAAAGCATCTGCAGCCGAAGTAAGGTCGCAATTATATTTAGCATTAGATTTAAACTATATTTCACAGATAGAATTCGATGAATTATATTTAAATGTCTCAGATATATCAAAATTATTAAGTGGATTTATAAAATATTTAAATGATAGTCAAAAGAAGTAAAGTCGAAATGTATTCGACATTAAGACATTTGACTTTAAGACGTTAAGACTTTAAACATGAAAGTAACCATAGACGGTCAAGCAATTGAAGTAGAACCAGGAACAACGATCCTGCAAGCGGCACGTATGATAGGAGGAGAAGTAGTTCCACCAGCGATGTGCTATTATTCTAAACTAAAAGGGAGCGGCGGAAAATGTCGTTGTTGTTTAGTGGAAGTTGCCAAAGGAAGTGAAGCAGACCCAAGACCAATGCCAAAATTAATGGCCTCTTGTGTAACAGGCTGTATGGACGGAATGGAAGTAAACAGTAAATCATCTCCTAGAGTGCAAGAAGCCAGAAAATCAGTGACTGAATTTCTGTTAATCAATCACCCATTGGATTGTCCAATTTGTGATCAAGCAGGAGAATGTGATTTACAGGATTTAAGTTTCGAGCACGGAAAATCAGAAAGTCGTTTCATTGAAGAAAAAAGAACATTTGAACCAGAAGATATAGGTCCAAATATTCAATTACACATGAATCGTTGTATTCTTTGTTACCGTTGTGTAATGGTTGCCGATCAATTGACGGACAATCGTGTACATGGAGTTATGGACAGGGGTGATCATTCGAACATTTCTACTTGCATTTCAAAAGCGATTGACAATGAATTTTCCGGAAACATGATTGATGTGTGTCCAGTAGGTGCTTTGACTGATAAAACTTTTAGATTTAAATCAAGAGTTTGGTTCAATAAACCTTACAATGCACACCGTGATTGCGACAAATGTTGTGGTAAAACAACTGTTTGGATGTTTGGTGACGAAATACAACGTGTTACCGGTCGTAAAGATCAATACCATGAGGTAGAAGAATTTATTTGTAATGGATGTCGTTTCGACCATAAAGATCCTGCTGACTGGGTAATTGAAGGACCTAGAAAATTTGATAACGATTCTGTAATCAATCAAAACAATTACACTCAAAAATTGAAAAAAGTAGAAATCGCTACCGAGAAAAACATTCTTTTGGGTAGAGATGAAGATAGAAAAAAAATTAGTATGGCATCCAATCCATTAGATACTAACAACCAAAATTCTTAAGAAATGGATAGTGCATTTATTATAGAAAAAAGTGTTGTTATTGTAATAGTATTTTCTGTTACCATGTTAATGGCAATGTATTCTACTTGGGCGGAACGTAAAGTGGCAGCTTGGTTACAAGATAGAATTGGACCAAACAGAGCTGGGCCTTGGGGTTTATTTCAACCTCTTGCCGATGGTTTAAAATTATTTTCAAAAGAAGAATTTTCCCCAAATACTCCTAATAAATTTTTATTTATTGTAGGTCCTGCCATTGCCATGAGTACGGCTTTAATGACCAGTGCCGTTATTCCTTGGGGAGACAAATTGCATTTATTTGGAAGAGACATTATTCTTCAGGCTACGGATCTTGACGTGGCTCTATTATATGTTTTTGGCGTTATTTCATTAGGCGTTTACGGAATCATGATTGGTGGATGGGCATCGAATAACAAATTCTCTTTGATGGGAGCTGTTAGAGCGGCTTCACAAATGGTTTCTTATGAAGTTGCCATGGGATTATCAGTTATCGCGTTATTGATGATGACAGGAACTTTAAGTTTAAGAGAAATATCCGCACAACAGGCAGGGATGAATTGGAATGTTTTTTACCAACCACTGTCCTTTTTAATCTTTTTGATTTGTGCTTTTGCGGAAACAAACAGAACTCCTTTTGACTTAGCAGAATGCGAATCTGAACTAATTGGTGGATATCATACTGAATATTCGTCGATGAAAATGGGATTCTATTTGTTTGCTGAATATGCAAATATGTTCATTTCCTCTACAATTCTAGCGGTTTTATTCTTCGGAGGGTATAATTATCCTGGAATGGCATGGGCTCTAGAACATTGGGGATTAAATATTGCCAACGTAATTGGAATGATCGCCTTGTTTATAAAATTATGTGGCTTTATTTTCTTGTATATGTGGGTTCGTTGGACTATTCCAAGATTTCGATACGATCAATTAATGCATTTGGGATGGAGAGTATTAATTCCGTTATCCATCATTAATATCATGATCACTGGAATTGTGCTTTTAAGAAGTGAGATTATGGCTTATTTAGGATTTTAGTACAACCAAATCCAATAGTTAACGGGACTAGCCCTGATAGAAGTGGAAATCCTTTTATGTTTTTCCTTTAAAAACATAAAAGATTGCAACGGATAGCAGGATTAGCTACAAATAAAAAATAAAAAACGTCAATAGAAACTATATCCTTATCGGGAAGAAAAAAAGTGGTCTCCAACAAGGAGATGACTTTTTTGGAACGCATGTATCTTGTAGCAATTTTCAAAGGCTTGATGATTACATTGAAGCATTTGTTCAGAAAAAAAGTGACTGTTCAATACCCGGAACAAGTTCGTGAGATGAGTCCCGTATATCGTGGACAGCATATGTTGAAACGCGATGAGCTAGGTAGAGAAAACTGTACCGCTTGTGGACTTTGTGCTTTATCTTGTCCTGCAGAAGCCATCACTATGAAGGCTGCAGAACGTAAACCTGGCGAAGAGCTCCTATACCGAGAAGAGAAATATGCAGAAATATATGAAATCAATATGTTGCGTTGTATTTTTTGCGGGTTGTGTGAAGAAGCTTGTCCAAAAGACGCAGTTTATCTAACGATTTCAAAAGAATTGGTTCCTTCTAGTTACGATAGAGAAGATTTTATTTTCGGGAAAGATAAACTAGTTATGCCATTGGATATGGCTATGAAAAACGCTCAACTTAAAAACGCTAACTAATGTCAACAGTACTTATTATATTTTGCGTATTGGCAGC
>Ga0184629_10000099_pt1 | contig 33901 bp, 34 predicted proteins | sample PLM4_32_b1_FD_133158 | JGI IMG/M metagenome (GOLD analysis project Ga0184629, IMG submission 133158) | Groundwater sediment microbial communities from an aquifer in East River, Colorado, USA - PLM4_32_b1 | ecosystem: Environmental > Terrestrial > Soil > Riparian zone | place: USA: East River...
TCCACGGCGCCATCGCTAGATCGTGCACGCGCGTGCAGCCGATGCCGCGATAGACCGGCACGCCTTCGGCCTCCATGAAGCGGTCATAGGGCAGCTTGGGGCGCTTGAATGTGCCGAGGCCGGCGTTTTCGCCGGCCTTCGGTTCATGCCAATGCGCGTTCGTGACGTCGTGCATTGCTACATCACTTGGCCGATCGCTTCGCCGCCGTCCTCGGTATAGAACTCAGGCAGCATGCGGTTCTCCACGCCATGCTTCGCCAGTGTCTCGGTGAACTCGGCGCGAATGTTCGGATCCTCCTCGTGATAGGGGATCGCGCTTCCGCCCCTCTTCAGATCGATGGCGCCGTAGTCGAGCTGCGTTTCGCCGGGCAGGCCCGCTTTGCGCGAGCGCTGATTGTTCGGGCCGTGCCAGGCGGAGACGCGCAAGCCGCCCTTGCTGATGCCGAAATGCTGATGGAACCAGTCGCCGCTCATCGGCGCCGCCGACACCATGCCGCCGAACTCGTAGTCCTGGCGCTTGATCTGGTCCTTGTACCCGTCCTTCCACGGCGTGGTGCCGAGCGTCGCGGGCCATGTGTACGTGTAGCCGGAGCCCTTGATGCAGATCAGGATCGCGGCGGACGCGTGCTTGTGCGCTTTCGAGTAGCGCCCGGTCTCGTGCTGTCCGACCCAGAAGTAGAACCGGTTGCCCGCCATGTTCGGCTCCATGCGGCGGTAGCCGGGCGAGCGCCGGTTATCGAGCGGCAGCTCCGCGTTGATCAGGTCCGGGATGAAGTTCGTGCGCCGCATGGCGAGGCCCCGCACCGGATCGGGCTCAAGATCATCGTTGGGCTTGAAGTAATCGGCTGCGCCCGAGAACCGCTGCGTGAACTTGTAGGGGCAGTCGAAGATGAACTCGCGGCTGTCGAGCAGGTTCATCATATTGGGCGCGGTCGTGCCGCAGATGATGAGCGCGCGCGCCGATGAGGCGTTGATGATGCGGTGATAGCAGTTGAGCGGAATGGAGAAGATGGAGCCTTTCTGCCACTCGAAGACGTGCCGTTTCGTCTGGCCTTCCTGCCACACCTCAGTCGAGCCGCGGCCTTCCACGACGAAGCAGACCTTTTCGTACATATGGCGTTCGGTGTTGAGCGCGCCCGCGCCGGGGAGCTCGATCACATACATGCCCCACAGCCCTTCCGTGCCGTAGAGCTGGACGAAAGTTCCGCGCCCGCCGAGCCGCTTCCAGTCGGCGAGGGGGAGGTCCTGCACGCGCCGCACACCGATGTCCCGATAGACGGGAACGCCTTCCTCATCCATGAAGCGGTCGTAGGGCATTTTCGGCCGCTTGAAGGTGCCGAAGCCTGCTCTCTCGCCGGCTTTGGGCTCGTGCCAATGCGTGCCGGTAACTGTGTCGTGCATCGTCGCTCTCCGGAAATGTGTTTGTGAGGACGCCCATAGCACCCGCATCGGGCTCGCGCTACCGGCCGCCAGGACCGCCCCTGGACGGTTTTCCGAACAAAGTCCTATAATGTGGGACTATGGATGGCACGAACAGCCTCGAGCGGATGCTCCAGGTCGTCGATGTGATCGAGGCGAGCAACCGCCCCGTCATGCCGGACGACCTGATGGCGCGCCTCGAGCTGACACGTTCGACGCTCTATCGCTACCTGAGGATCCTCTCCGAGGCGGGGCTTATAACCTCGTTCCCCGGTGTCGGGTTCGCGCTTGGCCCACGGATCGCGGAGCTCGACTACCGCATGCGCAACCTGGACCCGCTGATCATCGCGAGCCGCCCGGTAATGAGCGAGCTTGTCGCCGCCATTCCCGGCATCGCGCTTCTCTGCCGGCGCTATCGCGACACGGTCTTGTGCGTCCATCAGGAGCGCGGCGCCACGACGCTCGTGAGCACCTATGAGCGCGGGCTGGCGCGGCCGCTGTTCCGCGGCGCGGCGTCGCGGATCATTCTCGCCTACCTGCCGCCACGCTTGATCGAGCGGCTGCATCAGCATGACAAGGCGAACGGCGTGTCGCTCGCCGCGCTGCGGCCCGAGCTCAAAGAAATGCGCCGGCGTGGCTGGGACCTGACCGAGAGCCAGGTCACGCGCGGCGTTACCGGCATTGCCGCGCCGGTTTTCGACAGCCGCGGTCGCATCCTCGGCAGCCTCAGCCTGACGATTCCGCGGACCAAGATCCCGGCGGCCGAAGCCGCGCGCATCGCCGAGCGCGTGATGTTCTGCGCCCGCATCGTCAGCACGTCGCAGGTGCGACCCGCAGCCGATTGATAATCCTACTATATGAGATTTGACACCAAAACCAGCGACGGTCTATCTCGCTTCGACGCACCTCGCGGGAAGGGGATGTCCCATGGCTCGAAGCTACATCGTCGATGATGCGGTCAAGCAGCGCTTCCTGCTCGATCGCGAAGCGCTGGTCTCGCAGTCCGTGCTTGCCGAGGAGATGTCGCGCATCTTCGCCAAGTGCTGGATCTATGTCGGGCACTCCTCCGAACTGAAGAAGCCGAGCGATTTCGTCACGCGCAAGGTGGCCGGCCGTCCCGTGATCTTCTGCCGGGACATGAAGGGAGATATAAGCTGCTTCTTCAACACGTGCCGGCATCGCGGCGCGCTCGTCTGCACCGAACCTAAGGGTAATCGTCGCGCGTTCCGCTGCGTCTATCACGGCTGGGCCTATCGCAACGATGGAGCGCTCGCGGGCGTGCCCGGCTCGGAAGCGTATCGCGGTGACTTCGACAAGAGCGAGCTGGGATTGAGAAGCCCCGCGCGCTTCGAAGCCTATCGCGATTTCTGGTTCCTGAATCTGACCGCCGACGCGCCGTCCTTGCGCGAGTATCTCGGGCGCGCGACCGATTATATCGATCTCATCATCGAGCAATCGCCGTCCGGCGCGATGGAGATCGTCGCGGGTGCGCAGGAATACGATGTCGGCGCGAACTGGAAGCTGATGGTCGAGAACAGCGTCGACGATTATCACTTACCCAGCACGCACGCGACGTGGCTCAATTACATGGCCAATTCGGGTGTGAAGATCGAAGTGCCGAAAGAGGGCATGGTGCTGCCCACACGCGGGCTCGCTGTCGATCTCGGCAACGGCCACTTCACCACCGACAACATCAATTTCCGCGGCCGTCCCGTCGCGGCTTGGATTCCGATCTATGGTGAAGACGCGAAGCCGGAGATGGATGCGATCCGCGCAGAGCTGGTCGCGCGCCTCGGGCCCGAGCGCGCCAAGCGCGTCTGCGACACCAACCGCAATCTGATCATCTTTCCCAATCTCGTGCTCAACGATGGCTCATCGGTGACCGTGCGGACGTTCTTCCCGGACGGGCCGGGGAAGATGCATGTCACCGCCTGGGCGCTGGGTCCGATCGAAGAGAGCGCAAACGCCCGCGCGCGCCGGCTCGACGCGTTCCTCACCTTCTACGGGCCCGGGGGCTTCGCCACGCCTGACGACGTCGAAGCGCTGGAATTGGTGCAGCAGGGGCTCGCCAATTGGCAGGATGATCGCTGGACCGAGATGTCGCGCGGCATGGGACGTGAAGGCGATCAGCTCAACAGCGACGAGCACCATCTGCGCATCTTCTGGCGCAAGTGGAACCAGATGATGGAGGCGGCGTGATGGCGAACGCGGTCACGCGCGCCGAGGTCGAGGATTTCCTCTACCGCGAAGCCGCGCTGTTGGACGAGTGGAAGCTCGAGGAGTGGCTTACCCTGCTCACGGATGACGCCTGCTATCATGTGCCGCCAAACGATCATCCCGAAGGCGATCCGAAGACGACGCTGTTCATCTTGGCCGACGACATCGTGCGCATCCGCGAGCGCGTGAAGCGCCTGATGAGCCCCGAGTGCCACGCGGAATATCCGCATTCGCGCACGCGGCGCATGATCGGCAACGTGCGGATCGTGGGCGCGGAGGGCGATCTCGTGACGGTCGCGGCGAACTTCGTCTGTTACCGCTATCGGCGCTATGAGCGTATCCGCGAATATGCCGGGTCGTATCGCTACGTGCTGAAACGCGAAGGTAAGGGCCTGCTCGTCAAGGAGCGCCGAGTGATCATCGACGCGCACGAACTGGGATCACTCGGCTCCGTCAGCTTCATCCTGTAATCGCTTCACATCGGAATGTTGCGGACCCATTGCGAGAGCAGCCACTTCTCGCCCTGTGTCGGCGGCAGGCCGGCATGAATCGTTTGCCGATCGGGTGAGCCGTTGGGCAGCACGTTCCAGAAGCAGAGCGCGTCGCCTTTGTTGCCCTTGCAGCGCACGCCGACGAGCGGGAACTCCGTTTCGCCGCCTTCGAACCCGTCGTTGAGATACAGCAGGAACGTCACAACCCGCTGACCGTTTTGGGCGATCTCCGCCGAAAACCCCGGTTTCGAGTCGTCCAGATAGTCGTGATGCGGAGCGAAGGTCTCGCCCGGCTTGTAGTGAAGCATCGTTGGTGTTTCGAAGAACGGAACAGGCATCCGGATGAGTGCGGCGATGCGTGCGCGCACCAAGGCCAGCACCAGATCGCTGAAAGGAAGGATAATCGGACAGTCGCTGTTGGTGCGGGTACCGTCGTAACGCGTCTTGCCCGACTCGCGATCGTAAATTTGCGCGGCCTGCATTCGTGGACGCGCCAGCTCGATCAGTCGCTCGCATATCGCGGGCGACGCGAAATTCTTGACGAACAGGATGCGCGGCGCCGACGAAATCAGAGAGCCAGGGGGCGCCTGCAGCCAATGCGAGACGTCTATGCTTTCGACAAGCGCGCCCCACCGTCGCGCTTCCGAATCCGGGTTTGCTAGTGCTCGCGTTCGTCCGAATTCTGTGACCAGGAATCTGAGTTCGCTTTGCGCAGCTTGCCATCCCAGCTCGGCGGCATGTTGGAGCGCGGCGAGAGCGGCCCGCCAATTCTGCGGGAAGCCAATGCCCTCGGCGATGAAGACAGACAGCAGACGTGCGGATTCGCCGTCGCCCCTTTGCGCAGCCGCGCTGAGCGTGTTCAGACCCTCGCCCGCGCAATCGGGCCTATAGATCAAGAGGTGCTTTCCCAGCGCTGCCACGGCGGCAACGTTGCCGCTTCCGGCGACGCGGCGCAGCAGGCCCGTCGCCTCGTTGGCTCGACCGCCAACTTCTAGAGTGCGCGCAGCGTGCAACTGCGCCGCGATGTTGTCCGGTTGGTCCACCACAAAATCCTACTGCTAGGTCGCGCGAAACGCTATGTGGACGCGATCCTGGAAGCGAGACGAGACCAGGCCGATCCAGTATGGTCGCCGCAACGGAAAGGCATCCAAACGGTGGGGAGATGGCAGACCTGAAAACGCTTACCGATGAGCTCGTCGTGGCAAACCGCATCCTTGCGGCGGAGAAGGTGTGCGATGCTTTCGGCCATGTCAGCGTGCGTCACCCCGACGACCCGTCGAAATTCCTGCTGTCGCGCGGCCGCGCGCCCGAGCTGATCGAGGCCTCCGACATCATGCAGTTCGCGCTCGACGGGACCACGGCGACGGGTAACGGCAAGCCCTATCTCGAGCGCTTCATCCACGGCGCGATCTACGAAGCGCGGCCCGGTGTGCAGGCGGTGGTGCACAGCCACAGCTACAGCGTCGTGCCGTTCAGCGTGATCGGCGAAAAGCTCCGACCCATCATGCATGTCTGCGCCACCATCGGGGCGGATGTGCCGGTGTGGGATCCGCAGCACAATTTCGGCGACACGGATCTGCTCGTCGCCGACATGGCGCAGGGGCGCGATCTCGCACGCGTGCTCGGTCCGCGGACGTCGGTGCTGATGCGCGGCCACGGGTCAACCGTCGTTGGCGGCTCATTGCGCGAGGCGGTCTATGCTGCTGTGCATCTCGAGATCAACGCGAATCTGCAGCTCAAGGCCCAGGCCTTTGGGCCGGTGACGTTCTTGACGCCGGGCGAGATCGAGAAGATCAGAGCGCGGCAGAACCGCGGCCGGCTGGGCGAAGGCTACGACCGGGCGTGGCAGTATTGGCTCCGCCACGCCGGCTTCCAGTCGGACGAGTGACGATCCGTCAGGGCTTGCGGAAGATGAAATAGACCTGATCCGAGTCCTGTCCCGAGCGGCCGGTGTGCGGATCGTCTGGATGCGCAAGCGCGTTGCTCTGGGATTCCAGCATGAAGCCCGCCGCGGTCACTTCCGAGCGGATCACCTCAGGATCGATCCGGTGCAGCATCTGCGTCTCGCGCGTGCCCGATCCCGCGACCGCCACATAATCGGTGACGATGTAGCGCCCACCCGGCTTTAGCGCCGCGAAGATGGCGCGGTTCATCGCAACGGTGTCCGCGCGGAACTGCCCCATGTTCTTGAAGTCGTGATAGTTCTCGGACGTCCAGACGACATCTACGGGTTCGGGCGCTTTGAGCTCGGAGTACGGCATCTCGATAATGGCGACATTGCTATAGGTCGGATTGCCGGTGATCTGGAGGGGTCCCGATTTCATCTTCTCGTTGAAGGTTGGCAGATTGGCCGCGTAGACCTTGCCCATCGGCCCCACGATCCTGCTCACGAGGCGCGTCACATAACCGGAGCCCGGCGCGAGCTCGATCACCTTGTCACCCTGCTTGATGCCCGAAGCAGCCATCATCGCCGCTGGCCTGCGTGCCGCATCGCGGTCCTTGTCCGCCTGCGGCCGTGCCGGATCGTTCACCGCTGCGGTGACCGCGGGAGGTACAGCCTGCGCAGCCAAAACTGCAGACGACACAGTAAGGGTCATGGTGGCGAGGGCGACAAGGAGATGGCGGGTTTTCATATTGTTTCCTCCGGGATTCGTTGGGCCGGACTTTAGCAGCAGGCTCCGTTGCCAAGAAGCAGAGTCTTGGGCCGGAGGGACTTCGGGAACGGTTCAAGCAGCGTCAAATCTTCGTGCTAAGCGCGGTGGACGGGAACAACCCGGCAACGCAAACCGCGCGTATCGACCGAACCCGACATCGGGTCCCAGGGTCCGTCATAGGTCATGGCGGCGTTGATGTTGATGTCGAGCGCGCCGCGATCGGGTCCGGCGGCGTCGGGCATCCACCATCCCATACCGGTGCTGACGACGCCTTCGGGCGTGCCATCGGTGATCTTGACCTTCAGGCGACACGAGCCGGGGCCGTTCTCGGTCTCGACACGCACCCACTGCTCGTCCGCGAGCGCATAGGCTTGCGCCGTTTCGGGATGCACGAGCAGGCGCGGATGAGGTGAGACCTTGCGCGCCCAGTCCTGCTCGCGGAAGCGCGAGTGGTGATAGGTCTTCTCGCGATCGCCGGTAAGCAGCAGCAGCGGGAAGCGGTCGCGGATATCGCTCGCGGCGGAATCGGCAGAAGGCGCGGTGAAGTTCGGCAGTGGATCGAGGCCGAGCGCCGCGAGCCGTTCCGAGTACAGCTCGACCTTACCGGTCTTGGTCGGAAACGGGCGTTCGTCGAAATTGCCGAGCTTGAACGGAAACTTCGCGTAGCCGTGCGTACGCAACTCGTCCACGGTGATGCCGCCATCGCCGAGCAGGAACTCGACGAACTCGCGCGGCGTGCGCCAGCGGAAGAGAGTCTTCGTCACCGCGTTTCGCGCGGCCATTCGGTCCAACAGCGCGATCGCGATGTCGAGATCGCCGCGTGCTTCGCCGGGCGGAGGAACGACGGGATAGGTGTATGTGACCGCGGCCGAGGAGTGCGCGAGCTTGACGTCTTCCTCTTCGATACCGGTGGTCTTGGGCAGAACAATGTCGGCGAGCTCCGCGGTCGGCGTCATCATGTCGCTCGCGACCATCAGGAAATCGAGCGAGCGCAACGCTTCCACCGTGCGCGGCGTGTTGGGGTAGGTGACGACGGGGTTCACGCCGCTGACATACATCGCGCGCACTGGATAAGGGCGGCCAGTGAGGATGGCATCCATCACAGAGGGATTGTGGCACGCCGCCTGCCAGCCTTCCGGTCCCGACCAGAGCGGGAACTTGTCGGCGCCGATCCGCTTTTCTTCGATCTCGCGCGGAAGACGGAATTCCGGATCGTGCACGACCTGCATGTAGTCGCGGAAGCCTCGCGGCTTCTTTGTGCGGCGGTTGCCGCCGAGCTTGTCGACATTGCCGCTGATCGCAACCAGGCAGTGGAACGCTCGGAACGTCTGCACACCTCGGCTGAAGGCATCGATACCGTGTCCGCTGACGAAGACCGATGGGCCATCGGCATAGAGACGTGCCGCGGCGACGATGTCAGCGGCGGCAACACCCGTGTGTTGCTCGGCGGTCTCGGGCGTGAAAGCCGCGACGCGCTCGCGCATAGCGTCGAAGCCGAGGCACCAACGCTCGACGAATGCGCGGTCGTAGAGGCCTTCGGCGATGAGGACATTCATCATCGCAAGCCCGATCGCAGCATCGGTACCGGGTCGCGGCCGGAGGCAGAGATCGGCAAGCTCAGTCGCCGGTGTGCGCTTCGGGTCAAGGACGACAATGCGCCCGCCGCGCTTCTTCAGCTCCTTGAGTTTCATCCATTCGCACGGATCGGCGGCGTAGGAATTTCGCCCGACGATGAGCGCACATTTCGCGTGCTCGATGTCCTCGCCGCGCGTGATGTCGAGACCGGTCACGCGTCCGCTTACGCCGCGGCAGCCGCCGCAGAGGTCCTGATTGATCAGCACATTCGGCGAGCCCAGCGAACGCAGCAGCAGCGGGATCGTGACGCCGCGATTGGTGTTGGCGTTGCTGACCGCGCCCGCGAGCGACAGCGGCCCGTACTTCGCGCGAACTGCCGCGAGGCGATCGGCGGCCGCGTCGAGCGCTTCGTCCCAGGAGATGCGCTGCCATTGCCCCGATCCGCGCTCGCCCGTTCGCCTGAGCGGATAGAGCAGCCGCTTCTCGTGATAGGCGATGCCGGTCGTGCCGCGAATGCCTTTGATGCAGAACGCGCCCTTCGAATAGGGGTGCGCGGGATTGGGCGCGATTTCGGTCACACGGCCGTCGCTGACGGTCACCAGCGAGCCGCAATGCGCGGAACATTCGCCGCAGGTGCTGGGGTAGGTCCGCGTGTCTTCGGCCATTACGGTTGGTGTCCTTGGCGGCCGGCGCTGTCAGAGCTCCAGAGTATTCGGGGCGAAGATTTCTTCCAAGCCCACAAGGCGGTCGCACAGGCCCTGTTCGTGGACGTATTGCGTGACTGTTTCGAGCACGTGGCGCGCCGCTTTCAGCCCATAGGGCATCGGCGTTTTCGTGACCGCGCGCTTCACCTCGCGGTCGACGAGGCCGGTGTCGTAATAGGGCGCGAGCCAGGGCAGCGCATCTTTCCGCACCTGATCCATCGCGTTCAGGAACGCCGAGTAGAGATTGAGCGCGATCCACGGATGCTGCTCGTACACACTCCGCTTCACCACCATGATGTGGTTGATCGGATAGATGCCGGTCTTTTTGTAGTAGCGCGCGGATTCGGCCTCGCGATCCTCGAACAGGAAGCGGACGTTCGGATCGGCGGCGACATCGACGCGGCTCCGGTCGACGAGATTGTTGTTCGCGATGTAATGCACGATCGCGTCGATCTCGCGCTTGATGAGCATCTCGCCGAGGTTCGAGTTTAGCGGTACCGAGGACACGCTCACGCCCGGCGGCGATTTGAACCCGGTCGAATGACCGTGACTGCGGTCGTCGTTCCGTTCCATGAACCACGTCATGTCGGAAGGCTTCACGCCGAACTCATGCTGGAGCACGCCGCGGGTCCAGATCGCCGCGGTCTGCTGATACTCGGGCACGCCGACGCGCTTGCCCTTCAAATCCGCGGGCACTTTAATGCCGGAGTCCTTGTGGTAGACGATCTCGGTGTGGAAGAACTTCCGCATCGTATAGATCGGAAGGCCGACCCAGTCGCGATTTCCTTTCGACGTCAGGATGGTGAGCGTCGACATCGACATCTCGGAGACGTCGAAATCGCCGTAGCGGAGCTGGCGCCAGAACATCTCGGACGGATGGAGCGTCGTCGGCACGAGGCGGATCGCTTCGGGAGACACGCGGCCCTCGATGATCGGGCGCGTGCGCGGATTGTCCGAGAGCGCGATCGAGAGCTCGAGCACTGAGCGTCCCGGATGAGCGGCATCGGGAACAAGCCTCACCATTTGGCCATCAGCTCCTCTCTGAACTGCTCGCGCCAGTCGGCCCCGAGCGGCACCATGTTGTCGTGCGGCCGCACGTTTCGATAGTGCGCAGGGTTGAGGCCGCGCGGCTCGCCGCCGTTTTCGACCGCGTCAATCGCCTCGAGCAACAGCCGGCGCATGGTGACGATCGCCTTGTCGGAGGTACCGACAAACTCCTTCGAACGGTCGACCACGGGCCCCATGCCTTCCTGCAGCGCGAAGTCCTGCGTGTTGATACCGACGATGCCGGTAAAGTTCTGCGCCTTCTGCATCTGCCGGTCGATCAGGTAGTCATTCGATTGGTTGCGTTTCAAACGGAACGTGCCTGGGATCAGATCATCCGTGGCGCGGCCGAAGCGCTCTTCGTGCTCATGAACGCGTTCCGGCGTGAGCGGAACGCTCTGGATGTACGAGCAGACCCAGTTGTAGACATGCGTCGTCGCATCATCGATCGGCACCCAGATGTGCCCGTCCATGCGCGGCATGTCGTCTTTCCCGCCGAACCAACCCATCGTTGCCGCCCGCGCCTGCTGGGCGGGCAGCCAATACTGATAGACGCGCACATAATCACCTTCCGCACCCATGTTGCGCGTCGAGACGTAGTAATAGCCGTAATCGGTGCGCTCGACGTCGATCTTGGGCGCGCGATCGCGCTGTCTGAGCGCGGAGTTGTCGCCCAGGTGATTGTTGTGGGCGAAGGACGAGTGCGCGGTGTCGAGCCCACCTTCGAGGCCTTGCAGCCAATTGCAGTTCTCGAACGTCTTCGACACGTGACGATGGGATGGAGGTATGCGCGTCCATTCGTAATCGGGCTCGGGCGGGATACGGTCTTTCGGCCCCATATAGGTCCACACCACGCCGCCTTTCTCGACCGTTGGATAGGCGAGCAGCTTCACTTTCGCTTGCAGCGTCGTGCCCGCGGGCTCCGACGGCATGTCGACGCAATTGCCGTGACGATCAAATTTCCAGCCGTGATAGACGCAGCGCAGGCCGCATTCTTCGTTGCGGCCGAAGAAGAGCGGTGCGCGGCGATGCGGACAATACGCATCGACGAGCCCGACCTTGCCCTCGCTGTCGCGGAAGGCGATCAGGTCTTCGCCCAAAAGGCGGAGCCGCAATGGCGCGCCGTCGTTCTCGGGCAGTTCGCTCGACAGGCATGCCGGCTGCCAATAACGGCGGAGGAGATTGCCCGCAGGGGTTCTGGGCGTGATGCGCGTGAGCCGCTCGTTTTCGCTCGGAGTCAGCACGGACGTCGGAATCCTGAACTCGGAATTCGGACGTTCGAACAACGCGAGGCCAGCGTGTCCGAGTGGGTCGACTGACCGCGCTTAACTCTTAAGCCAGCGCTCATACTGTGCCCAATCCGAGTCAATCATCTTTTTCCTCCACTCTTCTTCCGACGCGCACTTTTTGGGATTCCATCTCTTCCGGTATTGCGGATATTCGGCGGGACCCAAGACAGCACGGTAATCGTCCTTGGCCTGCTCGAGCCAGTACCTAAGTTTTTGCAGATCGCGGTCGGCGAGCTTAAGAACGGCCAGGCGGACGCGATCCGCTTCGCGGTCCCCGTATTCCTCCAGCGCTGCAAGGACCCCGGCAACCTGCTCGGGCGGAAAGTCACGCTGTGCGATCCTTTCTACATCTGCTGCGGTCACGTCTGGTGTTGGCTGGGACAACCTGTCGGGCGTCATTTCTGCATCACCAGATCGCGACGAGATCCTTCGCCATCGCTTCCTTCCAATGCTCGCCGGATTCCACGACGCGGTCATAGGCGCGGACGTTGCGATAGGTGTCGGGATCGAGCGCGCGGAGCGTGCCGCCTTTCTCGTTGGTGGCCACGGCATCGAGCAGCAGGCGACGCAACGCGACGATTGCCTTGTCCGAGGTTCCGAGGAACTCCTTGGAGCGGTCGGCGATCGGGCCCATGCCTTCCTGCAGCGCGAAGTCCTGCGTGTTGACGCCGGCGATGCCGGTGAAGTTCTGCGTCTTCTGCATCTGGCGATCGATCAGGTAATCGTTCGACTGATTGCGCTTCAGGCGGAATGTGCCTGGGATCGAATCGTCCTTGCCGCGTCCGGCCGCTTTTTCACGGATCTCGACCGCTTCGGGTGTCAGCTCGTCCTCGGGATGCGGCGCGCACATGATGTTGTAGACGTGCGTCGTGAAGTCGTCGATCGGCACCCAGATGTGGCCGTCGAGCCGCGCCGGTTTGTTGCGCACGCCCTCATAGCCGATGATGCTCGCGCGCAATTGCTGCGCCGGCATCACGTAATGATAGACGCGATAGTACTTGCCGGTGTCCACGTTGCGTGTCGACACGTAGTAATAGCCATAGTCGGTGCGTTCGACCTCGAGCTGAGGCGCGCGATCGTGCTGGCGCAGATTGGCCCGGTCGCCGAGCTTGTTGTAATGCGCGAAGGAAGAATGAGATGTGTCGAGTCCGCCTTCGACGCCCTGAAGCCAGTTGCAGTTCTCGAAGGTCTTCGACACATAGCGGTGCGTCTTTGGCGCGCGCGTCCACTCGAAATCGGGATGCTCCGGTTGCTGCTCCTTCGTGCCCATGTAGCACCAGACGACCCCGCCCTTTTCGACCGTAGGGTAGGCGAGGATCTTCGCCTTCGCCTGGAGCGTGGTGCCCATGGGCTCGGACGGCATGTCGACGCAATTGCCGTGGCGGTCGAATTTCCAGCCGTGATAGACGCAGCGCAGCCCGCATTCCTCATTGCGCGCGAAGAACAGCGGCGCGCGGCGATGCGGACAAAACGCATCGATGAGGCCGACATTTCCTTCGGTATCGCGAAACGCGATCAGATCCTCCCCCAGAATGCGCACGCGCAGCGGCGCGCCGTCGCGTTCAGGCAGCTCCGTTGACAAGCAGAGCGGCCACCAGAAGCGCCGCATATATTTGCCCATCGGCGTTCCGGGGCCGATCCGCGTCAAACGTTCATTTTCTTCGACCGTCAGCATGCGGTCACACTCCTACTTCCAAGGCTCGACTGTGATGTGGATCGATTTTTCATTGGCTTCGCCACCGACGATCTTCAGCGCCCTGTCGACGTCCTTCAAGCCGACGACATGGGTCGAGATCAGCTCCAGCGGGAATGTTTCGGACTTCATCGTGTTGATGGCAAGCTCGACGGATTCGTACGAGTGGCCGCGCACGCCGCGCAAATTGGCCTGATAGCGGATCAGCCGGTCGATATCGAGCGGCACGGCGGATTTCTTCCAGGCGGTGCACAGCATCTGCCCGCGCTTCTTCAGAAGCGACAACCCGCCGTTGATGATCTCAGGCCCTGCGCTCGTCACTTCGATGACCAAGTCGGCCATGGAGCCGCCAGTGATGTCTTTGATCCTGGTCAAAACGTCTTCTTCATCGATTGCGAGCGTGTGCGTGGCGCCGAGCTTGCGTGCGGTTTCGAACCGGCTCGCGTCGCGCGCGAGTCCGACGACCACGATGTTGTCGGCACCCGCAACCTTCGCCGCCACCACGCAGCCGAGACCCTGCTGGCCGGGGCCGAGGATCACGATGGTCTTTCCGGGGCCAATGCCGCCGTCGAGGAACGCCCACTGGAAGCCGTTGCCCAAGGGCAGCGCCATCGCTGCGATGTGCGGCGGCACGTGTGCGGGCAGGGGATGCAGCACCGTGCGCGGATGCATGTAAAGATACTGGCTGTAGCCGCCATAGAGCGACGGCTTCACGCGCAAGGGGGTCGAACCGTAGCGCACGCCTTCGGGATTGAAATGGTCGGTCTCAAGGCAGGAGCGGTACTCGCCGGTGCGGCAGTACTCGCAATGCCCGCAGGGCAGGTACTCCTCGAGCGCGACGTAATCGCCCTCTTTCACGCCCCAGCGGTAGCGCGCCACATCGCCGAGCTTCTCGATATGGCCGACGATCTCGTGGCCGAGGATGCACGGGCTGAACTGCGTGCTGAGATATTTGCCCCAGTCGCTGCCGCAAATCCCGGTCGCGACCACGCGCAGCAGGCCCGCATCGGGGGGAATGTCCGGGAGCGGGAACTCGCGCAGCTCGGTCTGGCGCGGGCTCGTCATCACGGCCGCCAGGGTGGTCTTCGCGCTCATGAGCCGTCCCGTAAGACCACCTCCAACATTCGGCAAGGCATTGAAAGCCTTATGCAATCACCGCTTTTTATAGTTCGCTTGCGCGAATTTTTCACTGCTCCCGCAAGGCCTTGCCGGACAAGGACAATCGGCCTCCCGCTCACTTCCAGGGGTTGACCGAGACGTGGATCACGTCCGGCTCGCCCTTGCCGCCCACGGTCTTCAGCGCCCAGTCGACCTCTTTGAGACCAAAGGTGTGGGTGATCGCCTTCTCGAGCGGGAAGCGGTGGGATGAGAGCTGCTTAAGCGCCAACTCGCACGCCTTGTAAGAGTGACCGCGCGCGCTTTTCAGGGTCGCGTATTTCTGGGTCACGCGATAGATCGGGAAGTCCGGGAAGTTGGGCATCTCGTTGCCCTGGATGACGAGGATGCCCGCTTTGCGCTTGAGCGCCGAGATGCCGAGCAGCATGGCCGCGGTGCCGGCGCCCGCGGTGCAGTCGATGGAGACATCGACACCCTTGCCGCCGGTGATCTCCTTGATGCGCGCGAGCGGATCTTCCGTCTGGACGTCGATCGTGTAATCCGCGCCCAACAGCTTGGCGACGTCCAGGCGCTTTTTGTCCTTGCTCGTGCCTGTGATGATGATGCAGTCGGCGCCCGCCTGCTTGCAGGAGACGATCTGGGCGAGACCCTGCTGGCCGGGGCCTTGGATCAGGACGATCGAGCCGTAGCCGATGCCCGCTTCGTAGAGCGCCCATTGGATGCCGTTCGCGAGCGGGGTCGCGATGCCGGCGAGCTCGGCCGAGACATTGTCCGGCACCTTGTGCACCACCGCATTCCACGGGGCATAGAGATAGTGCGCGAAGCCGCCCCACAGATGCGGCGCGTGATCGGCGGACGTATAACCGTAGCGGATGGCGTTGGGATTGGTGTGCCAGTCGGTAGCCTCGCAGTGGCGATATTCGCCCTGATGGCACCATTCGCACGTCATGTCGGGGAGGTAATGCTCCAGCAGGATCCGGTCGCCCTCTTTCACGCCCTTGCGCGCCTGCCATTTGCGGCCGGCCTTCGCGACGACGCCGACGTTCTCGTGACCCATGATCACGTTTTCGATCTTCTTGGCGTAATTCTTGACGTCGCTGCCGCAGATGCCCGCGATCTCCACCTTGATGAGCGCGGACTCGTCGTCGATCTCGGGCATGTCGAATTCGCGGTAGACCGTCTCGTTCGGGCCCATTTTGACCGCTGCTGGAACCTTCGTTGCCACTGCTTGGCCTCCTTGAATGTCTTAGGTGTGGATTGTCTAGCGCGCGGGCCAAGCCCCTGTAAACTCTTGCCGAAGCGGCTGCGACCACGGGGCCGAAAGCCCTTGTCTTAAGGGGCTTTGCACGCCTCTATGATATAGGAAGGGTTGCAAGCTGGACGTAGGCGAAACCTGCTTTTGACGATGAAATCGAACCCGCCCGACATCGACTATGACAGCGCGCTCGCCGCCTGGGTCTCCCGGCCGTCGGCGCCTGTGGATGACGGCGAGGGGTTCGGCACGCCCAAGAACGACCCCGCGCAGCTTCAGGCGCTGGAGAGGGTCAGGGCGTGGACGCAACAGCGGTTCAAGCTCGCGGGCGATGCGGCGATCCTCGTCTCCGAGCTCGAGTGCCGGCTGCCGGGCTGCCCGCCGCTCGAGACGGTCATCGCGTTCTGGGACGAGGGGAAGCGGCACCACTTCAAGCTGTTCAAGCCGGTCAAGCAGGTGGCGTTCGACGATCTCCCCTTCACCTGGATGAAGAGCGAACTCGTCGTGCCCGACGATTTCAGCTGCGAGTGCTGCTAGCTGAGGAGGCGCAATGCGGGAAGCCTCCGCAGATTCGGTGAAAGCAGACGACGGGACGAAGGAACCAAAGTGCTGGATTTGTGGTCAGGCTGCCACAACTGGCGAGCACAAGGCTAAACGATCCGATTTGAAGTCCGTATTTGGGAGGCCAAGCCAAAAGAAGCCTCTCTTCCTCCACACGCGCGACAACAGCAAGCGCCTTGGGAGCCTGAACGCTGGGGCTCTTAAGTGGGAAAAATCGCTCTGCGAGTCCTGCAACACAGCGGTTACAAGTCCTCATGACCTCGCTTGGGAAGAACTATCACACTATTTGCGATTCCGAGTGCCGCCCATCTTGCCCGGAATGACCGTCCGCGCGAACCGAGTGTTCCCTTACGACTCTCGTAGAGAGATGCTCAACGTCCATTTTTATTTCCTGAAAATGTTGGGTTGCGCCATCGTCGATGGAAAACTGCCAATTCCGATAGCGGATTTCTCGAATGCTATTCTCAAACAGAAGGCACACCCGCATTTCTATCTGCAGTTTGGCTTCGCGCCGTTGCCTGGTGGAAAAGCAATGGTTGGCGCGTCTAATCCAGAGGGTCTCCAGCGCGTACACGACGGCGCCATTGGTCTTCTCGTTTGGATTTACAACGTCAATCAATTGAGGGTGGCAATGATATTTGCCCCAGACGCAGATGAGCATTGGGCCCGTAAGAGAGGTCTGTGGCATCCTCGGGACGGCAGCAAGAGATTGCTAATCGGAGACTTTGATCTACCCGACGAGGACACTACGTAGCCGAAGTTTTCATGGCGGTGTGCGCATGGGTGCAGAACATGCGATCCAGGAAATTCATTGACCCGCTAGGAGCGAGACTTCCATCGCTCGAAAGAAATCTTCTGCGTCTCCGCGCAATCCAGATGGTCTTGGTCCTCTTCTACGCTGAAGAGCTCAAGCGCGATGTATTGGACACTATTCAATCAACCGACCGAGCAGGTAGAGCCTTTAACGATCAAAGTCGCGACCGCGTTCCGGCTGGAACAAAGAATGCCGTTGATCGAGCATTAAAGGCTCTCGTCGCCGACAAGGCTCTCACACCAGCGGAGAAGGACGAGATCGTTGAGCTCATAGATTTTCGGAATGCGATCGGCCACGAACTGCACCATCTATTGGCGGACTTGGGCGCGGAACGAGTAATCCGTTGGACGCTCGACCATGGCTTGCCCGGTCGGCGCTCGCGGCAATATCGATACGACGCAGTTCGCCGGCTTCGGCACTACCGGAAGAAGATCAATGCTCTGTGGCGCACGCACCACTATGTGCGCACGATACGTCACGATAGCCTTCTTTTCGGACTGGCCGAGAGAACCTTCATCGACGAAGTTCAGCGCCTAGAGCGGAAGGTGACCAAGCTGGTCGCCGACCGATCGATCATTGTCGAGCAGCTAAACGCAGAGCTGGCGCTTAAGGGAACTGGCCTGGAGGATAAGTGGCACCCTGCGGGTCCGCACAGCAAATACAGGAACGGGAGACTCACAAAGATCGGCGTTGAAGTTTGCTACAGGCTTTTCGACATGGGTAAGTCGCCAATGGCCGTGGCACACTTGGCTGACCTCAGCTTAGTTTCCGTCCGCAAGAGACGCGCAAGTTGGTACGCACTTGGAGGACGGCGGCGAAAGAGTGTCGAACTCGAAGCTCTCCCGATTCCTCGATCCCAACGTCTTGACGACCGATGACCGGGTTAGGCCAGCAACTGCATGGAAGGTGACGGTTGCTCCCGTGGGCTCCCGCAAAGTCTGCTATCATCCCCAATGATCCACTGCCGTCCGGGAACATTGTAATGAAGCGCCCTCCTCTGATCGTTCTGGCGGTTTTCGCGGTTGCCGGGCTCGTCGCGGCAGGTGCGCTTTGGCGTTTGGGCGATTTGCGCCAGCAGAGCGCGACCGTGACGGAGCAGTCGGTTCCCGCTCCCTCGACGACCGATGGGTTCGGTGGGCCATTCGAGCTCACCGATCAAAACGGCATGCGCCGCACGGACGCGGAGTTCCGCGGAAAGTACATGCTGATCTTCTTCGGCTACACGTTCTGTCCAGATGTTTGCCCGACCACGCTTGCGGTGGAGGCCGCGGCGCTCGACATGATCGGCGAGCGCGCCAACAACATCGTCCCGATCTTCATTACCGTCGATCCCAAACGCGACACGCCGGAGAAGCTGAAGGCCTATCTTTCAGGCTTCGAAGCGCAACCGCCTTCATCGCGGCCCAATTTTGTTGGCCTGACCGGGACCGACGAAGAGATTGAAAAAGCGGCCGATGCCTATGAGGTCTATTACCAAGCGCACTTGGACGGACGGTTTGGCGGTGAAGAAGGGTACTCCGTCGATCACTCCGGCAACGTCTATCTGATGAGCCCGGAGGGCAAATTCGTCGCCTATTACTCGCAGGGAATCTCGCCCGACGAGTTGGCCGCTGACCTTATGATGAAAGTGACGCCCGGCTGAGGCGCGTCTACTGCTCGTTCACCGTGCTTGGGTTGCGCGCATCCGCGACCATGAAGATCACGATTTTCATCTGCGAGTTGCCCGCGTTGCGCGACACCGAGTGCAGCGCGCCCGGGGGCTCGTAGAACACGTCGCCCGCCTTGAGCGTGCGCGTGGGCTGACCGTTGACGCCGAGCTCGTAGGTCCCCTCCAGCACATAGCCGAACGTGTGGTGGCCGGGATGACGGTGCGCCGGGCTCGCGTTGCCGGGCACGCGGTCGAGCAGCGTCATGCGAACTTCACGTCCCGGGAGATCGGCAAGCGGTTGGGTCATCAGTGGGATCGTGCCCGCCGGTGGCGCCGGCGCTGCCGCGGCGCTGATGTTCATCGCGCCCCATGTTGCGAGCGACGACACTGCCGCCGCAATCACCGCGACCGATCCATAGGACAATAGAGATGCGCGCATGATCATCGCTCGACACTCCGCTGTTGCGGCACGATCTTAGCGCAAATTGACGCGCTTAGAACCGGAAGCTTCGAGATACCCCTACGGGCTGCTGCCCTCATGGGTCGCGCGCGAGGGGGCCAACACCACGAACAGCAACCCGAGGAGCGCGAGGAGGACGATCGCGCTCACAGATAGCGAAGTATGAATGCCGATGAAGCCGCCGGCGATGCCGATCGTAAGTCCGCTCACCGTGCGTAGGCCGAGCGCCGCAACGCTGTAGAGGCCGATGACGCGCCCGCGAATCGGCGCGGGTGCGTGCAGCTGCACCAGGCTCTGCGCCATCGAATAGAACGACAATTCGAGGAAGCCCGCAGCGAAGAGGAGGACGAGCGCGAGAGGATAGGAGCTCGAGATCGCAAACGAGGCGATCGCACAGCACCACAGCATCGCGAGAATGAACGCGCTGCGCGGATTGGGCTGCAGCAGGCCACGGCTTTCGAGAACGATGCCCGCGGTGAGTGCGCCGGCGGCATCGGCACCGAGCAAGGAACCGTAGAACCACCCCTGATCCCCATGACCAAGATCGCGCCCGAACCCCGGCATCTGCGCTTGGTATGCATTCGAAATGAACATCGAAGCCGCACCTGAAAGAAGGATCATCGAGACGAGGACCCGATTGGACGAGATTGCCCGCGCGGTCTCGATGATGTCGGCGAAACCTCTGTTCGTACTGGGGCGCACGTGCTCCTCACCGCTCCTGAAGCGCGGACCGTAGGGCGCCTTCCAGAGCCAAAGCGTGAGCGGCAGATAGAGTAAGGCGTTGAACAACAGGCCGTAGACTGGACCGAGCAGGGGCAGGAAAATCACTGCGCCCAGTGCAGGTCCAGCCAGCAAGCCCATATAGCGCGAGGTCGCCATCAGTCGTACGGCGCTCGGGAGTTGAGGCGGTCCGACGATGTCGTGGATCAGCAACTGACCGGGCGGCCCCCAGAACACGCCCGCACAGCCATGGATGGCGAGCAGGACGGCTGCATGCCACATCTGAAGCGTATCGGTCATGATCAGGACCGCCCAGGCAAGCGAGCAGAACATGAAGAGGACCATGCCGATTTGCACCAGCCGGCGCGGATCGACGCGGTCCGCAAGCTGGCCTGCATAGGCAGAGAACAGCAGGAATGGCAGCCAGTGCGAGATGACGGCGAAGCCGCCGAGTGCGAATGACTCGAACTTCTGGAAGGCAACCCAGTAGGTAATGACGTGTTCGGTGCTGTCGGCCGCCATGGCAAGCATGTTGCCGATGAGGTAGGCGCGAAAACCGGGATGGCGCAGGGAGGCGAAGGATTGATGCGACGCAGCCTTGCCGCCCTGTGCGCGTGATGTGCTCAAGTCGATGTCCTGAATTGCGGACCGGCAAAACCGGCCCGCGCAATGTCTCCCGTCGCCCAGCCATATCGGCGGGCTGGTCCCCGGTCAATCTTCAGGACTTGTGGGCCGCATTAACATTTCGTTGGACAAAGGAGCGCAGACTCACGTCAGTCTCAGATCACAGGCTTCGAGACCAAAAATGATCACCCTTGCCGAACGCAGATCCCGCTTTGGCGCGATCACGATCCTCAAGAAGGAAGCGACAGGCTCGCTCCTTTATGTCCAAGACCACAGCTTCCAGAGCGAGGCGGACGGAAATGGCGTGAGCCTTGTCGCCTATATCCACGCGATCTTCGGTCTCATTGAGCAGACGAGCGGCAGCACGGTGCTGATGATCGGCTGCGGCGGCGGGACGCTGGCCACCATGCTCGCGACGATCGGCCGCGAGCTTACGGTCGTCGACATCGATGCGCATGCCTTTCAGCTTGCGCGGCAGTATTTCGGATTTCCAGACCACATCGCCTGTCGGGTCGCGGACGGGTCTCAGTTCCTGCTTTCGGAACACGCGACATACGATGCGGTGGTGGTCGATGCTTATATGGGGGGATGCATACCCGAGCATCTGACATCAGCAGTGTTCTTTGCGCTGGTGAAGCCGCGGCTTAACGCTCATGGCAGCATCTTCGTCAACGTTCATGTCGAGAACGATTTCGACGATGCCGCCGATCGTGTCGCGGATGCGATGGCGAGCGTGTGGCCGGGCGCGCGGATCCTCGATCGTCAAGGATATCCGCACCGCAACGCGATCATCATGGCCGGCGGCGTGTCGGAGCTTGAGAGACCCATGCTGACGATGTGCCCGGCGATCCAAGCCGACGAGATGATCGTCGAGCTGGACACTATGCAGTTCCGGGCGCGAAGAGCGCGCGGCGTCCTCAGCGACTGACCAGGAAGCGCTGCACGCGCTTACCGGTGTCGACCTCGCCCGTGTAGACGTTCCCCTTGGAATCCGTCGCCACCATGTGCACCCAGTGCAGCCCGCCGCCACTGCGGCCGAAGAAGCTGAAATGGCCAAGCGTGCGGCCGTCGGCGCGGTTCACGATCCAGATCACGTTGTTCATGATGTCGGAGACATAGATGAAGCGCTGATCGGGCGAGAACGCCATGCCGCCGGTCGAGCCGCGATCGAGCGTTTCGGGTGCGACGGTGAACTCGCGCAGGAACTTGCCGTCCCTCTGATAGACCTGGATGCGGTCGGCTTGGCGATCGGCCGCATATACCATTCCATCATTCGCGACCGCGATCGTGATGTGGCCGATGAAGTCCTTCGCCGGCGGCGCCTTCGGATCGTATTTCGTCATGTTGCTGACGGGGATGTCCTTCAGCGGCTTGCCGTAGGCGCCCCAGCCGCGTTTGAACGCCATCGTGTCCATGTCGAACACCAGCACGCGCCCGCGGAGATAGCTGTCGGTGATGTAGATTTCTCTCGCGCGTTCGTCGAAATAACCGCCTTCGACGCGGCCCACGATCTGCGGCGTCTCGGCGGGGAAATCGCCGGCCTTCGGGTCGGGCGCGGCGACGCGCGGCATGGTCGCGAGCAGCTTCCCGTCGTGATCGTATTTGCGCATCGTGTCGGAACCGATCCAGATATTGCCGGCGTTGTCGGCAAGGATCAGATGGCCGGCGACGTTGTCCGCCTGGTTCCAGTGCTTGAGCAGATTGCCCTGCTGGTCGAACGCAAGCACGGCCTCCGGCTTCACGCAGCAGCTCGCGCTCGGCGGATTGAGCGAGGCGTAGTTCTCGGTCCGCTCCGGGACGCGGAAGATCGGATCGATGTCGAAATCACCCGGGCGCTGAAGGACCCAGATCACGTCGTCCTTGTCGACGACAAGGCCGGTGATGCCCTCGAAGGTCCATTTGTTGGGGAGCGGCAGCTTGGGCCATGCGCCGTCGAAGGTGAATTTCGGCGGGGCTTCGCTTCCGCCTGCCGGCGCCGACTGCGCGACGCTTATGAGCGCACCACCCAGGAGACCCGCAAGAACCAGTGTGCGCAAAACCCGCTTCGTCCGTCCGTGTCCGTCACGCATCCCTCAACTCCCCGCTTCGCGGCGATCGTTTCGCGCGTGACGTTAGTGCATTGCGGCCAAGGGCGGCAATGGCAACGACCCTATCAGTGGAACTGGGTGGGGCTCTGGCCGGGATACATCAGCTCGAATTTCGCGAGGCTGGGTGGATAGGCGGGATGGTATCTGCGCGTGGATTGCTCTCCGCCCCTTGTATCGGCAATGCCGATGCGCATCCCGGGCGGCAGAAGCCCCTCCTCGAAGAGCTCGACCACGCGCCGGACGGCGCGGTCGGGATCATTCGAGTAGAGAAACACGTTCTGTGTTCCGGCCCCGACGTCGAAGCTGTCGACGACATAAAGATTCTGCGAACGCATATCGAGAAGGTCCAACAGGGGATCGGCGTTCACGCTCGACGTCGGCGGAGAGTTGTCGAACCATTGGACGACGATCTGCGTGCCGGGCGGCTCCTCCGGTTCGATCAAAGTCTCCCCGTCGGGTACCAGCCAAGGCACCAACACGGCCGCGGCAATCGCGACAACGCCGCCGATGACCAAATACCTACGCTGCACGTCCCGACATTCTCCTGAACGCAACGAGGGCGGGCAACGATAATCCTAAGAGAAAAGCGACGTCGGACCAAGCTCGACGACTACACGCCGGTTCGTTAGAACTCGCTCGCCCCTTGACATACGTGTCAAAAATGACACATATCCTATGATCGATCGGACCAAGAAGCTCGCGGCCCGCTTCTACGAAACGGCAGCTGGGAGCGAACCTGTGAGATTGTGGCTCCGCTCGCTGTCGGCTGAAGATCGCATGATCATAGGAAAGGATGTCGCGAAGGTCGAATTCGGTTGGCCGATCGGCATGCCCTACTGCCGCAGCTTGGGAGGCGGACTTTGGGAGGTACGAAGTGATCTTTCGAGCAACCGGACCGCACGCGTTCTGTTCTGCATCGCGTCCGGTTCAATGGTGTTGTTGCATGGCTTCATCAAGAAGTCCCAACAGACTCCGAAGCCGGACCTCGAGCTTGGAAGAAGGCGGATGAAGGAGATTTCAAAATGACGAAGCGGAAGACCAAGGGCCGGATCGGTTCGTCGTTCGATGACTTTCTGGACGAACAAGGAATTCGCGGCCGCGTGGAGGACATGGCGCTCAAGGAGATTATCTCCGACCAAATCGCTATGGCGATGAAGGCACAACGCATCACAAAAACTGCGATGGCGCGCCGCATGGGAACAAGCCGGCGGCAGCTTGATCGATTGCTCGATCCTAGCAATCAGTCAGTGACGCTGTTGACCTTGCGGCGTGCTGCGGCCGCCGTGGGCCGCACTCTTCGCGTCGAGTTGAGGTAAATCGCGGGACAGGACCAATACGATGGCCGAATTGAAGCTCACCGCCGTCAGCCGCACGCAGGGCAACAATCGCGCGCTCACATAAGAGCGCAACCATGCTCGACGCGCGACCTCTTATGACATAGAACTCCACCACACTTCCAATCAACGAATGCCCTGGCGAACAGCACATGACCCTCCAAACAAAGCTACTGGTCGTCTATGCGGTGCAGCTCGTCGGCGCGACAGTATTTCTCGTACTGCTCGCGAACTTTGGTTGGTACGCGATACCAGTTGCGCTAGCCGTGGCGGCAACCTTTTTGCTCGTTCGTTGCTCCCAATGCGGCAAGTCGGTTTTCATTACGGAGCGTCGCCGAACGGTTGGGATCCTTCTGGGCTATACACATCTATGGCCTGAAAAGGTATGCAGCCGTTGCGGAACGCACCTATTTGAATAGGGTCATGCCCGAATTGAAGCTCACCGCCGTCAGCCGCACGCAAGGCAACAACCGCGCGCTCAAGGACGGATCGGTCAAACCCAAGACCTTCGCGTTCGATTTCATCGAGGTCGATCCCTTGATCGACGCGTTTCGGCGGATGGTGCGCGGGCTCGAGTTCGACATCTGCGAGATGGCGATCACGACGTATATCTGTGCCAAGGCGCACGGCAAGCGCATGACCGCGGTACCGATCTTCATCGTACGCGCGTTCCATCACGGCGCGATCCTGGTGAACACGAAGGCCGGGATCCGGACGCCGAAGGACCTCGAAGGCAAGCGCGTCGGCGTCAATCGCGGCTACACGGTCACGACCGGCGTGTGGGCGCGCAGCATCCTGCAGGAGGAGCATGGCGTCGATCTCTCCAAGATCACGTGGGTGCTCTCGGGCGACGAGCATGTCGCGGAATACAGGCCGCCTGCGAACGTGGTCCCGATCGAGAAGGGCAAGAAGATGGCCGACATGCTCGTCTTGGGCGAGCTGGTTGGGGCGATCGGCGTCGATATCGACCATCCGGACGTCAGGCCCCTGATCCCGCATGCGCTCGAGGCTGGCCTCGCGTCTCTGAAGCGCAACGGCCACTACCCCATCAACCATACGGTGGTGATCAAGGACGATCTGATAGCGGCGCATCCAGGACTCGCAAGCGAGGTGTTCGAAGCCTTCGCGGAGTCCAAGCGGCGCTATATCGACCGCCTCAAAAATGGGCAGATCGAGAAGCCGACAGCAGTGGACGAGGTTCACAAGAAGGTCATGGCGATCAGCGGCGATCCGCTTCCCTATGGGATCGAGCCCAACCGGCACGTGCTGGAAGAGCTGATCGGCCATGCGGTCACCCAGCGGATCGTTCCGAAGCGGTTCGACGTGGAGGAGCTGTTCGCGCCGGGGACGTATGCGCTTAAGGCCTGACGCGGAGGGCGCGGACTTGTGCTACATAGCGCGCGCGTTCCAGCTCAAGGAGCTTCCATGTCCAAAGCCACACTCGGTATTGCAGGAGTATCGCTCGTCTCGGTGCTCGCGCTCGGTTTCACGGCGACCGCAGATGCCCAACTTCTGACGCACAAGGATTTGTCGCTCGCGGTGGCGACCACCATTGCCCAGGGCGCCATCGATGCATGCAAGGCGCAAGGTTATAACGTCTCCGCCCATGTCGTCGGTCGCGAAGGCCAGGTGATCGTGGCGCTGCGCAACGAGAGCGCCGGTTTGGCCACGTACGAAAATTCGATGAAGAAGGCGTACACCGCCCGCACGCTGCGCATGCCCTCCGGCCAGTTCGCGAACAACGTGAAGGGCAATCCGACGGCGGGGCAACTCTACCTCACCAACATCACGCCGGCGCAGGGCGCGCTGCCGATCATGGTCGGCAACGACACGGTCGGCGCGATCGGCATTTCGGGCGCTCCCGGCGGGGATAAAGACGAAGCCTGCGCCAAGGCCGGCATCGACAAAGTTGCCGCGCAACTGAAGTAGGACCAAATCCCGGTCGCAATATTACGCGGCCGACATCATCCAGGGAGATTCCCATGTCCAAAAGAGCTTATCTCATCGCCGGACTTTCGTTCGCGACCATGGTCGCCGGAGCCTTCTCGGTGAACGCACAACTTGTCGCCCGCAAGGACTTGTCCCTTTCCATGGCGACGACCATCGCGCAGACCGCGATCCAGACATGCAAGTCGCAAGGCTATAACGTTTCCGCACACGTGCTCGGGCGCAATGGGGAAGTGCTCGTCTCCATGCGCGGCGACGAGACGGCGCCGCATACCCTCGAAAATTCCTTTAAGAAAGCCTACACGTCGCGCGCGCAGCGCATTCCATCCGGCAAATTCGCCGAGAACGTAAAGGGCAATCCGAATGCCGGCGCGCTCCATCTCACCAATATGATGCCGGCGCAGGGTGCGCTTCCGATCATGATCGGCGAGGAGGTGATCGGCGCGATCGGCGTCTCCGGCGCGCCGGGCGGCGACAAGGACGAGGCTTGCGCCAAGACCGGCATCGACAAAGTCGCGGCCGACCTGAAGTAAGTCTCTATCGTCGAGACACGCGGCGCGGCCTTGGTGCCGCGCCGTTCTGTTTTATATCGCACCCATTGCGGCGCGGGCGATCTCATCGGCCAGCATCAGCCACTCGATCGCAAGGATGGTGTAGGCGGCGCGAAAATTCGGACTCGCGCGCTTGGCAAGCTCGGACGCCTCGTCCGCCATCCTGCGGCACAGGCTCACGCGTTCGTCTGGACTGAGCGCCTCGAAGACTTGTCCCGAAAGATCTTGTTCCATGGTGCCCACCGGAGCGTTCGGACAGGCTCAAGATAGCAAAACGTTTTGCGCGGCGCGCCCCGCCGCGGGATTATATTTGCTTAACGAACCTCTCCAGCCGTGCCTATCCGCTGGGCAGCGCGAACACGTAGATCGCATTCGCGTTGGTCGGCCTCTGGCGTTCGGGTGTGAGCTGCACGGGCACGAGCGACGTCCAACTGCCGCCGCCGGTACCCACAGGAATCGCAAGATACTGCTTGCCGTTGACGGCATACGTCATCGGGAAGCCCTGGATCGATGTCGGCATGCGGGTCTGGTAGAGCACGCGGCCGTTGTCGATGTCGAAGACGTAGAGGTTGCGATCCCAATCGCCGACGATCGCGAGCCCGCCCGCGGTGGTGAGCGCGGCGCTGTTCATCGGCGTGCGCGTGCGGTAGCGCCATTTCACCTGGCCGTCGACGCCGAGCGCCATGAATTCGCCAAGGCCGTTCGGATTGGCGGGGTGGAAGAGGTTGGTGCGCTTCACCGGTCCCGTGCCGCCGCCGCCGATCGCACGCGGCACCTCTTCGAACACGCCGTTCTCGCAGGTGAGGTGCATCGGGATATAGAACGCCTGGGTCTGCGGGTGATAGGCCATCGCGCGCCAGCTCTTGAAGCCCGCGGTGCTGGGGCAGAAATTCACCTCGACGCCGATCTGCGGAATGACGCCGGGCCGGTAAGTGACCTTGCCGGTCCGCCGGTCGAGATCGACGATCGTCTGGTAGCCGATGTCATGCGCGCTGATGAACTTGCCGGTCTTGCGGTCGAGCTCCCAGAGGATGCCGAGCTTGCCCATCTTGTAGAGCGAGGACTTGCCGCCGGAATCGACAAGGATGCTTTCGAACACCTCGTCCATGTCGTGCGTCTCGCCGGGGAGGTACTGGTAGTACCAGGACATCCGCCCTGTGTCGGGGTCGATCGCGAGCGTGCTGTTCGTGTAGAGCGCATCGCCGTCGGTGCCACGGACCGCGCGCGCCCAGGGCTTTGCCTGGGCGGTGGACCAGTAGATGAGATTCGTCGCGGGGTCGTAGCTGCCGGGAATCCAGGCATCGCCGCCGGCGCGGAAGCGCAACGGCAGGTCGCCCCAAGTCTCACCGCCGGGCTGGCCGGGCCGCGCGACGGTCGCAACGCGCCAGACCTCGTTGCCTGTGTTCGGATCGTGCGCGCTGATGAAGCAGACGTCTTCCTTGTAGCGCGTGCAGCCGGCCATGCCGGCGACGACCTTGCCCTTCGCGATGATCGGGCCGCTCGTGTACTCGTAGCCGAGCGCGTTGTCGGCGACTTGATGGTCCCAGGCGACGGCGCCCGTTCGCACGTTGAGCGCGACGATGTGGGCGTCCGAGGTGTTGACGAAGACCTTGTCGCCGTAGATCGCGATCGAACGCATCGGCTCGACGGCGCGATCACGGCGCTCGTACTCGCGCTTGTATTCCCAAAGGAGATCGCCGTTCGTAGCGTCGAGCGCCTGCACGCCGCCGCCGGGGTTCGGGATGAACATCACGCCGTCATGGACGAGGGGCGCGGGTTGGCTCGCGCCCACATTCAGCGCCCACGACCAAGCGAGCTGAAGGCGGCCGACATTCTGCCGGTTGATCTGGTTGAGCGGGCTGTAGCCCCAGGTGTTCTGCGCGCCGCGCCAATTGAGCCACTCGCCGGGCTCGGGAGTTTGCAACATCGCGTCCGTGACCGGCCGGATGTCCCGGTTCGTCTGTGCACTGAGGAACGCGCTGCCCAAGAGAAGCGCGATGACGCTCGCGCGGCTAATCTTCCGGCTGTCCATGTAAGTCCTCCCGTTGCCCGGCGTTCATACTGTGCCGAAGCGACGCCGTTGAGCGCGTCCGATGGCGACAAGCTTAGCACTCGGACGGAGGGGGCAGAAGTCAGGCGGCGATGCTATTCAGGAACGTCAGTATGCGTGGGCAGGCGGTGGCTTCGGTTTGCTCGGCGGGCGGGACGTCCCAGTATTCGGCTTTAGGCAAGCATTCCTCGACGTAACGCGCAGCAGAGGTCGCGTGCGACGCATCGCGGCCGGGCACGACGAGCGCGGGAATTTGCAGCTGCATCAGGTCTTCAGGCTCGGCGCCCGGCGAGGTGTCGCGGTCGAACAGAGTGCGCGCGATGGCGGTCACGATGAGCTTGTACTGCTCGACATTCTGCTTGGCGTAGGTCTCGGCGAACGCGGGATCGTTCCGGATCACCTGCGCCCACAATCCGCCGCGCGGGTCTTCGCCGAAGGTTTTGCCGGTGTCGCGGACGAGGGCGGCGACCTTCTCGAGCCCGTGCTCGTTCACATAGGCCAGATGCTGCACGAAGCGCTGATGCGTGTTGATGCGGTATTTCGCGCCGCCGACAGGCCAGTACAGCACCATGCTTTTGACCATGTCGGGATGCATCACGCCGAACGCCATCACGGGCGAGCAGCCCATGCAGCCGCCCATCAGATGCGCTTTGCTGTGGCCCAGGTGATCGAGCAGGCCTTTGCCTTGCGCGACATAGTGCGCCCAGGTGATGCGTTCGACGCGGCCGCCCGACGCGCCCGTCTCACGGCGGTCGAAGATGATGCAGCTGTAGTTTTCCGGCAGGTGATCCAGCGGCCTGACGCGGGTGTACACGCCGGTGGTTCGCCACTTCTCCATGCTCGCATCGAATCCTGCGGGCGCGAACATCAGCAGCGGTGGGCCGGAACCGAGCACTTCGTAACGCGTGCTGATCCCATCGATGATTGCGGTCGGCATGTCGTCCTCCTATTTCGCCGGAGGCGTGCCTTTGATCTGGCGAGCGGCGCGCACGTCCTCGACGTAGGCGCTGATCGCGTCGAGCGTGATGCGCGCGACATTGGCGTAGTTATCGACCTTGGCCTCGAGCGCAGCCGCGCCGTAGCCGATCGCGGCATGCGCCATGCGCATGCGTCCGTCGAGCCACGGGCCGCCGCCGAAGCCGCCGATCACCGGGATCGTTGTCGCCTTCACCACGGCGGGTCCGACGACGGGACCGGAGTTGGTGAAGTCGAGCAAAGAGGCGCCGGCGTCTTCCAAGCGCTTGGCCTCATCGACGAGCCGCGAGGTCATCTCGGACGGGACTTGCGCACCGGGTTTGTTCATCTGGCTGTACTGCATGCCGTATTGCAGCGCGGTCTGCGGCGTGATGCCGAACTGCGCGAAGACGGGGATTCCAGCACGCGCGACTGCGGTGACCGCTTCGGGGAAGTCGGCCGCGCCGTCGAGCTTGATCAGGTCGGCGCCGCCTTCCTTCACGAGCCGGATCGCGGCTTTGACCGCGGAGGCTGTGCCTTCCTGGAGCGGGCCGAAGGGAAAATCGCAGGAAACGAGCGCGCGCTTGGTGCCGCGCCGCACCGCTTTCAGCACGACGAGCATCTCCTCCATCGTGACTTCGAGCGGATTGGGCTGACCCCAGAGATTGATGCCGACGGTATCGCCGACCGAGATGATGTCGACGCCCGCGCGGTCGATGATCTGCGCAATCTGATAGTCCCAGGCGACCACGCCGACGATCTTCTTGCCGTCGCGCTTCATCTGCTGGAGCGCGGGGATCGTGACTTGGGACTCGGAGGCGTTCGCGCTCATGGGGCGTCTCTTGGGATGGGTGAAGCTAGGGGTTTTGTATGGCGCACTTCGCGCTGTGACAAGGGATGGCGGCTATTACGCCAGCGTGAGTTTCTTCTCAAAGAAGGCGTTCCAGCCGCTGTCGGGGTAGTCGAGAAACCGGTCGCAGCGGACGAAGCCGTTGCGTTGATACAACCGCCAGGATTCGCCGTGCGTGCGCTCTATGCCGGTCTCGAGCACGAGGCGCGTGAAGCCTTCGGAGCGCGCGAGGTCTTCGATCTGATGCAGCACGGCGCGGCCGACGTGCTGTCCGCGAAGGTGGGGCAGGGTGTACATGCGCTTTACTTCGGCGATCCCGTCGGCGTGCCGCTTGAGCGCGCCCATGGCGACAGCGCGTCCGCTCGCATCGCGAGCAACGAAGAGCGTGGTCGCCGTTTCGGCGATCTGTTCGGCGGTCATCTGGAAGCAGAATTCGGGCGGCGACAGCGCGCTGAGATGGGCGTTCAGCGCCTTGATCAGCGCGCGGACTTCGTCCTGCAGCGGTGTCTCAACGGCAATTGTGATTACTGTGTCGCTCACCCCTCACCCTCGAAAGCGCTCGCAATGCTCGCGCTTTCTCGACCTCTCCCGCAAGGGGAGGGGGTAAAGAGGAAGAACAGAAACCTGACACATTTCGACCAAATGCATATTCATAAAATTTTGGAGGCGGTTTGCCGAATAGCCGGAATTCTCTCCGACAAACGAAACCTCTCCCCGCCAAGCCGCACACCTCGCACCAGAGCTATGTCCGCTCAAACCCGCTTTGCGGATGTTCGCAACGCACCTTGGGAACGAGGTCACTTGGGTAAACCCGGCTGCTGACGCCGCGCTGGCAACCGCCTTCGTTTAGGCGCGTTCTCCGCGAAGGCATAAATGTCTGTTTCGCCGCTGCGGAGAAATTCGAAAACTCTAAATTGCTGTATTTACAGGTCTGGCAGATACTCAACAAAATCATGTTCTCTTTGACTGTTCTTTCTGTGAAGCTTCCACGAGTAATCTTTCGCAACTTAGAAAATGCCTTGATTGCGTGTTCGGCGTTATTGTTGTGCCATGGGACACCGTCGTGGCCTAAGAATGTGAACAGCTTGTTGCGATTTTTAACAAATCGATGTCTACATTTCGTCGCTTCTTCGCTTATGCATTCCAGTTGAGCAATTTTGCGGTAGAAACGATCTACGTCCAATTGATGCTTTCCCAAAAAGCGCTTTTTCAAACCTCTATGATCAATCGTATCTACAATTAATTTCAGCAACACAGCGAATTCTCTCACTATATTTTTCAATCCCTCATCATAAGGGTGCTTAAGAACATTATCGTTCAGATCGCGCATCAAATGAATCAAACATTTTTGCTGATCGCAATTAAGCCCGTCATAGACCGCAAAAAAATCGCTAACCAAAACACCCTTGAAGTCTTTTAACATCTCTCGAAGAAACACGCCTTCACGACTCTCCGTGTACAGATAGACGACATCATACAAATTTGTGAAGACCCAAACGTACGCGGTGGCACCTTCAATACTTACTTGTGTCTCATCCACATGCAGAAGACCTCCATTCATGAGGTGACGAAGGATGGTGTCGTACGTTGACTTGTATTGCTTAGCCGCCGTCCGTTTCACCGACATCAATGTGCGCAAAAGAATATCCAGATTGAAACAACGGATCAGGATTTCTCTGACCGTCTGAAACGGAATACAAAGTTCAACGCTATGATATAGAACGTAGGCTACCAAGGTTCGACCGAGGTGACTCTGTGGCCAAAATTCCTCGGGTTCACCAAGTTTTCGATAGCAACGAGAACACCAGTAGTAATGGAATTGGCATCTGACAATCCAACGTTTTACGGAAGACTTACCGAATAAGAGATCGTACAGTATCCGCTTGCGAAGTGGACGCTCTGTCAATTCTCCGCCGCAGTGCGGGCAGGATGACAGCTTAGGGTAAATAAGCGTTCTGCTTACGGGAAGATGGCTGCGTGGCCCAAGGTGGGGACGCCTCAAGTGAGGCACCTTTGGTTTAACTGGTTTGCTTGATCTCAGCCAAACTCTGTCTCGCTGATAGTTCCACCATGCTGCCACATTAATTTTCTCAAACTCTTTAAATTGGCTTTCAAACGGGCCCCACGCCTTGCGCGGATTCTTCAGCGATTCGACGTACACAGCGTTTTCAGACTTTTGTTCGTTACCCTTCCATGGATCTGTAGAATGCAGCCGAAGCAGCGCCTGTGCGACAATTTCCGCTGCTTGGCAATCTTCCGCGTTGTACTTAATGAGTGCAATTTTTACTGTAATGTTATGCGACGCCTCCCATTCAAAACGGTAGGCAATCGATTTGATGCCAGCTAATGAAGGGTCTGACCATTCGAAGCCAAGCCAAGGGGCAATGCTCTTTAGACTGTTTGAGTATGTTGGAAAGTAGACCTGCCCGTTGATAATTGACAGGAGGTTTGTTGGGGGGTGATTTCCATTGCTTTCGAGGGTGGTCTGAACCGAGATTCCGTAACGCGCAGCCATTTTCTTTAGGAACTCTGTCTCGAAACTGCCGTAGTGGATTAACGACGGTTTATCAATGGTCTTGAGTATGTCGAGAAATTGAAAATAAATCTTCGCCTCGTCTTCTGAGGTGTCAGCCCATAGACTGTGCTGAACTATTGAATCGCCATTCCTGATTCGCAGGCCAATGAGATAGTAAAAGTCACGATCAGGAATCCCTTCCACATCGAAAAAGATCGGTGTCCCTTCGATCTTTAGTTCCGGATGGCCGGCGATGTGGAGTTTCTTTTCACGAATCGCCAGCGCCTTCAGCGAGTGGTGATACCTCTCCTGCTTGTCCCGCAGTTTTTTGGGCCGACGACGAGGCAAAAATGCGAACGAGAGTTGTTTGACGGTGAAGGTGCCCTTGCTGTTGAACTTCTTGCGCTCTATCCCTGACATACTCGAAAGGAGGCTAAGGTCGTCTTGTTGAGTCGCTTCTTTGTGGCAACGAGTTTGAAATTCGCACTCGGCGCAATGCTGGTTCAATATGAGTTCCGGTGGGGTAGAACTGGCCAACAACACTGCGATTTTATCGATGCGTTTCCGCACCTCGCCAACTAATGTCGATATCTTCACCTTCGACGTGGCACGGTTGTCGCCGTGGATGATTTTACCGAAGCTAACGTCGCGCCCTAGCGATTTCGAGAGCGTGAAGGCATCGAACGCCAGCAGCAATTTGTCGTCTTTGTCCAGCTTGTTGGTGAATGTAAAACGAATAGGAATTAAGTGTGCCGACTGGCCACGGCCCTTGGCTGGCACGAGTTGGACCGCATGGAGTTCGGATTCCAGAATGTTTGAATCAATTTGTGCATGCGTCGCCAAATTGGTGGCTAACCGCCATTTGGAGGTTTTGAAAGTTTTCAAGTCTGGTGAGAGCGCGATCTCGTTTTTAGGCGACGCTGCCACTAGCCGCGCTACCTCGGTTGCGCGGTAGGAATAATTCTGCGCCTTTACCCATTTTGGATAGTTATTTCCAGTGGCGAGTTCGTTGTTAGCTCGCAGCCAGCACTTCGTGGAGCACTTCAGGTAGGTGTGAAACACGTCAGAAGTAATTTTCATATGATGTGGGAAAAGCTATCTGGCCTGAACCCGTTCGGAGTCGTTTAACACCCGCCTAATCTAATCCCGCTCGCCTCTCGAACTCCATGGGGCTGATATAAGCGATCATCGTATCTTGGCGTCTTGGATGACTGGGCTGCTGCCGGTTTCGTGGACACCGAGTTAGGTGTCAACATGGAACCGGAGGTGGGTCATGGAACGACGGAAGTTTACGCGAGAGTTCAAGCTTGAGGCGGTACGGCTAATCAAGGA
>Ga0184629_10000100_pt1 | contig 33893 bp, 31 predicted proteins | sample PLM4_32_b1_FD_133158 | JGI IMG/M metagenome (GOLD analysis project Ga0184629, IMG submission 133158) | Groundwater sediment microbial communities from an aquifer in East River, Colorado, USA - PLM4_32_b1 | ecosystem: Environmental > Terrestrial > Soil > Riparian zone | place: USA: East River...
CTCAACTCCTCAACTCCTCAACTCCTCAACTCCTCAACTCCTCAACTCCTCAACTCCTCAACTCCTCAACTCCTCAACTCCTCAACTCCTCAACTCCTCAACTCCTCAACTCCTCAACTCCTCCCTAAACAATCTCACTCACCACTTTCCTCATTTTCTCCAATCCGGTTTTTGCCACTAGAAGGGCGTCCTGGCTCCAGTATTCTCTGTTGAAAAGTTCCAGGGATAAAATTTTTGGTCCTTTCATATTTTTGAGATCGGTGAGGATTTGCTTCAGCGGAGCAACACCATCCCCGGGATAAATGCGGTCTTTATCTTCCAGTTGTTCGCGTGGAATGGTGTCTGGATAATCGTTCATATGAAAAATTTCAATCAGGCTTCCGTCAATCATTTTCAGTCCCTCAAATCCCGAACCACCCCGGTGTAAGTGGTATACGTCAGCAAGGATGCGTACACCCGGATCGTTAGCAACAACCGCTGCCATGAGTACTTGTCCAAGATGAATGAATCTCGAAGCACCCCAGAATTCAAGGAGGGGCGTAACACCTGTTTCGCGCCCTAAGGCTATCAGTGCTGCAAATCGCTCGCCTACCTTAAACATATCCAGTTGATCAGTCGCTTTTACACCAGCGGAGGGTGCAGCTATACGGGGGCAACCCAGCGCTGCCATCATTTCCATTTCCTCCCGCATTTGTTTAAAGCCCGCTTTACGTTGTTCTTCATCGTCTACCATCCAGGGTGAAAAACCAATAGCATCTACTACCGGAAGTTTGTTGTCGTCTAATAATTTTTTTAAGGAACGCAACGAACCTCCTTTACTGACATATTCTTTCACATCACCTGTCCATAGTTCGATACAATCATAGCCGGCGCGGGCAGCAATATCGATGTACTTCTCAACGCCTAATTTCTGTCCACTGATGGTGCTTGTATTGAGTGACAGCTTAAACTTGTCTGTAGTCTTTTTAGTATTTTTTGTAAAACCTACTGGCCCCAAAAGAGTTAAGCCAGCTGTTACCCCGAATAGTATCGGGGTTGTTTTTAGGGCATTTCTTCTATTCATGGTGGCGTAATTTTATGTTGAAGAATATTATATTGAAATTATTAAAACCGCTCTGGGTTGCGATAAGCTTCAAATTTTATCATCCTAAGATATAAAAACTTATTATGCTAAGCCTTCTGCTAATAAGAATGGCAATCTAAAGATTTAGCGGCCCTGTACACGCTCTATACATTAGTGTCTGCCTATAGAGTAGCGACATTAAAGATATTTCACGCATAGTACGCGAAGGTAATCCGCAAAGGCCCCGAAAAAATGCTTTTTTCGGTCTTAGCGTATTTTTTTCCCGGCGGCTTTTGCGTGAACCTGAATTTTAATACTGCCACTAATTTCAAAAAAGCGATAGCCATTACTGGTTTTGCAAGAACAAATTCATTCGCATTTTCAAAAAGTTGTTAAAGTTCTGGAAAATCTATAATATGAGTAGGTGGTCGGAACTATCAAAAACTTGCGAAGCTTAAAACATACTCTTTTATATTATGGCTGATCAAAAAAAACCTTTACGTGTCCTGGTCGTAGGTTGTGGAAATATGGGTGCCTCCCATGCAACCGCCTACCCTCTGTTGGATGGCGTTGAAATCTGTGGTCTCGTTTCCAAGGGAAGAAGCAAAGAAGTTTTAAACGAAAAATTAGGAGGCGGTTACACACTATTTAATGATTTTGACGATGCTTTAAAACGCACTTCGCCAGACGCTGTTTGCATTTCTACTTATCCGGATACACACGAAACCTTTGCGATCAAAGCGCTGGAGAAAGGATGTCATGTATTTATTGAAAAGCCGCTGGCTGATTCCGTGAAGGGCGCAGAACGTGTAGCACAAGCCGCCAAAAAAGCTAATAAAAAATTGGTAGTAGGTTACATTCTACGACATCATCCTTCCTGGGAACGTTTTGTTCAATTGTCGCATGAGCTGGGTAAACCGCTGGTTATGCGTATGAATCTCAACCAGCAAAGCCATGGATATATGTGGACAGTCCACCGGAATCTTATGGAGAGTCTGAGTCCGATTGTTGATTGTGGTGTGCATTATATTGATGTGATGTGCCAGATGACGAGATCCCGGCCGACCCAGGTTAGTGCGATCGGCGCAAGACTTACAGAGGAAATTCCTGCCGGTAACTATAATTACGGTCAGTTACAGATTCGTTTTGAGGATGGATCAGTGGGGTGGTATGAAGCTGGCTGGGGACCGATGATCAGTGAGACCGCATTTTTCGTGAAAGACGTTATCGGTCCAAAAGGTTCTGTATCCATTGTAGCCAAAGATGCCGGCGGAACAGGAAAATCAGATTCCATCGAATCGCATACGAAAACGGAATCACTTCGATTTCACCATGCCGATCTTGACAAAGATGCTCAGTTCCTGAAAGCAGATACCTGGATAAACCTGAAAGACGAACCTGATCATCAGGAGCTTTGTAATCGCGAACAACGTTATTTTCTAAAATCAATACGGGAAGATTTGGATCTGACAGACCATGTTCAGGATGCCGTTAATAGTCTGCGCATTGCTTTTGCCTGTGACGAATCGGTTCGAACAGGAAAAGTTGTCCTCTTATGAGGCGCCCAGTCAATTCCTATATACCACCGGTTGTGTCCAGGCCATTTCATACTCACCTTCCTGAAAAGGATTTGTTTTTATTTTATCGGAAGTCACCTTCGCACGAACAAACAGGTGGTCTTTGGTGAGTTCAAAATTTGCTTCTGTGCCTGTAACTTTTTTCAATATGGTTGATCGCTTATCTTCTTTTGTGACGCCAATGAAGGTTATGGTGTAGGTCACGTTAACTTCTGGCTGCACGTTAATGTGCAAAGTGTTTTTATCAAAATTCACCTCCTCCAAAAGCACACCTGTAGAGGCGTAGAACGATCCTGCTTCCAGGGCGTTGATGAGTGAATTTGACGCAAGGGAATCTGCATATACCATCACCCATCCTCTGCCTGCATTGCTGTAAGCGGTTCCATACTGATGATAATTATGACTATCGTCTGTAGCGAGGCCTAAGAGCAAGGGTTGATTTTTTTGCAGGTAGGCGATGTTGATCATATCCCACATTTCTTCCGTGCCGGGATGAAGGGTGTCGCCATAATTGTGCACTAAAGGATGTCCATTGTAAACCTCGAAAAACCGTTCTCCATGAAGATCAATAATATTCTGAACCGAGACACTATAGTAAAAATTAGGATGGTTGATGTGCGGGAACATCGGCGCTCCGGTTTCTTTTCGCTGTTTTAATACAGCATCTACATTACGCTGCATAACATCGGTTACGTTTTCACCGCCTTGGGGTAGGATCAGGGTTTGAATGTTTGTAGCATTCATGTGAATGGGCTTATCACCGTACTGGTCCGAAATCTCCTCAGATTGTATGACCAGAAAATCTTCGTCTTCAAACAAGTGCTTATACTCCGCGTATGTCTTTAGCTTTACACGAATACGCCCGGAATCGACTGTGTGCGTAACCCAATTAACACCATATTTTTCGAAGTACTTTTCGAATCCTTCCTCATACATTCTGCTCTTAGCAACCAGTATCCACTTTTCTCCTTCTGCCAGGATGTTGTGATCAGACAATGCCACAAAGTTATAACCGTTTGTTTTATACCAATCCATGATCATTTCCGGGTATTCATCGCCATCACTCCAATACGAATGGGTGTGCAGATTACCTTTATACCAATGCCGTGGATCCTTTTTCACAGGATTGCATCCGGCAATAAACAGTAAGAGGCAGATTTGGAAGAGGCTTGTGCAGCGTGATGAACGCATGGTAAGTTATTTTTTAAAAGTACAAATCTTTCCGAAGAGTCGTAACAAAAAAAATTGAAGCGTCACTCCTTCATTACGCTTCCGGGCAAAAGCTGAAGGTGGCTTGTAAAAACAAAAAAAGCCTTCGCGTTTTTGCGAAGGCTTTTTGATTACCGAGGATTTGCGGCTTAGAAAAGGAAGGTGGCTGTCTCACCAGCGCCAACCGTAACTTCAAATCTACAAGATCCTGAGAAATTCTTGATAGAAAACAATTGGGCAAAGTCTCCAGACTCTTGCTTGCTTGAGCTATGTACGAGGTTGTTAAATTCGTCAAAGATCTTCACTTGGATATCGTCGTTGCCTTTTTTTGCTACAGATAACAAGAATTTACCATCGTCGCCGATTTTACTTACGTGAATGTTATTCGTAACTGTTGCAGGCTCATAGTTGAACTTCTCAGCCTTGGCTCCAGCGGCATCGACCAGTTCAATAGTATATTCACCAAATTGAAGATTAGAGAAGTTCAATGGAAGGATAAATCCATCAACACTATTTCTCGTATCTGAATAGATAATCTGAGAAGCGGCATTATAGATGTTCAATTTTACCTTGCCGGCGCTTTCTCCTTTGTAAATAACCTTAACTACTTCAGAACCTTTTACTGCGACTACTGCCATTCCAGCGCCACTAGGTTCATCTTTTCCAACTGCTGTTACTGCTGCACCGATTACTATAAGGGCTGCTAAATAAAGAGATTTTGTTTTCATACTACGTGTTTGTATTTGTTTTTGTTTATGATGCAAATATACGGGCGGTGTATACTACGAAGCTGAAAGTTGTAAGGAAACCGTATTTAATTTGTTAAAAATCGTTTGCGGAAAAAATGGAGAGAAAAATCCCGAAAATGAGGGTGAATTTCACCCCTCAGACCTAATTCATAAAAATAATTTTAGTGCAACGTTTGCATTAGGTACCAATCCCCACTCAGTCGACGACATTATAGCCATTATTAGCGCTCCCGATCTGTGTGGGAAGGTCTATTATAAAATGGGATATAAAATCCACACTTAGGTAAAAAGTCCTTCAAATCCTGGCAAAAAAGGGGTTAAAAAATCTGGTACTATTTTTTCTTACTGTCAGGAGGACTAGGATAAATCATTATGAAGAGATTCTTACAGAGGTTGTCTAAATTCTTGATCTGGTGTTTCTGTATTGGAGTATTCATTTCGTGTAGCCGAAATCTCTCCAAGCTTTCACCCGTTAAAAATGAAAGTTTTGGAATGTATGCGATTGACTCATCCGCTTTGCAGGCATCACCAATACCCGTTGCCAAAAGTATTATAATAGACACCCTGAAATATTCCTTCAATAACACGATTTCATCTTTACTCACTAAAAGTCCTTACTACAATGAAAGGGTTCAGGAGAAAGTAAATAAGTTCTATGAAGCCAATGCTTTTCAGACGCAATGGCTTTTTGACAATGCGCCCAGCAGTCTCTATTACACTATAATGGATGTACTTAAGAATGCCGTTCAATATGGATTAATCCCCCAGGATTATGATGTAACACGTATTGAAGAGAGTTTGCATTCCGTGTACAAAAACAAAACATCCATCACGGATATCGTTGACCTTGATATTCATATTACGGAGATGTATTTTCTGTTTACTACTCACCTTCTGGAGGGAAAAGTCAGAAACGTGGGAAATAGAAAAAATGTTTGGATGCGGCTAAATAGGGACTATCCTATGACGGATGTTGCCATCCTTGCGCAAACAGAAAAACCGGATCAGCTCCTGGAGGGCCTCAGTAAGTTACAGCCCTCAAATGAACAATACTCCAGGCTGCAAAAAGCGTTTGACCTTTACTTGTTACTGGATGAGTCGACTCCACAAGATTTTCCGGATATCACCGTCAATGGAAAGATCAAGCCTGAAGAAAGGAACACCGCTATTCCTTTAATCAGAAAGAAATTATCCCTGACAGACTTAAAAGTCTACCCCATGAAATTTGATTCGACTACCGGGTCCCTGGATTCTGTATACTATGACGAGACCTTGGTGGATGCGATTAAATTTTTCCAGTGGAGGCATGGATTAGAACCCGATGGAATTATTGGTGACAAGACGTTAAAATTTTTGAATCAATCGTTCGGAGAAAAAGCCGATGTGATCGCCCTGAATATGGAACGGATGCGGTGGCTTCCGGAGGGGTATGGTGAAAATTATATCACGATAAACGTTCCGGAGTATAAACTCCGTGTTTATGAAAACCAAAAACAGGAGCTGGAAATGAAAGTAATTGTTGGCGCCTCGAACAAAGCTACCCCGATCTTTAGTGATGAATTAGAACATATCGTTTTCAGCCCTACCTGGACAGTTCCGGTGAGTATTATTAAAGAAGAGATCATTCCGCGTCTGAAAGAGAATCCCGAATACTACTCAAATAAGAATTATACTTTCTACAAAAACGAAGTGGAGATAGATCCCGTGTATGAAGATTGGAACAGTGACTCCATAAATCCTTATCAATATAGAATTGTTCAAAATCCAGGCTCGGATAATTCGCTTGGGCTGGTAAAATTTGTAATGCCAAATAATATGAGTGTATACTTACATGACACTCCCAATCATCGATTATTTTCAAAAGAGTACAGGGCCTTAAGCCACGGATGTGTAAGACTTGATGAGCCGGCCCGGTTTGCCGAATACTTACTACGCGACCAGAAAGGGTGGACTTCAGACCGAATCAGCAAGGCCATGAACGACAGTATACCTTTGACAATACATTTAAAGAAACGTTATCAGGTGCACATAGAATACCGCACGGTGTGGGTGGATGATAATGGAGTGGTAAACTTCAGAGAAGATATTTATGGTCATGATAAGATGCAACTGACACAGTTGCGTCCGGCAGAAAATGCCTCTTCAACTTTTTTAGGAATGTAACATATTTACTTCGATAGTTTTGCGGTTACGGTGTTAGCCGTTAACAACATATCCAGATTCAGGTATGGCGAGGCGCTGAGATACGTTTTATCATCATAATACGCGAATATGGCGGTATGATTCTTAATATCGTCAATGACTTCTTTCGCTATACCCTTAGGCAGCGCAGGGCAACCTTGACTTCTTCCTAACCGCCCATAGTGTTTTATCCAGTATTCGCTAACGTATTCCGCTTCATGCATAACCACAGCACGCTCCCGAAGATTATCATTAAATCCTTTCTCTACGCCATCAAGTTTTAAACTGTATCCTTTGCTTCCAACATAGGTTTCCGCAGTAATATAAAATCCCAGGCTGCTTTGATTGGAGTGAATTATATTAGAAAATGCCTTGGCAACATCTTCACCAGTATTTTTACCATGACTTACGTAGGTATAATATTTTACCTGATGCTTATCCAGATCAATGGTGTAAAATCGCTTCTTAGTGCTCGATTTGCTAAAGTCAATAATGGAAAGTAATTTTTTGTTGCTAAGCACACCCTGCTGGCGGAGCGAATAATATCCGATCATTCCGTATTTAAAAACTTCATAGGATAAATCATAGTTTGCAAGGCCTATGGCACTATAAATATGCTGTAAGGAATCTTCAAAAGTAAAGGGATCTATCCGAACTTCATTAAAGTCCGCAACTACATTGGTCGTATTACGGTTATCGGTAATACCGGATGGAGCAGCATGTTGGTCCAACAAAAGGCTGTCCGGTCCTGAAAATTGAATATTCGATGAATACAATGCGAAAAGTAGGTATGCCAAATGCTCCATGGAGGGTTACGAATAAAGGATCGAATTACTCGATTGAAAACGACAAAAAGAATGGAGAGATATTGGAAAAAGTACATCTAACTTTCAATTGCTTCAATATCTGGACAAACGGCCGTTTTACGTCGCCGAATGTTAGGTAGGTAGATGGGCAATGATACGTTAACAAACCACAACAGAACAGACTTATCCGGTGCACTTAATATGGAATATAATTGTTGACTTCATAGATACTGGTCAATTTTCACGTAACTTGCCAAACCGATGAATATATTGAGAAGCTGGAGAGAACAAAAAATCATGCTCAAAAGGAGATTTCCCATCCTTTCGGACGAGGATTTTTTGTTTGTGGAAGGAAATCGGGAAAGTATGCTCCAGCGCTTGGAAGCTAAGTTAGGGAAGACCAAGTCCGAGCTGGAATTGATTTTCGCGGAACTTCAGCTCTATTGAGGCAATACCGGGTCAAACCTTAAGTCGTTGTGTTAATTTGGTTGCACAGCAACCTTAATTCAGAAGTTTGTATCGGGCTTTTTCAGGTCAAGTTCTTTCATCCAGATATTTCGGTAAAGTACGTCATGGCCTTCGGCCTGCAGTTTTAGTCCACCCGGCGTATCTGTAATTCCTTTGCCTTCATCATTTCCTCCATCGATACCTGAATTTGCCCCACCCCATACCTGGCTAATCGTTTGGTTTGTATGTACTTTAATACCGTTGAAATACAGCGTTACCATAGCCTTCTCTGTAAGTTTGCCATCTTTGAACCGCGCTGCCCGAAAAACAATATCGTAAGCATTCCACTTCCCTAAGCCGTTATAGGCATGGTAGGGTGATTCGGTTTCATTGATCACTGCTCCCAAACCGTGTTTGGTCGAATCTCCGTCAAGGACTTGAATCTCGTAGCGATTCTGTAAATAAACACCGCTGTTACCCCCGGGACTCACAATCAGAAATTCGACGTGCGCCTGAAAATCTCGAAACTCCTTCTTTGTAACGATATCGGCAGTTCCGTATTTACCCCCCACGGCGGCAGGGTCATTTGAATTTACAACGGTACCATTATCCACAGGATCTTTTACAAGGATCCATTTGATGGGTAGTGTAGCAGCCAACCTTGGGCCCTTCCAATATGTCCAATGGGCATCCAGCATCGCTCGGCTACCATCTAAGAGTAAAGTTGCACCTTTTGGCACTTTAGCACCAACACCTACCTGAGCTTCAACAGGTGAATTGATGGCTATAAACATGAAGATCAATAAAAATCCAACGAAGGGAATGCTGACTGTCTTAAAACATTTCATAGTAGTCTTTTTTTATGGGTATCAAATGCCGTACCGGATAATCAAATATATTCTTTATTATAAAAACGGGTTGACAATGCATGATGTCCGGAACTCAGGTAAGATGGACGGTAAGTTTATTGGTTCATGATGTTATACGTTAATAACAACACACCCGATCTATACGCTTACTTTCCGTCAGGGTAAGGTTCACCTGTTTCAGGCTATTTTCAAACAGCCTAATCCCTTTCCCGATCAAGACGGGGTTAAGCTTGACGATAATCGAATCGATGAGGTGAAGGTCCAGCAACGACGCCGCGAAAGTACCTCCGCCACATAAGTAGATGGGTGTGCCATTTTCATTTTTTAGTTTTCTAATGCAGCCGGCGACATCTTCGCGTATAATGTTAACGCGATCATCAACTGGCCCTTCAGGCTTCAATGTTTTTGAAAAGATGTAATTTCTCATAGAAGGATAAGCCGGCTGCCCAGGGGTCATGCCATAAGGATAGCCGAATTCGTAAGTTGCCTTGCCCATGATGACAGTGTCATAATTTTTGAGGTTATCCAGATAGTCTGGAATATGATCTCCCTCCGTTAAAAAACCGTGAATTGAACCGTCTGTATGGCAAATGAAATTATCGAGCGTAGTGCTCACATGATATACCAGGTTTCTCATAAATGGATTGAAATTAAAGTGGAGACGGATAATTCGTATGGAACTTTCCATACGAAAGAAAATACAGTGATGTAAACTGTAATTATAAGATGCTCATGTTGCCCTTTACGAAATTTATCCAATGATGGTTGCTATCGCTTTGAAAAAAAACTGGTAAGGAATACGGCCTTATTTAATTAACCGCTATAATGGGAAGAATAGTACCTTATACGCAAATTCAAAAGTAAAAATATGACAAAGTTTATTGAACTCACGGTTTCGGAGGAATTCGAAACAAAAACGGAATTGGTTAGTATCGCAAGCATTGGAAGAATTTACCCAAGCCCGCAGAGTCGCGTTAAAAGCATTGTAGAGTTGAATTACCAAAGTGTCAACGATGCGCCCGTTTATCTGGAGGTTGATACGCCTTATGAAATATTGCGTTTAAAGTTTTTGAGTTAAAGGCTGTCGCCGGTACAGGTTATATCAGATCCCATGCTTTTCTATATTTTCTGGACAAAAAACCATTAGCCTCTTTGTCACCGACAAATTTTTCTTTTTTTCCATCCCAGTTCAGTTTGCGGCCCAGTCGCCATGAAATTATGGCCAGGTGCAAGGGTAATGTCATGTCGCGCACATACTCCAGGCTGGATTCCGGCTGCGTCCGAGATTTTACGGCATTCACAAAATTCTGTTGATGCCCTGGTGACCGCACCAGCGTTTGAGGAATTTCCGGGATATCCGAAACAGTTTCTCCATTAATCGTAATGGAACAGGTGTTGTAGTCACAGATCAACGTGCCCTTGTCTCCCTCAAAATAAGCCCCGATTCCACGATCAGCGGCGCCAGGAATATTTGGTGGTTGAGTTGTCCAGTACAATTTCAAGTTTTCAAACTCATAATCGGCATCCAGCCATTTGGGGGCATCAGCAATACCATCCGTTTTTTCACCTCGGGCAACCACCGTTTTCAAACCTTTAGGCTGAATAGCCCACCACACTATATCGGCAATATGACACCAGAAATCAGCAAACATGCCGCCGGAATAATCCAAAAAATAACGGTAGTTAAAGTGGCATCTTTCCGGGACATAATCCCTATAAGGTGCAGGTCCTAGCCACATATCCCAATCAAGCGTTTTGGGAGGGGCTTGACTGGCAGGATGGCCCATCCCCGGAGAAAATCCGGTTTTCCATAGACGAACCGTATGTACTTTGCCAATCGCTCCGGCTTGAATGATCTCTACTACGCGATGATAATTATCCCCGGCGTGAATCTGCGTACCGAGCTGAAAAATTCTATTTTGTTTTTTTAAGTTCTTTAACAGAACCTGTCCTTCCCTTACATCATATGAAAGCGGTTTTTCACCGTATACATCTTTGCCTGCCTGAAAAGCGAGTGTCGCAATCTGAGCGTGCCAGTGGTCAGGTGTAGCGATCGTCACGGCATCTACATCCTGCCGTTCGAGGATGTGCCTGAAGTCTCCATAACCCTTGGCCTGGTTGCCGGGCTTTAATTCCTTCAGTGTTTTGAGTGTTGTATTTAAGTGATCTTCATCGACATCACACAAGGCAACTATTTCTACATCAGGTAAAGCGGCAAACCATTTAAGGTGTTGATTCCCCATACCACCCAACCCGATGTGTGCTATGCGCAACCGGTCACTGGGTGCTGCTTTTAAAAGCATTGATGGTAAAAGGGATAAGCCTAAGGCTCCGATAGTGCCCTGCTTTAGAAACTCCCGTCTGCTTAAATGTATTTTCATTTTAGTACGATGCGTAAGTTGATTAACCCGAAGCTATTTAAAAATGCTTTGAAATTCCAGTGGAGATTGAAGATGATTGTAAATGGAAGCATTCAGTTTTACCTGGACGATTAAAGTGATTTTAGGCAACCTTTTGAAAGTCCTGGTTTTATTCCTGAATCTACTGAGAGAACCTATGACGAATCTCTTATTGAACGTTTCTTTCAGCTGAATATGAAATTTGCATCAGCAGAGTGATTGTCTGTCCTGTGTTTATCCGAACAACTTTTCTTAATTTGCAATAGCGTTGTTTTGATTTGAAGAGTTAATTTAGTTATAAGGTCTATTTTGCATGCTTAATCAGGAAAAAGACAAAAGGCTAACTGATATTCTAGACATGATTGGGTGCATTGCCTCCCTCGATTTCTCGAGGGAGCTCACGACCAGTGATCAAAACGACATGTTTGATGCCATTGCGTTAGGGTTGAATATGCTGAGTGAGGAACTTAAGATACAAGTAGTAGATAAGGCAAGGCTCGATGAAGTTAACAGCAAGCTGGAAAAATTTGCCTATACCACGGCACATGATCTAAAATCACCTTTAAACTCTCAATATGGTTTACTTCAGCTCCTTGAACTTAGCCTGGACTCAAGCAACCAGGAGGCAAAAGAATATATCAAGAGGCTTAAATTGATAAATGAAAAGATGAAAAGCCTGGTCGAGGGTATTTTGGCCTATTCAGTTGCGCATTTTAAGGATGTTATTAAAGAGCAAGTTGACTGGAATGAACTGGTGAAGGAGGTTATGGAGGTCGATACCATCTCCAAATTTGCAGATGTACAGGTCATTGGAAAGCTACCCGTTGTTCTTTTTAATAAAACAGCGGGTATCCAGGTCATTCGGAACTTATTGGACAATGCCATCAAATACTCGGGTAAGGAGCGGTGTGAAATTAGAATTGAAGCCAAGGCATTTGAAAAACATTATCAAATTTCTTTTACAGATAATGGCCCGGGAATAGCGCCTGAAAATCAGGAAAAAATATTCGGGTTATTTAACCAGGTAGAACCCTCCTTTAAATCCTCTAGTTTAGGCATTGGGTTGGCTACCGTGAAAGGTATTATTGAAGCTGCCGGTGAACGAATCTGGTTGGAATCCACACCCGGAGCAGGCGCATCTTTTATCTTTACTGTAGCCAGAAATCCCTAGTACTATGTACCGTGAAACGAATAAAATAAAATTTACCATGGGATCTGAAAAGATTTTGTATACCGAATGTTTCCCTAACACCATCATGACCTTGGAAGATGGTCGGGAAAGCACAAGGATATCAGCGGAAATGGTGAACTATCAACCTCTTCCTTTATTGTGTGACTTGACCAATGTGGTTAAAATGTCGCAAGAGTGCCGAAAGCATTTTTCAGGGGCTGAACATGCCAAAACATTCAGTAAATGTGCTTTGATCGTCACGAATCCAATTAGTAGAATGATTGGTAATTTTTTCCTGGGTCTTAATAAACCGTTGAAACCAACCCGCCTCTTTACAAATAAGGAAGAGGGATTGAAATGGTTAAAGCAATAAGTTGATCGGCTTGGAATAGATAAACTCGAAGGCATAAAGTCCCCTGATCTGTAAAAACACAAAACCAGTATGGAAGTTTTTACGTAAAACACAATTTATTAACATGCATCGGGAAACAGATAAAATTAAATTCACCCTGGGGTTGGATGACATCCTCTATATTGAATGTTATCCTAATACGGTTATGACCCTGGAGGGTGCCAAGGAAAGCACCAGGATAGGAGGGGAATTGACTAATGACAAACCTCGTCCATTGTTGTGCGATTTGACCAACGTGGTTAAAATGACGCAGGATTGCCGGAAACATTTTGCGGGTAAAGAGCATGCCGCAATATTCAGCAAATGCGCGTTGATTGTCACCAGTCCAATTAGCCGGATAATTGGTAATTTTTTCCTGGGAGCAAACAAACCCTTAAAGCCAACTCGGTTATTTACGGATAGAGAAGAGGGCTTGAAGTGGTTGAAGAATTAATGAGTTAGTGAACCGGTCAAGGCCCTTTTCCGCAAGGGAGCTGCCGAGGTGTACGCAGCCAACTTTCTGCCAGCATCAGCCAATGTGTTGCACATGAAAGATACACTTGTAGATGAGGAAATCCCGGACATTACAGGAAGCCAAATAGAATTTCTGAATCCGACGTACAAGCATTGGATTAAAAACCTGCTACTTTAAGGAACGAAATTAACCATGACGATACAACGAGTGATAACGTCCTCCATGTTGGGCAAGGAATTGATCTTCAGCGCGTCCAGGAGTGATGGACCGGGAGGGCAGAATGTCAATAAAGTAAATTCAAAGGTCACCTTGAAGTTTGATGTAGCCCACTCGGAGGTCTTGAGCCAGGAGGAAAAAGATATTATTTCTAAAAAGTTAACATCTCGCCTTACGAAAGACGGGGTATTAGTACTGACGGCCCAGGATAAAAGGTCACAACTCCAGAACAAGGGGGCTGTCATACTCAAATTAGAAAAGCTAATGGCGAAAGCCTTTGAGAAAAAAAAAGTGAGAAAAGCCACGAAACCATCCAAGGGTTCAATACAAGATCGAATCAATAAGAAAAAACAACTCTCGGAAAAGAAAAAATGGCGACAAAAGCCATGATCAAAATTCTGGCTTCCATCAATGTGCAGGAAATGTGTTTTTGAAATTTAGGGTTAGGGAATAACTTAAAAGGTCTTATAATATAACTTAACCTGGTTTAAATTCATTTGCGGATATGTTTCCGAACAATTTTCAACCGATAAACTTTTATCTCGCTGGTTAGTATTCCTTTCACTATCAAAATCGTAGTGACAACCGAAGATATTGTGTACTTTAGATTCATCATTTTGTATGAGAAATAAGTCGATATGTTGTCTGATCATGGTTTGTTTGCTGTTGGTAGCTTTCACCGCTACCTATGCCCAACATTTTTATGTCATCGTGGGGGCATTCGCGCAAGAGAGTAATGCGCAGAAGTTCACCGGTTATGTACGCAGCCTTCGCTATCCCGCTAACTACGAATTGAACACTGCGAAAAACTATTTCTATGTTTATATATTGAAGACTACTACCCGCGAGGCAGCGCTCGCGCAAGTCAAGAGCCTTCAAGAAGAAAGTGAGTTTAAGGATGCCTGGCTTTTTTCCGGACACTTAGGTAAAGCTGAAGAACCTGTCGTAGTTGCCGTTGAACCCTCGCCTACAGAAGAAAAACAACCTGAGATCATCGTAGTGCCGGAACCAATAAATGAACGACCAGCCGATACCACATCACAAGCTGAACAGGTTCCCGCTGTCACCAACATAGGTGAGGCTGTAGGGGAAACAAAAGTAAAAGGCAAACTCTTCATGTTTGCAATTCAAACAATGGACGGAAAGCCTGTGCATGGGGAAGTGCACAATGTTGATTACAAACGTGGCCGCGAAATCGCTGCCTATAAATCAGATGAATATATAGATGTGCCCAATCCGCCAAAAGAAAATAATCCGATGTCGATGGTGTGCGGTATTTTTGGTTACAAAGAAGTCGTTAAGTTCCTGGACTATAATAATCCGGCGTTGGAAGAAGGAGTCACCAAAGATGGCAAAGGCGCCTGGGTAGTTTCCTATCAACTTGAACGTCTGAAGAAAGGCGATGTGTCCGTGATGTATCACGTTTCGTTTTACAAGGATGCAGTGGTTATGCTACCCGAGTCAAAGACCGAGCTTGATGAGTTGGTGAACATGATGAAGGACAACCTGAATTATAAAATCAAAATTCACGGCCATTGCAATGGCAACAACTCGCGAAGGATCATTGCACTGGGGCCGACCAAAAACTACTTTAACAACCAGGGATCGGATGAGCGTAATGGTACGGCAAAAGAACTGACAAAGTTGCGTGCTGAAGCTGTGCAAGCGTACCTGGCAGACAACGGCATCGACATAAGCCGATCCGAAATTTATGCATGGGGTGCTTTAAATATGTTGGTACCTCAAACCAGTACTAGTGCTAAGTTGAATGACCGCATCGAGATTGAAATTCAGGAAGACTAAAATATATTAAGAATTCTACTCAAGCATTACAAAAATTTATTAGGTGATTTAAAAAGGCGGGTTTTAACAGCACATACTAGTTGTATATCCAAAATGACTAAACCATGCACAAGGAAATTTCTCGAAGGGAATTCTTAGCCATAACATCACTTGGAGGATTAGGAGCTTTTATGGTTCCAATGGGGCTTCTTTCGGGTTGTGGAGTAAAAACCGGATCATCTAACCCAGCCAAAATAGCACTCCAACTTTATACGTTAAGAAATGAAATTAAGAATGATATTGCCGGTACGCTTGCTAGCTTGGCCGAAATAGGATTTGAAGGAGTTGAAACAGCCTTCTGGCCGGATCATGTCACGATAAAAGAAGCTGGAAAATTACTTCATGACGTTGGGCTAGCAGTTTGCTCCGCGCATTGTGAGTTGCCAATCGGAGATAAGAAAGCAGAAATGTTGGAAATAGCAGAAGCTTTTAAATGTTCCAAAATGATTTGGCACGGATGGCCAGAGGATGAACGGTATAAAACGATGGATGGGATAAAGCAACTCGCTGATATTTACAATGAGGCTAATCATTTTGCTAAATCAAATGCGTTGCAATTTGGTATTCACAATCATTGGTGGGAATTTAAGAACCGCGTAAATGATCGCTATGCTTATCAAGTACTGATGGATTACCTTGAGGAAGACATTTTTTTTGAGATTGACACCTATTGGGTAAAGGTTGCCGGGCATGATCCGGCCAAAATTGTCGGAGACTTTGCAAAACGTGCGCCGCTATTGCATATCAAAGATGGCCCTGCGAAATGGACCGATTCCATAGCCACGGATCCTGAACCGATGGTTGCGGTAGGGAAGGGGTCGCAAAATTTTCCTGAGGTTGTAAAAGCGGCTAATGGAAATACACAATGGATGATAGTTGAAATAGACTTATGTGCAACGGACATGTTTTCTGCCATTAAGGAGAGCTATAATTATCTGACAGAAAATGCATTGGCGGAGGGCATAACTCCTGTTTAATTGTTATTGCATGTATGGCCCTTACCCTAAAGCCTTCGTTTGCAAGGCATCTTTCCCTGGTACAATTTTGAATCGGTAATACTAAAATGACTATTTCTTATAGACAAACTTTTTGCCTACCGATGTTTGCAATATCCATGGCGTTGCTATTGGCCTGTGCCTCCGGCAAAACACCTTCTACTGCAGTAACAAAAACGGCTAATGCGCTGGATGGCTCTTCTTTTGAGAAGGCTGTTCATGTCGGGAGCATCGATGAAGAGTATGATTGGACAAAGGAGCATTATCCCGGAAGTAAATTTCTTAGCCAGGCACTCGTGTTTGACGCTAAGAAACCCTTTGATAGACTAAGGATAGAACTCCTTGATGGTTCCAAAACGGATGTTTTTTTCGACATCTCTAAATTCTTCGGCAAGTTTTAAGATTTTCCGAAAGGCCAGTATGCAGTAATAGTTGAATGAATTTAAAATTCTCGGATACTGAGGAAGTGAAAATCTATTTCTTTAAATTTATGAACATCGTGATTTTTTGAATCCTTAATGCCTACCGTATGAAACCATCCAACACCGCACTACAAGAAACGATCATCCGGAAAATCGATCGCAGAACTTTTCTGAAAGCAAGTGGCATGAGTGTCACGGGTATAATATTAGGGATGCAATTCAGCTGGTCAGCTTCTGCTTCAGGAGTGGATGAGACGTCATTTTCCCCTAATGTTTATTTAACAGTAAATGGTGATGGATCGATAGTAGTTATGGCGCACCGCTCTGAGATGGGTACGGGCATTCGTACAGGATTGCCTTTGATCATAGCCGATGAATTGGAAGCTGATTGGAAACAAGTGAAGGTGGTTCAGGCAATAGGCGATGAATCGAAATATGGTAATCAGAATACGGATGGCTCATTCTCCGTGCGAATGTTCTTTGAACCCATGAGAAAAGCTGGTGCGACGGCAAGGATGATGCTGGAACGAGCCGCTGCTAACCAATGGGGAGTGCCGGCAAGTGAATGCAAAGCTGCAAATCATGAAGTAGTACACGGACCCAGTGGTAAAAAATTAGGATTCGGAAAATTAGCTGCGAATGCTTCGAAGTTGGAAGCACCGAAAGAAGAAGTGCTCGTCTTCAAAAAGAAATCTGAATGGAAATACATTGGGAAATCAACTGGTATCGTTGACATTCAGGATATCGTTCGTGGCAAAACCATTTACGGACTCGATACGAATCTTCCGGGTATAAAATATGCGACGGTGCTCCGCTGCCCGGTAGCCGGTGGAAAGATAAAAAGTTTCAATGCCGATAAAGCGAAGCTAATTCCTGGTGTGGTTCAAGTTCTGGAAATAGAATCCAACGGATTTCCTACTGATTTCCCCAATCCATTAGGGGGTATTGTAGTGGTAGCCAATGATACATGGGCGGCCATCAGCGCTCGGAAGGAATTGGAGGTAGTATGGGACTTTGGGCCAAATGCAGCCTACAGCACGGCTGACTATTTCATGGATATGCTTTCGAAAGTAAAAGGGAAAGGACATGTCAGGAGAGAACAAGGCACAATGGATACTGCTATTAACGAAGCTGATCATGTGCTAGAATCCACTTATTTGATTCCGCACCTGGCACATGCACCGATGGAGCCACCGTGTGCAGTGGCGCATGTGAAAGATGGTAAATGTGAAATTTGGGCGCCCACGCAGCACCCACAGTGGGCCAGAGGAAGCGTTGCTGCCGCGCTGAAAATAGGAGAAGCAAATGTCACCGTTAACGTTACTCTTTTAGGAGGAGCATTCGGCAGAAAATCAAAGCCTGATTATATCGTTGAGGCCGCACTCATCTCACAGCGGAGTGGAGTCCCTATCAAACTCATCTGGACGCGAGAAGATGATATACAACACGATTTTTTTCATGCCTGTAGTGTGCAGTATATTAAGGTGGCCTTTGATAAGCAAAAGAAGGTGACGGCATGGAATCATCGAAGTGTGTTTCCTCCCATCGGTGGTACAGCGAATGCTAAAGAAACGGAACCAAGTTTCGGAGAGCTACAATTGGGTATGGTTGATTTTCCTTATGACATCCCCAATATCTCCTGTGAATCACACGAAGCACTTGCCAAAACGCGAATTGGTTGGCTTAGATCAGTGAGTAATATTCAACATGCTTTCGCCATTGGAAGTATGCTGGATGAAATTGCTGTGTATCGTAAGGTTGATCCTGTGGCCAACTTGCTGGAGTTACTGGGGCCGGACAGGGATATTCCTTTCCATAAAATGATGGAAGGATTTGAAAATTATGGTGAACCGATTGAACGATTTCCCTGGAGCACAAAGAGGTTAAAGAACGTGATACAGCTGGTTGCTGAAAAATCAGGCTGGGGCAAATCGTTACCAAAGGGGCACGGTATGGGTATTTGTGCGCATAGAAGTTTCCTCACCTATGTGGCCTGTGTAGTGCATGTAGCGGTTGATAAAGGGGGAAAACTTTCTATTCCTGAAGTTCATTACGCCGTGGATTGTGGTATTGTAGTTAATCGAAATTCAGTTATCAATCAGTTTGAAGGCGGCGCTGTCTTCGCTTCGGGAGCCGCGTTGAAAGGAGGTATCACCTTTAAAGACGGCCATCCCGAGCAAACTAACTTTGATTCATTCTTGGTAGCCAGGATGAATGACGCTCCAAACCAGATATTCGTGCATTTGGTTGAAAGTGATGAGAAACCTACGGGCGTCGGCGAGCCACCCGTTCCACCTTTTGCCCCTGCACTGACCAATGCCATATTTGCAGCTACGGGTAAGCGATATAAAGAGCTTCCCATCAAGTTGAGCTAATGAATTGGGTTGATTTGCATAATTTCTTACCTATAAACTTTTCTTAGTATTTGGATTTAATTCCCATTTTGGTATTTTTTTATATACAAAACAGCTAAATTTGCCTGTTTTAGAGCAATTTTGCTGTGGCATAATTTTGTAAGTACTGTCAATACATTACATGGAATAATATGAACTTCAAGTCAATAATTACCCGACTCTACTTTATGTTGATTTACTCCGATGGTAAGGTAAATCAGGGAGAAATTTCTTTAGGAAAGAAAATGATCCAGGCTGAAGGAATTGGTGAAGCTGAATTCAATGATCAACTGGAATCCTTAAAAGGAAGAGATCATTCCATACTCTACAAGGAATGTGTGTCCGAATTAAAACATCTTAAACCAGAACAGCAGATTCGTTGTATTGCATGGTTATGTGTACTGGCTAATTCAGATGGATTTATGGATAGGGCCGAATGGCAATTCATCTACAAGATTTATCATAAAGAACTTCATTTACCACTGGATGAAATTATGGAGGTCCAAAAGGAACTAAACCGATTGACGCGTGACACTACCTATCTTCATGCAACCATAGACGTAGGCTCCGTATCTCGTATCTAAGACTTAATCGTTTATAGATTTAGTTTTCCATTATGGATGTTTCATCCCTGGCGATCTTCCTAACGTGCCATTTAGCTGTCTTTGCGATCCTGAGATACTAACAATGCTGAATTTTTTGTAGTTTACATCATTCCATTTTCAGCATGCGTCAGCTTCCTTCTAACGAAAATCTGTTCCTGCATCAAAAAGGATTACAACACCACCTTACACCAGCGTACCAGCAGGCGGTAGTTATTGTTATTTCATGTATGTTCCTCGGTTTAGGCTACGCGTTGCTGTGGGATAGTCACGAAACGATCGTCCCCTTAATTAATGGAATTGTTATCGGGCTGTCATGTGGCGTAAGCATAGCGTGGAGCGAATTGTTTTTATTTAAGTCGATCGGGCGGAAGTGGAGTTTTATCGCCTTGGTTTCAACCAAGGTGATTGCCTATGTCTTAATCCTTTCTTTATCCATTTTCACCGTGATTCTTATATCCAGAAGTATTGAGTATGGACAAGATCCAATAACTACATTTTACGGACAACGTTTTCAGCATTTACTATTTCATGAAGACTTTCATATTATGGTTCTTTATGCCGTTGTTATGGCGTCAGTCATCATCTTCACGAAAGAAATGAGCCGGAAAATGGGGCAAGGGGTGCTCTTTAATTTTATTACAGGCAAATATCAGAAGCCGTTTCGAGAGGAACGGATATTTATGTTTCTCGATCTTGATGCCTCCAGTTCTTTAGCAGAGAAACTAGGTGATCTTCAGTATCACCAGCTTCTAAATGAATTTTATTTTGATATAACCGAGGACATCATAGAGGCTCGTGGTGAAATTTACCAGTATGTTGGTGACGAAGTGGTGGTGACCTGGAAAATGAAACGAGGTCTTCCTGCTGGCAATTGCCTGCGAGCTTACTTCAATATTCTTCATAAAATAGAATCAGTGAAAGACAAATACACCAATAGGTTTGGTACTTTACCACGTTTCAAAGCAGCCTTTCACTGTGGTGAAGTCATTACAGCTCAAGTCGGAGATGTCAAAACAGAAATTGTTTTTCATGGTGATGTAGTCAATACGACTTCCAGAATCGAGCACCTGTGTTCTGAATTGGGTGAAAGGCTTTTGATCTCTAAGGACCTTCTGGATAAACTTCCCTTGTCATTCGTTGACTTCTTTAAACCGGTAGGGAAAGTCCGTCCGCGCGGAAAAGAACGGCATGTCGAACTATTTGGACTTAAGGAAAGTGAGAAACCTTCGAATGAATTAAGCGAATTGAAGCTGCAAAATCCTCTCACTTCTTGATTTACAGGCCAGGGTTATGGAAAAAAAAACGGGAAAAGTCAATTGCTTGACTATTTCCCGTCTAAGCTGAACACCAACCGTAGCTAATGCCCAACCCCATGTGTTTTGAAAAAAATTAAAACCTACGACAACCATTTTTCAATAGCTGCTTTCAATTTCGTACCTGCGCTCAAGTTTCCCGAAGGACCCATGCGCGAGACACAATCATTCCCCGCCAGCTTTTTTGGTTTCATTTCCCGAAAGAAACAAAAGTTTGTTTACCGGCGCTGTTTGATCAATCTTTTAAAAAGCGACTTAGTGATATGAAGATACTTGCTGGAGTATGAGGCTCCAAATTAATTCAAGAAAAGTAGTCCACAACTTTTCAACCAAGTTATGCACAATATTAATTGTAAAAGATCAGTGCCTCTATAGCAGGCGAAATCAAAATTTGATTGCACTGTGGTCTTTGATAGACCGCGAAAAAGTTATGACAAAGAGAAAATTAAAGAGAGAAGTGACTGGTTTTAATTGGCTATGTTTTTTGCTTCTTCTTCTTGGCGGAAGGAAACAATACATTATTAAGAATGAGTCGATAACCAGGCGAGTGCGGGTATAAATTGAGATCGGTGGGTCCTCTTCGTCGTCCAGGTGAACCTTCCGGATCATGGCCACTATAAAAAGTCCAATGCCCGCGTCCTAATTCTCCATAGATGTAACGAACATTATTGGCATTACTGTTTTCACCCAACACCAGCGCTTGCGGCTTAACAACATATTTATTGAAGGAGGTTGTTTGTCCCGTAAACTCCTTGATTACATGTTCGTGATCCTGCGTTAGCATGACGGGGATTATATCCCACTTGGCTGAAAAATCAAATAGTCTGAAGAAGTCACGGCTTGTTTCAAAAAAATCGGGGCGACCCGTATTGATATCTGAGAATTTTCTGCTGTTGCCGGGTTCGAGCGTAAAATTCTCAAATGCCAGTGTTTTACTGAAATCAAGTTTGCTTTGAGCCTCGGGCTGGTCATCATCATAATCACTTTCACTGATTTCGATCCCCTCAGCCGCTAGCGCAATATCAAATGTTTCAGCTCCGGAACACATCGCAAATAAATATCCACCTCCAGCACAAAAAGCCTTGATCTTTTTAGCGACGTCAAGTTTCATTTGTGAGACGCTGGAGTATCCAAGCCTGGTGGCTGTTGCTTCCTGAATTTTTGATTCTATAACAGCGGATTCTCTCCAGCGGAAACGCCAATGCTGGCCTGTAAAATCTTCATGATGAAGATGTAGCCAGTCATATTTTACCAGCTCTTCGTTGAGAACCTCTTCATCATAGAGGATGGTATAGGGAATTTCAGCATAGTCAAGGACTGTAATAACGGCATCAGTTTCATCCGCTACTAACTCATTCTTTATAGAATAGACTGCAATTTTCGGGGCGGTTTCCAGCTTAACAACATTCATGTTTACCTCAGGGTTTGAAATCTCCTGCAGGATGGAATTGGTCTTTCCATCCGTTAATAGTTCAACCGAAATTCCCCGTACCAGGCATTCATTTTCAACGATGGCAGAATAGGGTATTAGAAAACTTCCTCCCCTATAATTCAGTAGCCAGTCAACCGTTATCCCTTTATCGAGTACAAAGTAAGCAACACCATATGCCTTCAGATGGTTTTTCTGGCTCCCATCCATGGGTATAAGAATAGAATGTGCGCGGCTTAGTGCAAACGAAAAAACAAAGAGCAATATGAAACAACCTTTCAACATAGCCTGCAATATTTCTGACCGTTCTATAATCTCCGCATTTTTTTTGACTTTTACAATGAGATCTCAACATTACAACGATGGGTTTGTTTAATTTGTTGAGCATTGTGCAGTCCTGCCTGCTCAACATGGCAATGGCAAAAGGATTCTTACTATTCATTCACCTAAAACTTAAGGAGAAACTACAACAACAACTACAAGTGGAAAGTATTGCCATCAACATCGCGACAAGTATGTAGCATCACTTAGAACTCACCCTTGAGGAATCGAATGGAATGCGATACGATTGCCCTCACTGTCAATGATTACAGCCATATAACCAAAGGTTGGTGATATCTGTGTTTTTGGAACAAGAATCTTTCCACCGGCATTTTCAATTTTATCTAAGATAAGTTGTACATCGGGATTGCCGTTTAGATAAATTAATGGACCATCCGTTGAGGAGGGTTTATGAAAGCCACCGCTTTCGCAAAGAGAACCACCTACATCCATAGGATCATCTGTTGGAAACATGCGCATTTTTATGTTCGGCAAATCCAGTTTAGTAAAACGTATGCCTAAAATTGTTTCGTAGAATTTTTGAGCCCTGTCTAAATTCGTGGTGGGGATTTCAAACCAGCTAATAGCATTTTTCATAGCCTTGAGGTATATTGGTTATAGTTAACAAATATTACAAAGATTAGCCTGGATTTTGAAATAGAACCGTATACAATATTGCAAATTCAGAAACGCTAAAATTAACGAGGCTCAAAACGCTGCCTAAGCCGTAATATTTAGATATGAAAACCAAAGAGTGCCCTTCCTGCGCGATGGAAATTAATGCGAAAAGTAAGGCCTGCCCTATCTGTAATTATGAATTTACCAGTCAGACTAACAGTATACGGTGGGCTGCGTTAATTCTGGCGCTGCTGTTTCTAATCTATCTGATCTACTTTTAAAGAATTTCTGATCTACTTTTAAAGAATTTGCGCTATCCAACCAGCCAGTTTTCACTATCAAGGCAAACAATTTTGATAGACTCATGGATTTATTTCATGGTGCAAAAAGTATATTTACGTAGAAATTATAATTTAAAAGTAACATCCTATGAGGCTTGGTCAATTGGCTAGAAAACTGGCATTACGGCCTACCGAAATTGTGGAATTTCTGGCCTTAAATCACATTCAGATAGACGAAGGATCTAACACGCGCCTGGAGGATAATCAGGTAACGTTGATCCTGCAGCAGTTTGCTCCCGATATGGCTGGGGTGATTATGGAAGAACCTTCTGATAAAATAGAAAATAATGGAGTGGAGGACGGTTTGCCCCTAGAAACGGCAATGACAGAACCGGAGACCATTCCAACGGAAATTATTGACGAGGTACCTTTGACAGAGGATGAGAAAGTAGAGATTATAAGAGCCGCCAAAGTATCCCTTTCAGGGTTGAAAGTGCTGGGAAAAATTGACCTTCCGGAACTTAAGAAAAAAGAGATTCAACCGGAATTGACAAAAGAAGATTCTGCCGCAATTGAAACAGAAAAGAAACCACACCAAGAAGTAAGAAAGAATTTCAATCAAAGAAAAAAGAGACCAGATCAGCAGCGTCCGGAGAAAAATCCTGTCGCCTTACAACGCGAACGGGAGGCCAAAGAGGCACAGAAGAAAAGACAGGAGCAGGCCGAGCGCGAAAAAGAAAGAAGAACACAAAATTATCTTAAAAAGGTCAAGATGTCTCCTCCTACCAAACCTGTAAAACTTGTAAAGGAACCTGTAATGGAAATGTCGGCTCAGGAATTGGAGGAAGCCCCAAAGACCTGGTTGGGCAAGTTTGTTAAATGGCTCAGAACATAACTTATCCGTCCCACAAGTAGTTATAAATTTCCTTTTTTGATTTCCGCAACCGCATAATTTGCCGCTCTTGCGGTTAGTGCCATGTATAAAATGGAAGGGCTTTGATTGCCCGTACTGGTCATACAGGCGCCGTCAGTAACAAAAACATTTTGGCAGGTGTGGAGCTGATTCCATTTATTGAGAAGCGAAGTGGCGGGGTCTTTTCCCATCCGGCATCCGCCCATTTCATGGATGTCGAGGCCCGGCGGCTGGTGTGTATCGTATGGATTAATATCTTTTGCTCCAGCTTTCTCCAACATCTCGGAGCTTTGTGTTATAAAATCCTGCACCATTTTCTCATCATTATCATCATAATCCACGGACGTTACTAGTAGCGGAATGCCCCATTGGTCTTTTTCGGTCTCGCTTAACCTGACATGATTTTTCGCTTTTGGTATCGTTTCACCTTGTAAATACATATATAATTTCCAACCTCCTGGGTAGGCAACCTTTTCTTTCAGGGCTGCGCCAATGGTTGTTTGCAGGGATTGATCGCCCCAGGGAGACCGATAGGCGCCCATAAACGTGGTAAACCCGCCCACATAGTTGGTGTCTTGCTTTTTTAGATTCCGATAATTGGCAAGGATTGGCTCCGTAGGGTTACGGCCGGAGTAATAATGATCCTCAAATCCGTCGATGGTGGCCTGGACAAAGACACGGTAATTGTGAAAGGCCACATATTTCCCCAAAAGCCCATTGTCATTCCCTAGTCCATTCGGAAAACGAGTGGAGGTTGAGTTAAGTAAAATAAGGTTGCTGTTTAAAGCAGAGGCATTAACAAAAATTATTTTCGCAAAGTATTCGGTGACTTCTTTTGTATTCGCATCGATGATGCGTACGCCGGAAGCTCTTTCTTTTTTCTCGTCATAGAGGATAGAATGTACAACAGCATGTGGCCGTATGGTTAGATTGCCGGTCCGTTGCGCCCACGGTAAGGTGGAGGACACGGAGCTGAAGTAGCCGCCGAAGGGACAACCACGCATGCATAAGTTTCTGGCCTGGCACTTGCCGCGTCCTTGTTGCAAATGAAGTTCGGTGGGCTGTGTCAGTTGCGCCCACCGGGCGTGGACCAAAAAGCGGTCTTTATAATTTTCTTTTATTTTTTGCTTCACGTGCGCCTCTACGCAATTCAATTCAAATGGAGGAAGAAATTCTCCATCAGGCATGGACTCCAGGCCATCCTTATTTCCGCAAATGCCGGCAAACAATTCTACATGGGAATACCACGGCGAAATATCTTCATAACGAATAGGCCAATCAATTCCATAACCGTACCGTGCAGGAGCCGTAAATTCATAGGGGCTCCACCGCTGACATGCGCGGCCCCAAATAAGTGATTTTCCGCCTACCTGATACCCCCTTATCCAGTCAAAGGGTTTTTCCTGAACATAGGGATGGTCTTTATCCCGGATAAAAAAATGTTGATTGTCTTCACCGATCCCTGCCGCCTTGCTGATCAGCGGATTTTCTTCCCGGAATGCCTGTGTGAGTTGTCCACGATGGGAAAATTCCCATGGATTCTTTGTGGCGGTGGGGTAATCTTGATTATGAACTACACTTCTGCCACGTTCTAGGACCAGTGTTTTCAGGCCCTTATCACAAAGTTCTTTGGCTGCCCAGCCGCCGGAAATTCCGGACCCTATGACAATGGCATCATAGGTGTTTTGTTCTTTTCCATCTGTGTTGACGCTGATATTCGCAAAGTCTTTTGGCATAATCTAGGTTGTATTATGTTTTTGGATTGGAGTAGAATACGAATCTAATGTAAGTTTAAAAACTGGATTGAAACAAAGCACTGGATCGAAAATAAAGCCGCTACTTCTGAATTTTGGCTTTAGGGAAATCTATTTCGCGTATTAAACTTTGATTTTTTAACCGTAAAGTTTAAACTACATCATCAGAAGCTATGTGATGAGGTTTTGTTTTTAACGATCGCTCTGAGGATTATTATTTTTTTGCAAATACAGCCAAACCTAAACCCTTATCCATATGAAAAAACTGCTCAAAATCCTTGCCTATTTATTACTCCTGCTGATTGTATTGGCGGGCGCATTTCTCACCTATATAAAAACCGCTCTGCCCGATGTCGGTGTGGCGGAAGACGTCAAAATTGAAATCACGCCGGAACGAGTTGAACGCGGCCGGTACCTGGCCAACAGTGTTTGTGTGTGTATAGACTGCCACTCTACCCGTGATTGGTCAAAATTTTCAGGACCCATAACAGAAGGCACATTTGGAAAAGGAGGTGACCGGTTTGATCAGACTGTGGGAATGCCCGGAATATTTTATGCCAAGAATATTACACCGGAAGGCATACGGCGATACACCGATGGAGAACTCGTCCGGGTCATTACTACGGGGGTGAATAAAGATGGCAGGGCCATGTTTCCACTGATGCCCTTTCTTTACTATGGCAAAATGGATAGCGAAGATATCTATTCCATCATTGCCTATGTCCGGACACTCGAACCGATAAAGAGTGAAGTACCTGAATCGGTCGCGGATTTCCCCATGAATTTCGTCATCAATACTATTCCCAAAAAGGCGACTCCCCAGCAGAGGCCGGATCCATCAGATCAACTGGCATATGGTGCATACATGGTAAACGCTTCCGGATGTGTGGAGTGTCATACGCAAGTGGATAAGGGGCAGATCATTCCGGAACTCTCCTTTGGCGGTGGCCGTGAATTTGGTTTTCCGGATGGGGCAGTAGTACGTTCTTCAAACATCACGTCTGATCAGGAGACTGGGATCGGACGTTGGACAAAAGAACAATTCCTCGCCCGATTTAAAATTTTTGGAGACTCGACCTATACACCACCTACCGTAAAGCCTGGTGAATATAACACCATCATGCCCTGGACGATGTATAGCAAAATGAAGGAAGAAGATCTTTCTTCCATTTTCGCTTATCTGCAAACCATTGATCCTATTGTAAACAAGGTTACCATTTACACGGCTGCTCCCGCGCCGTAATTGTGTGGGCATCGATAATTGAATATCCCCTCCTAAGAAGTCCGAAGACAGGGAGGGGATTTTATTCTTTTAATTCCGCTAATGTGCGTGAAAGTATGTTGGGCTTGATTACTTCATTGCGCCCAACTGTTTCATATATTTTTCAGAGTTTGCTTTTACATTTTCGGGTGGATTCATACTCAGTGATTTTTTAAAACTAGCAATTGCATTTTTGCTGTCGCCTTTTGTGGCAAATCCTTCTCCCAGGCTGTCCCAGGCATTTGCGCTATTCGGAAACCGTTGGGTATTGAGTTTAAAAATCTCAATGGCCTTATCATGTTGTGCCTGGCCCAGCAGTTGGTAACCGTAATTGTTCAGCTCAACCTCCGTGGCAATGGCCATTGCCTCCTGTTTAACCTTATCAGCAGCTGCTGCTTTCCCTGTCTCCTGCAATAGTCCTGACTTAATATTCAACGTGGTAAAGCTATTATTCTGTGCGATAGCCTGATCAATCCACTCGAGTCCCTGCTCCAGGCTGACTTTATTCTTAAGGGCATAATTAGCGGCACTGCTGTATCCTTGCCAATTAAATCCAGTAGGCCCTTTTAATTCTTCTTTTGCATTTGCGATCACCAAATCATCAACGGCAAATTTTAGCGTAACGGGGAATTGTTTTTTCTCCCAGTTAAGCACAAGTTCTGCAGCGTTTTTATCCAGGTTTATAAAATCATAAGTGAGTAGTTCCGTGTGGGGTACATCTCGAAGTTGAATGGCTGCCCGAAGCTGGTCTTGCGCAGGATTATACCAAAAGCTTCCCCAGGAGCGATAATCTTTTGAAAGGATTACTTCCCCCGTGTTGTCTTTGTTGATGACAAAGAATAAACCATACGAGCCAGCAGGAACCGGTTTACCCTGAACCATGGCAGGATGAGAGAATTCAATAACGGTATTTTCATTTGCACCGGCTCTCCAGGGGAGCGGCATTACGTGCACCGAATGAATCTACATTCCAGCCGTATAGCACAACCTTCCCCCATACTTCTCTGTTTTTTACCGAAGGCCTGGAATAGCTGACCGTTACGGTTGAAATACCAACAGTCTGTGAAACTTCAGCTGCCGGACTGGGTGTACGGGGCGTTGTGATTCCTTGCGCAATAGCTGAGCCTGATGCTAATGCAACAACAAAAACAAAGGGATAGGTTGTAATCTTTCTCATAACAAATTGATTAGGTTAGTTGGTGAGTTAAACACAATGACTAAACCTACATTTTTAAGAGATCTTACCTGTACCGCAAGCTTCGGTATTTACAGCGGAGGGTCTGCAACTAAAAAGGAGTTTGTTGTGCAATTATTTTATTCTACGGTATAACGATAGAGCCCCATCATTGTTTATAATGTTAACAAGCTCTCAGGCTTTTTTGAAACGGGTACGGAGTGAGTTGTTTCAGGTCTTCTTCAGATAGGCATACGAATTTTTCAGCGTATTTGTTGGATCAGGAGCGAGATCGCGTTCAAGGAAGAAGTGCTCTGCACCCGATTCAACGGCTTGAGAAAGAATACCTTTGATGTCGAAAACTCCGGAACCAGGATCAGCCATTTTCGGAAACAAGGCCATCCATTGATCTGGAGTACCGCCGTCTCCTGAAAAGCGAACAGGTTCCGCCGCATCTTTAACATGCAGTAACTTAAACCTTCCCGGGAAATTCTTCAAAAATTCTACGGGCTCGGCACCACCGGCTTTCATCCAAAAAATATCCATCTCAAATGCTACGAATTTAGGATCCGTGTTCTGCAGAAGAATGTGCATTGGGGTCTGACTTTCCTGAGCCCAATGTTCATAGCCATGGTTATGATAGACAAAGGTTAATCCATACGCTGACATCTGTTTCCCCAATGTGTTAAATTCGTCGGCCAATCTTTTGAAGTCATCCAATGTCTTTCTTTCTTCCGGGTTGATCAGGGCAGGTACGGCGGCATATTTCACTCCTAATGAATTTAATGCTTCCATGGCGGGTGCAAGATTATGGCGCATAGTAATCAAGTCAAGGTGAACCGAATGTGCTTTCAGACCAAAATCATCCAGCATCTTCTTCACCTCGGGTATGGCATATCCATAGAAAGCGTTCTGTTTTATTCCCAGTTGTGCAGCGATTGGTTTCCAGCGCTCAATCGTTTCCTTTGCGCTGAAAGAATAGGGGCCAAAAAATTCCACTTCCTTATAACCGATATCACTGAGTAGTTTTAATGTACCCTTCAAATCCTGAGAAACCATTTGAGGAATGGTGAAGAGTTGTACGCCAAGCGTTTTTTTCTTTTTCGTTAGCGTTGCACCTAGCGCATCTTTTAGCATCAGGGCCGCAGCTGAAGCATACGAAAGTTGAAGGAATTTTCTCCTGGGTATCATAAGCCGGATATTTTGATCTAATATCGGCAGATGTTTGAAAAGAAAAAAGGAAACTTAGCACCCTAGCCGCGACTACCATTGGAATCCTATGATCTTGGGGCGGCCGCACATCATAGTTCTGAATCCAGGCGCTGCGTGAATTCCCTCACAATCAAATCGAGCTCGTTGGACAAGGTATTTAGCATTTGTAACATTTCCTTTGAAGCGTCACTCATTTCTTCTGCCTGCATTAAAGATAGTAAGCCGAGAATACTGGCTAACGGTCCACGAATTTTATGTGAATTAAAGTTCGTATACTCAATTAACTTTTTATTCTGCAGACGGATTTTCTCGGTACGAAGGTTAACTTCCTCTTCCAGCCGTTGGTTTATTTTCCACATATTCTCATAGGCTTCGGCGAGTTTGTTGGCCTGTCTCGTGATTTCTTCATTTTTCTCAGAAACGGAAAAGTTAAGTTCATTCAGCGAGCGGTATATTCTTCTTTTTTCCCGGTGAGAATAAATAATGATTAGACCGAAAATCACGGCGATGATGAGTGAAATCCACATAATATGGAACATTGTTCTCTGTTCCTCCATGATCATGCTGGTCAATGCCAACTGGTCATTCATGGAAAAGTTTTTTTGACTGGTAAAAACACTGGCACTATTCTCATTCTCCTGGTGGATTGAGGGAGAATGATAAGCAAATGAGAGCTGACTTAGTCTCTCCATATTGGAGGTAGTTCCAAAAGGTTCTACCGATCGCTGCCATGGATTAAGTGGCTCAGTTTGTGCCCAGACATGATTTGTTACAAAACAAAGGATAATATAAAAACCTCTCATTTTTCTTTTGGCTAAAAACGTTCGTACTTATTTCTAAAAGGAAACGACCAAGCAATGCTGAGAGGTGATCTTATCCTGGACTTAATATTATAAAGGATTGAGATCAAAAACAAAGTGGCCGCTTATACCATTTGCCCGGCCACCCGCCAGCGTAACAACGAAGTCAAGTTGTAAATGATTTTCATCCAGCTGAAAATCAAATTCCCTGCCTGAATCAAAAATAATCTTCGTCAGATCTTCGCTGAATTTCCATTTACCAGTGGTCTCGGGAAAGGCATACCCTCCGTTAGCCACCAGGTACGTACCTTCAAAATCAGCGGATGGGTTCTTCGAGAAATTAATTACAAAATCTGTGTACTGGCCCGACAGATCTCCATCTATTGCATGTATTACTGTGCCGTTGCCCCATGATGTTGCGGTGAGCATACTAACATTCTTCACCTGTGGGCTTAATTCATTATCGTCTTTACAAGCCCCAAGCTGAAGAACTATTATCAGCCCGGTTAGTTTTAAAATAGTTTTCATATCTCTTGTTTTTATACTACCCGGTCGAGTGGATGCCGGTTGTCAGATTTAGAATGACAGACCGGCACCACTCTGTGGGCAGGGTTTGGTTGATTAATCTTTAATTAATTTTATGGATTTGCGTTGATCGCTTGAGGTAGCCCGCAGGATGTAGAAACCTTTTCTCAAGCCTGAAACATCCAGTTGAATATCGCGGGATAGACCAGCATCAGCATGCTGAACAACATGTTGTTTTCCAGCGGCATCTATAACTTCAAGCGTAATAATACCCTTCCATTCATGGCTCAAAATCACCTGGGCAAATTGTTGAACAGGATTAGGATAGACTTTCAATCCGGCGTTGATCTCCTCTTCCAGTCCAAGAACATTATTAACACGAACGGCAATCGTATCCCTTGTTACTGCTCCATAACTATCCGTAGCAGTGAATGCGAGTGTTGTTTCTCCTCCTGAAATCGGCTTTACCAGGAACTGACCAGCAGAAGCAAAGACATCCACCAATTCGGTATTGCCACTGCTTACGGTGAAAGTAAACTGATCGCCATCCGGATCAGAAAAGAAATCTGCAATATCATATTCCATTAAATGGCCGGCAGAATAGTATTCTAGTGACTCATCGCCCATGTAAACCGGAGCCCGGTTCGTATGCACTACTTCAACAAAAACTGTTACTTCACTGCTTGCAGCGTACTCGTCAGTGGCGATGAAGGTGTAATGAAAGTTTCCGGCAAAACCATAGTCTGGAGCCAGAACAATTGAGAGTACCCCGCCACTGAAGGTATGCGTGACGCCAGGATAAATCTGCGATGACCGTAACGTTACTGTATTTCCTTCTGCATCGACTACACCGATATCAATGGTTATTGTTTCTTTTTCAGCGAGGTGTACATTTTCCGGCACACCGGTGAAATGAGGAGCTTCATTCATGTGCAGGGTTACAGGCACTTTTACAGTAGCATGAGTAGGGTCGTTGGTCTTGATAACAATGTTGGCCACTTGATCACCACGTTTGGCATAAGGGCCTTCCATATGGAGGCTTGTTGATATTGACTCGCCTGGAGCTAATGTTCCCGACAAATCAGAAGTAATGCTTAGCCATGATGAGTTACCGGCAGTTTCTTCAGCCGCATACATAAGCCATCCACTGGTTTCAAAACCCGGCACTTCCTGAATATCCGACCATGATCCTTCTTCTTCATAATAATAGTAGCGACCTTCAATAGTTTCTTCGTCATTGACAACTCCCTGGGGCCGTTCAATACCTAGCGGTAAAGTAACAAGTACATAGAAGTCTTCATTCGGATAGATGCCAACAGGTTCATTCATCGCTATCTGATGCCAGGCACCCGTTTCATCATCGCCAGAACCTGTGAAGTCAAGCGTGCTTTCTGATAGAGTGACCGCGTTAGCAATGGAATTGCCACCTGCCCTGATCTCTACGTGGAGGGTGCCCTGATCAAGCGTTTCGGTTCTGAACCAGGTCTCAACATGAGAGAGGTTAAACCCTTGAGGTCCGGCGTTGTATTTTGTAGCCACGGTAAGGGGAGCACCACCACCGGTACCGGCATGGGCATCTGGTGTATCTCTTTGTGTGTACTTAAGTATTCTGTTATAGGTCGAAGCGATTCTTGCGCCTGAAATCGTCCCGGCTTTTTTAGCCGAAAGCGTATAGTTCTGTTGAACAGCACTCGCCATCGTTTCCGTTGTGGCTCTTGACGTAGTAGCCCGGCCAAAGTCGATGCTTACTTCATATTCCAGATTCGATTTACCATTCAAGTTGTTAAACTCAATTGATCTGGTGGCAGTCTCGTTCATAGTATTCATCACTACATTAATTGGCGTAGTGATGGCTTCCATTAATGGAGGTTCAACGCTTGAACCTTTCAATTCGATTCTTTTTTCTCCAAGGCTCGTTGTCAATACCAGTTCATCGGTAAATTCCCCTGGTACGCTTGGGTAGAATATGGCGCGTGCCATTACCTTATCGCCTGGGTTAACTGTAAATACAGGTGTTTCCCAAGCCCATGGTGAATATGCGTTTGCGATGTCAACCCATTGCCATTCAGGGCCGAACCAGCCATCGACAAGCATGTACAATTGCAGGCTGAGGCCTTGTGTAGCATCGGCCATTTGTGCCCATGTAATATCAAAAGGTGCAGAACCTTCGTTTGAAAAATTCAACGGCATCACATTAATCACCGGAGAACCGAACTCGAAGGCAATCATCTTTGTGCCGAAGTCAACCGTATTTGCTGCTGCGAAAACACCTTCACCAGTTACGGTCAGTTCAACTGGTTTTTCCAGGTATTCACTTCCGGTAACGTTCGTTTGAATTTTTAATGTCTCATTGTAAACGCCGCCATAAATGTTTTTCGCATCTATGTTGATGAATCCGGATAAGGTAGTGCCTGGATTGATTACTAGTTTTTTGGCAGGAAGTATGATGAACGCAAGCCCATTGCCATGATCTACATTTAGA
>Ga0184629_10000101_pt1 | contig 33729 bp, 33 predicted proteins | sample PLM4_32_b1_FD_133158 | JGI IMG/M metagenome (GOLD analysis project Ga0184629, IMG submission 133158) | Groundwater sediment microbial communities from an aquifer in East River, Colorado, USA - PLM4_32_b1 | ecosystem: Environmental > Terrestrial > Soil > Riparian zone | place: USA: East River...
CATTATTCCTTACATTGGTCCTTTAATCGCTTCCATATTGGCCGCTATTTTAACCATGCTCAGTAATTTAGGGAATGATTTCCAGACTGAAACATTGCCAACTACTATATATGTTTTAATTGGATTTTGGATTGTCCAAGGTATCGACAATAATCTATCTCAACCTATTATTTTTTCAAAAAGTGTTAGTTCACATCCACTTGAAATCTTTCTTGTAATATTGATAGCTGGCTTCCTATTTGGCATATTAGGGATGATAATTGCCGTTCCCTTATTTACAATTATAAAAGTAATTTGTAAAGAATTCTTTCCTGCAAACAAGTTTATACAACTATTAACTAAAAATATTTAATTTTGGATTTAACCATTACAAATCCTGATATACAGCGATTTATCGATTTAAATATTGACAAAAATATAACAAAGTTAGCGCTTCAAAAAAATCCTTTTCCTGCAATAGAATGGATTTCGATATTAAATCAAATAGCAGCCAAAACAAAGGCAAAAGAAAAACTTCCTACTTGGTTTTCAACGAAAAATATCATCTATCCGAGTAAAATATCTGTAGAACAAACTTCGTCTGAAAAAACAGCATCCTATAAAGCTACAATTGTTTCTGGCGAAAATTTAATCGATCTAACCGGAGGTTTTGGGGTTGATGATTATTATTTTTCAAAAAAAATAAACAATGTTGTCCATTGCGAAATTAACTCAGAACTTTCTGATATTGTAAAACACAATTTCAAACAATTAAATGCCGAAAACATCACTTGTTATGCTGGAGATAGTTTAGCCATTTTAAGCACTTTAAATTTGAAATGGGATTGGATATATATTGATCCCTCCAGGAGAAACGATGCTAAAGGTAAAGTTTTTATGCTCAAAGATTGCCTTCCCAATGTCCCGGAATATCTAGAGTCATACTTTTATAAATCGAATGACATACTGATAAAAACCGCTCCTATATTGGATATTTCAGCTGGATTAGGTGAATTGAGACATGTAAAAAACATCCATATTGTAGCAATTGACAATGAAGTAAAAGAAATACTTTGGGAATTAAATAAAGACTATTTTGGGAAAATTAAAATAAAAACAATTTCTATATTAAAAGATAAAACTGAAACTTTTGATTTCACATTAAACGATTATTCCGAAATTCCTACCTACAGTTTACCACAAAAATTCTTGTATGAGCCCAACAGTGCAATTATGAAATCAGGCGGATTTGATGAAATTGGAACTTTTTATAAGTTAAACAAACTCCATAAACATTCACACCTATATACTTCAAATGACCTAATTTCCTTTCCGGGCAGAATTTTTGAAATTGAAAACACAATTTCATACAGTAAAATTGAAATGAAACAGTTTTTAGAAAACCGAAAGGCAAACATTACGACTAGAAATTTTCCTGATACTGTTGAAACTATTCGAAAAAAATGGAAAATTAAAGACGGTGGAAATACCTATTGTTTTTTTACAACCGATGAAAATAACAATAAAATTGTTTTAATTTGCAACAAACTAAACTAAAAATGAAACACACATTTATTCTATCCTTATGCTTTTTAAGCTTTAATCTATTTGCCCAAAAACCTTGCGAATACAGTACAAATGTTACCGACTCTATTGGAACGTATAAATCGACTAAGGAATATTTAATCAGTGAGAAAATTTTTGCTGGAAATTCTAATTATATCTTCTATTCTTTGGCTTTAACAGATGGATTACCCACTTTGAACGTAGAATTAATTCAGAAAAGTAAAGATTTCATGAAGGCAAATTGCTTTGATAAAGATTCCAAAATATACCTACAACTTCAAAACGGCAAAATAGTTACACTAATGCATATAGACCAGGACAATTGTGGCACTATGATTCGAGATGACAAAGGCTTTGATAATAGAGTAAAATCAGGATTTTTTATGTTTATGAAAGATAATTATGAAGATTTAAAAACGTCTCCCGTCTCTATGATGCGCATTAAATATTTAACAGATACTGAAGATTATGTTCTCAAAAAAGAATTCACATCAGAACTGGACGGAAAAATATATGAACCAGAAACTTATTTTATCAATAATATCCGTTGCATAGAATAATAAGGAACTATTAGAATTAAAAAGACAAAAACATTTTCAAAGGTTATACAAACCACTTGAAAATGTTTTTTTTATGCTTATTAAATTATTTTTAATCCATAGGATTTCGTTCTATATTGCCAATATAATTTTTTACGTTTCTCATAACAAGAGGAACTAATACCCCAACAATAACTACTTCCACAAATGTAATTCCAGATTTATTTTCTGGGTCGATACATTTTAAAAAACTTTTTTGTAAAATTATTTTCATATTAAGTCTAATCAAAAATTCAAATTAAAAGAATTATTCTATACTTTATTAATAAAACCAAAACTGATTTTAAATTCATTATAATTAACAAATTATTTACATTAAAATAACTTTTGCCGCAAAATTAAATATATATTTCAATTAAATAACAATATAATCGATGAAATACATGTTTATTTAGTAATTACTAGTTTATTCCTACAATAACAACAACTTACACATAACTAACTAGTTAAAGAAGTAAGGATATTTCTAAAAATCAAGAAAGATAATAAGATATAAACGTAACCTAATTAGAACTCAATGCTTTATATACTGATTAAGAAAAAACTAAAAAAATCAGTAAATAACCGTCAAAGAAGCTTAAATTTTAAAGAAATTTAATGTTTTCGGGAAAAGAAAAATCGGTATATATACGTTTTAATTTAATTTTTACAATCCCATTTAAAATTTGATACGGGATCAATTAAAGCGGATTTTAAATTATAATGCCACCATTCGGAATCAAAAGATTTGAAGTTTTCTTTCGCCATAATTCTTCTCAATAAATTTCTATTGCTCTTTATTTCATGCGAAAAATTAAGATAACCATGACTAGCCTCTATTCCAAAAAAATCAAAAGTAGTTCCCATGTTCACTTCATTACCCTTTAAATCAACTAGGGTTAAATCAACGGCCCCTCCTCTATTGTGAATGGATCCTTTGCTTGGATTGGCAACATATTCAGGATTTGGCACAATTTTCCACATCCTTTTTTGGATATCAAGAGGTCTATAGCAATCAAACAGTTTGATTTTATAACCTTTTCTCATGAATCTTTGATTGGCTTGAATTAAAGCTTTCACCGTTTTATATCTCAAATAACAGACCGCACAATCATACACTTTAGATTTAAGAAAATTATCTTCGGTAGCATATTTCATATCATATACAAAATCTTGGCTATAGTCTTTTAGATTTACAAAAGTTGTATCATTGATTATTTCTAAAGAACCTGAAGCCCGTTTCGCAATCTGCGATTTGCAAGTTACGATCGAAAAAAGAAAAAAGAAAACTAACAGAGATTTGAAGTAAAAAATCATATCGTATAAATTTTCATAAAAATAGGAAAATTTAAAAGGAAAAGCAGAAGCAATTAAAACAAAAAAACGACACTATTTCTAGTGTCGTTTTAAGTGAACCTTATGGTACAAAATTCGAACGTTTTACTCGAAGATTTGAAACTCTTAGCCGACTGTTTTGAAGGATAAAGTTACTAAAAAATTCAGCAGTTTTTTTTATATTATTGAATGTAGTTTGAATTAGGATTTGTTTAACCAAAATAAGAAATATTTTAATTTTAAGTATTTTTCTGATATCATTATCTCTAAAGGTTTCAGGCATGTGCTCTTGCAACTAGTTTTTTGGCTATATTTTTTCTGTTTCTATTTATTTGTTTGTTTGAACTTGTGTATACTCTTCATCTGTTACAGCTTCTAACCAAACAGGCACACCGTTTTGGGTATTTGTAATGGCTACTTGAACAAAATAGGTGTCATCACTGGCACCGTGCCAATGTTGAATATTTGGCGGACATTTGATTACATCACCTTTACGAAGTATTTTTTTAGGTTGTCCTTTTTCCTGATAATATCCTACGCCATCAGTCACTAGCAATATTTGACCGCCCGTATGAAGGTGCCATTTGGTCCTTGCTCCAGGTTCAAAACTTACATTTCCTACTGAGGTTGCATTAAGATTATCAGGTGCTATAAGCATTTGCAAATACGCTGTACCTGTAAAATTATCATTGGTTATTTTTTCCCCTTTTGGAAAAATGATTGTTTTTTGTGATTCCATTGTTGTTGAAAGTGCTGCTTTATTTTGGGCTTTGCAAGAAAAGGCAAGCACTCCAATAAGAACTATTCCTGAAATATTTTTAAATTTCATCATTTTAAAATTTTAAAGATTAATTTGATAAAAATTCACCAATTTATTTACCGCTTGCAATACATATTCGGGTTTCCAATAGGTTTCTATATGGGTTGCTCCGTTAATAAGAAATAATTCCTTGCTTTTTGCATTGGTGGCTTTATTAAATGCGTCGTCTGTCATATAATAGCTGTCGGCTTTGCTTCCTGTAATCATTAATAAAGGCTGGTTTATCAAGTCGATATTACTACTGGCATCAAACGTCATTAAATCCATGAGGCTGCTTAATGTATAATTTCCACTTGAGTTTGGGTGTGCATGTGTTTTTCCATAATAGATATAACCTTCTCGATACAAATCAAATGGAAGTTTTGCTATTTGCTCATCTGTTAATGGTGTTGTACTATTATTTGCATACAAAACTTCACCACCAGCTGCTTCTAATGCTCGTGCATCTGAAGCTTTCTTCAAACGGTCTTGGATTGTTGAAAATTGTGAATTCATAAAACCATTACGTCTTACTACTCCTGAATTAAACATACTTACTGTCGCAATTGCTTTAAATCGTTTGTCAGATTGAGCGGCCTTTAATGCATAACCGCCACCGCCACAAATACCTAGTAATCCAAGTTTTGAAATATCAACCCCTTTATACTGAGAAATAAAGTCGCCCATTGCGTGTATATCTTCTATTCGGTTTGCAGGTTTATCAACATATCTTGGCGTACCACCGCTACCGCCCTGATAGGCTGCATCTGCCGTAATTGTAATATAGCCCTGTTCTGCTAATCGTTGTGCATATAACCCAGCAACTTGTTCTTTTACACCACCATTAGGATGTGCAATAACTAATGCTGGATATTTCTTCGATGAATCAAAGTTTGCAGGCGTGTAAACATTAGCAACTATTGTAATCTCTTTTATTTTATAAGTAACAGGATGTATGTTTACTTTCCCCTTTACATTTTCTGTAATAGCTCTATCATACACTAAGGTATATGGATTTTGCTTTAGATCCTTTTGAGTAGTTTGAGCATTTGTCATATTTATAGCTGTTATTGTCATTACTAATGCGATTACAAATGATATTTTTTTCATCTCTTTTATTTTTTAATTATTGACACTATTTGCTTTTCAACACTTCGTTTACTACTTCACTTGCAGATTTAGTTTTCTTTCTTCCTATAATGGGTTTAATTACGCTTATAAACTCTTTCAATTGTACAGGCGTTACACCTACATTAAGAGCAATTGACAAATGCGCCTTTAGCATTGGTTCAGCATCGCCAATAGAACTGATTACAGAAATAGTTATTAACTCTCTTTGCGCATAGGTTAAAATATCCCTTTCAAAAATATCGGCAAACAAGTGTTCTTTCAAAAAGGTATCTATTACTGGTGCAAAAGCTGAATATCCCGTAAGTATATTCGATTGTGGTGTTTTGGTAATTTGCTCCAAAATGGTTTTGCCTCTTTCATATTTATTGCCATCTTCTTTGATGGGAGAAGCTTCTTTGCCAAGTTCATCAATAATTCCTTTTGCTTTTCGCTCGTTAAGCACTTCCATAAAAGTTTGCAATCCTCTTATACTTCTTGGAAAACCACAATATGCATAGGTATGAACCAATACTTCTTTTACTTCATTCACGCTAAGTCCAGCTTCAAGACCCTTGTTTAATGCTGATTTTAGTTGGACTAAATCGCCTTTAGCAGTAAGTGATGCAATGGTAATAATACTTTTTTCCTTTGCACTTAATTTTTTATCAATTGTTTCTATATTTTGTGCTTTTGTGCAATTGGAAAATAATGCAAAACTTAATACCATAACTTTAAAACCGAAAATTCTAAATTGTTTCATAACTATTTTCCTATTACTTATCCAATCCCTTTTCCTTTAGCCATTTACTCATTAGGTCGGCTATGTCAACATTGTTTAAATCTGAGAATGGAAAATGTGTATTACCTTTAATTCCTATTTCCGGTAAATGAATTACAGTGACATCACCACCGTATTTGTTTACTACATCTCGCCATAAACACGCCATTTGGAGGCGTATTCTCCATCCGTCTGCTCCAGGATTGTTTGAGGGACTTTCCGGAATATTATCGCCATAATAAATAACAATTGGTATTTTAGTAAGTAGCATAAATTCTTTCATTGGAACCGAACTTGCTTCTAAGGAACCCGCCGAACTTGTTAAAGGTAATGGCACTTCACCTTCAGGGAATAAGAATCCACTGCCCGGTTCATAGGACACTATTGCTTTGACGTTTTGATTTTTTACAGCAGTGAGCCATCCCATACCGCCAGAATGGGAATGTGTAACCAAAATTGCAGGACCTATTTTGTTGAATAATGCCGAAACCGCATCCGAATTAACATTACTATCGATAGTACCAATGTTTGGCGTCATAGATCGAAAGTACTGATTGAGTGTATTTGAATCTCGAGCAAATTGGACACCTTCAAAATAATTGGGCCAAACACCTATACGGAAAACATCAAACCATTGCTGTTCATCAGGTGTTGGATTAATGGTAGCGACTACAGTACTTCTGCCTGCATTACTTCTTCTTGGCTGATCAATCACATAAACAGGAAAGTTTCTGCGCAGAAAAATATTTTGATACCCTTCTCGTCCGTCGGGTGTGGTTTCCCATGTTTTTGAAAACTGACCTATACCGTGCCACATCACCAACGGAAACTTACGAGCATTTGCTGGAATTTGATAAAAAACATAGGCATGGTCACCATGAAAAGTTTGCCCTTCTGGAGTGGGTTTGTAGGGATCGAATGTGCCTGGATTGGTAATGATAGTTCCTCCAACAGCAAAACTTCCCTGCTCTGAGATTATCATAGGTTTTTGCTTATTTACTTTTTGTGCCTGCAGAGAAGGACTTATTGTTAGTAACAAAAATATGGTACTCAAAACACTAGTCATTTTTGTATTCATGATTCAATTATCTTAATGGTTTATACAAACTTTATTTTTTGCTACTTCTATATATTTCCTAGGTTTATTACTTGTAAACCAGTAGTAAATATCAATAATGATCCCCCAGCTAATACCGACCCAGTTTTAAAAAATTTACCACAGTTTAAATCCATTTTTTAGCGCTTGAATCTTTTCATCAATCATCCAATAGTGACGTTCTAGACTCTTAACTTCTTAAAAATTATAGTAAGTGATTTTGTTAATGCGGCGTGTCGTTAGGAGTAAGTATTTTGGTGAATGATAAGGATCCTAACGTCCATTTACCCTTCTGTTTAATATAAACTTCCGTTACAATAAACGGATTGGTAACTTCATTACCTCCTACCACTGCTAATAATGTAATTCTATTTAAAAGTATGGCGGTATCACCAATGATATTTACTGACACTTCATGGATATCCGCTTTTTTATAATGAATTCCTCCACTTTTAATGATGTTGATTTCTTGTGTTTTCCCCCAACTTCCTCCCATGTGGACAAAAACAGCTTTATCATCAAACAAAGGCGTAAGTTTATCGACATTTTTATCGGCCATCCATTGCCATTTATCTTTAGAAAGTTGAATAACTTCCTGTTCAGCGACTGTGTAACTCTTAGCAACATTACTTGTTGCATTTTCTTGTGCAAAAGAAAATTGGGAACTTAATGCTGCAATGAGACTCATAATTAATGTTTTCATTTGGCATAATTTAAAGTTAAATTCTGATTATTATTTTTAATTTTATTTCTTCTTTAATGGCGCTTCCACATCAGAAAAAGCTTGAACAAAAGCTGGTAATCTTTCACCCTGAATTTGAATAGCATCCAATTGTTTATTGAATTCCTTCAATTCAGCTGTGGTGAATTTTACATCTTCTGCTCCAATATTTTCGAGCATGTGAGCCATCTGTGTCGTGCCGGGTATTGGAACAATCCAAGGTTTTTGCGCCAGTAGCCAAGCCAGCGAAATTTGGGCAGGAGTGGCTTGCTTTTGTTTGCTCCAATTTTTTAATAAATCTACGATTTTTAAGTTGTGCGAAAGATTCTCCGGTGAAAAACGAGTCTCATTTCCACGGATATCGCCCTGAGCGAAGTGCGTATCGGCATCGATGGCACCCGTTAGAAAACCCACACCAAGCGGACTCCAAGAGACGAAACCAATTCCGAGTTCCTCACAAAGTGGTATGATTTCCTTTTCCGGTCCACGCCATAGCAAAGAATATTCGTTTTGAATAGCAGTAACGGGATGAATGGCATGTGCTCGTCTTACGGTTTGCGCTCCTGGTTCAGACAATCCGTAATGCAATATCTTCCCTTCTTTTATCAACTCCTGAATAGCTCCTACTACATCTTCAATTGGCACTTGTGGATCCACACGATGTTGATACAATAAATCTATTCGATCTGTGCGAAGCCTTTCCAACATCCCTTCCACAACTATTTTGATGTGTTCAGGACGACTGTTTAATCCGGGTAATCGCTTTCCTGTTTCCTGGTCAATATTCCAACCAAACTTGGTTTCAATGACTATTTTATCACGGAAAGACGCTATACCTTCTCCAAGAATTCGTTCCACTTCAAAAGGGCCGTAAGCCTCGGCCGCATCAAATAGGGTAACTCCTTTATCAAAGGCTGTTCGGATGATGTTGAGCATTTCTGGTCGAGAGGGAATTATAGTTTGATACGTACGGCTCATATTCTGAACACCAAGTCCTATGCTGGAAACTTCAAGCGAAGCTCCAAGTTTTCGCTTGTTAGACAATGGTTGAAGATTGTCATTTTTTAAATGATTATCCTCTGGTTTTATAGATTGAGCTGATGAATCAAACGGTAATATGGCACTTCCAGCCAATGCTAGTCCTACGGTTTTTAAAAGATTTCTACGATTCATAATTATATTTTTTAAAACGACTGTTTCTTTATAACTCGATTTTATATTCACTTAACCATTTCACCATTTGCGGATCACGATGATCAAAAAACAAACTTTCTTTATTGTCCAATGTAGTTATTGCATTCAAATCATCTGCTGAAAGTTCAAAATCAAATATGTCAAAATTCTCTACCATTCTTTCTTTTCTAACTGATTTCGGAATGGCAACAACTCCTCTTTGAGCTAACCAACGAAGAACTACCTGTGCTACAGATTTATTATATTTAGTACCAATTGCAGCTAAAACTTCATTCTGAAAAATGTTATTTTTTCCTTCTGCGAAAGGTGCCCAAGACTGAATTTGCACATTGTTTTCCTGAAGGAATTTTTGTGTTTCTGTTTGTTGATGAAACGGATGTGTTTCAATTTGGTTAATAGCCGGGGTAAAACCACTATTAGTAATCAAATCCATTATTCTGTCCGGGTGAAAATTTGCAACACCAATAGCTCTTACCTTGCCTTGATTATACAATTCCTGCATAGCTCTCCACGATCCAAAAATATCTCCATAAGGTTGATGAATAAGATATAGATCCAGATATTCTAGTTGCAACAGTTCTAATGATTTTTGAAAAGCAACTTTTGTTTTTTCATAGCCAACGTCTTGAACCCATACTTTTGTAGTTAAAAACAATTCTTCTCTAGCAACACCGCTTTTTTTAATGGCATTACCTACGGCAGCTTCATTCATATACGAAGCAGCTGTATCGAGTAAACGATAACCACAATTGATAGCTTCTAATACTACTTTTTCACATTCTGTAACATCTGGAATTTGGAAAACACCGAATCCTAAAATTGGCATTTCTACTCCGTTGTTTAATTTTACTTTTTGCACGATTCTGTAATTTTAAGATTACTATAAATTCCCCAAACAATTAGGAACTTATACTACTCTGCAAATTTCCGACCTGAAAATGAGGTTGTTGGTATATGGATTACTGATTGTTCTACCAATATTACTTATTGTACTTACTATGTGGTAATTGATATATCTAAATACCTAAATTTGTATTATAAAATGAAAATTATCATGAACAAAGTAGTCAAGTTTAATACAATTAGTGAATATAATGCATTTAATAATAACGAAACTTTACATCCATTAATAAGTGTTATTGATTTTTCAAAAGCAAACCAAAGATCTTGGGAAGGTGAAAAGAGTGTTAGAATTTATTATGGCTTTTATTGCATCTTTTTGAAAGATATAAAATGTGGTGATCTGCGTTATGGTTGTAATTACTATGACTATCAAGAAGGCACATTGGTTTTTGTTGCTCCAGGGCAAATAATGGAAGTAGAAACTGATGGTAAAGTATATCAGCCAAAAGGACATGCCTTAGTGTTTCATCCTGATTTAATACACGGCACTTCTCTTTTTAAAAGTATAAATGATTATAATTTTTTCAGTTACAATGCAAATGAAGCATTGCATTTATCAGAACGTGAAAGACAAATTGTTTTAGACTCTTTTTCAAAAATTCACTTAGAATTGCAACTTGGAGTAGACAAGCATAGTAAGAAACTTATTGCTTCAAATATTGAATTATTTTTAAATTATTGTGAACGATTTTATGATAGACAATTTATAACAAGAGAAAATATTAATAAAGGAATATTGGAGAAATTTGAAGAAATACTAAATACTTATTTCACATCTGATAAACCCAACACTATTGGTTTACCATCAGTTGCCCATTGTGCTGATGAATTACATTTGTCAGCCAACTATTTTGGTGATTTAATAAAAAAGGAAACAGGTAAATCTGCTCAAGAATACATACAAAATAAAATAATTGATGTAGCAAAAGGCAAAATTTTAGTAGACAATTTAACCGTAAACGAAATCGCTTATAAGCTGGGCTTTAAATATCCTCAGCATTTTTCTAGATTGTTTAAACAACGAGTAGGATATACCCCTAATGAATATCGAAGTTTGAATTAAAAATCTTATTTATGATGAGTTAACAAGATGCATGTATATGCATTAAGATCACAAGAAAAAAGTCGATAGAATATCTATTTAAATGTATGAATCCATCTCTTTTGGTGGTTCGAATATTAGATTAGAAATTGCTTCTGCAATTATTTTATTACTAATTAATTTCTGAATCCTAACTTTACTCTTCCATTTCTTAACTTCTAATTCTATTTTGTAAGCTAATGATTACTTTTTAAATTTTTCGAAATAAGCAATAATCCAATCTTTCGCTTTTGAAGTAAATCAGAATGATTCGAAAGATGTTTTCGCAATCTCTATTCTGATGTCTCAGAAATATGACTAATGTAATAATTGTCTAAAAGTTGCGAATGAAGAATATAGAAGTAGTTCATATTAAAAACAAAAAACCCACTGAAATCAGTGGGTTTTTCTGTGAAGGCAGAAGGATTCGAACCTTCGACCGCCTGCTTAGAAGGCAGGTGCTCTATCCAGCTGAGCTATGCCTCCATTGCTCTTGAATAATATTGTCGGGGTGGCAGGATTCGAACCTGCGGCCTCCTGCTCCCAAAGCAGGCGCGATAACCGAGCTACGCTACACCCCGAAAAATCAAATTGTGTATTGTTCTTATGAAATATCGATACTGATATTGAATTTTGCTACAACTCTTAACATAAAAATAATAAGCGGAGAGACAGGGACTCGAACCCTGGCACCGATTACTCGATGACAGTTTAGCAAACTGCTCCATTACCACTCTGGCACCTCTCCAAAACCTTAGGAAACGTGTCCTGTTTTGCGGTTGCAAATTTAAGACATCTTTAGAGTTCTCACAACTTTTTCGACGCTTTTTTTTGATTTTTTTTTGCCTTTTTGTAAAATCACTTCACTTTCAAATACATAGAGTTTTATAAAAAACACTAAAATATACACTTTTGGATTCTGAAGTGTGTTTTCTTTATATTTTGAATAACGAAAAAGATATTAGGTTGAAAACGTTTTTTCTTGTTTTCCAGCGTGAGGGATAGAAGGAAGCTACCGAAGTAGCACGGACGAGCCCGACCATCACTAGGAAAAAGGCCTTATAACCGGCATAAAAGTTGCCCTTTTTTCTAGTGATGGTCATGCCCAAATGATTTTTGCCTAAATGGGGTATTTATTAAACATCTATTTTATCATTAATCTATTCTGATGATTTCTTTATAAATTGAATTAAAAATTGGAATCCGTTAAAAATATGCTATTTTAAATCCACTCAAAATTTGAAATCGTTTAAAAAAGGTTAAATTTGCTTCATAAATCAACATATAATAAACATGAACAAAAGAGTTGTTATCGTTTCTGCAGTTAGGACACCTATCGGCAGTTTTATGGGGGGATTATCTACTGTTGCTGCTCCACGACTAGGAGCTATAGCCATAAAAGGGGCGCTAGATAAAATACAATTAGATCCAAATTTAGTCGATGAAGTTTTTATGGGTAACGTTGTTCAGGCTGGCGTAGGTCAAGCTCCTGCACGTCAAGCGGCCCTTTATGCTGGACTTCCAAATACTGTGGCTTGTACAACGGTCAACAAAGTTTGCGCTTCTGGTATGAAAGCAGTAATGCTAGGCGCACAAGCAATACAATGTGGTGATGCCGAAATTGTAGTTGCAGGAGGTATGGAAAACATGAGCCTTATTCCGCATTATATGCATTTGAGAAACGGAACCAAGTTTGGCCCAAGCACTATGGTAGACGGTTTGCAGAAAGACGGCCTTACTGATGCCTACGACAATAACGCTATGGGTGTTTGTGCTGACTTATGCGCTACCGAATACAATATCACGAGAGAAGATCAAGATAACTTCGCAATTCAATCCTATGAGCGTTCTGCTAACGCGTGGAATGCAGGGAAGTTTGACAATGAAATAATACCAGTACCGGTTCCGCAAAGAAAAGGAGATTCGATTATCATTTCTAAAGATGAAGAATTTACGAATGTTACATTGGATAGAATTCCTTCACTGAACGCTGTTTTCACAAAAGACGGAACAGTGACTGCCGCAAATGCTTCTACAATAAATGATGGAGCTGCCGCCGTAATATTAATGAGCGAAGAAAGAGCGCTATCTTTAGGGTTAACGCCTTTGGCTTACATAAAAGGATATGCCGATGCGGCTCAAGAACCAAAATGGTTTACCACTACTCCTGCAAAAGCAATCCCTAAAGCACTAGAAAAAGCTGGAATAACGATTGACAAAGTAGATTATTTTGAATTCAATGAAGCATTTTCTGTTGTTGGATTAGCCAACGCAAAAATTCTTGGATTAAATAACGACCAAATTAATGTAAACGGAGGAGCTGTTTCATTAGGACATCCACTAGGTTGTTCGGGTGTTCGAATTATCGTTACTTTATTAAACGTTTTACAACAAAATAACGGTAAAATTGGAGCAGCGGCAATTTGCAATGGTGGCGGTGGAGCATCAGCTGTTGTTATTGAACGAATATAATTGATACCCCAATATTTAGGTCTTTAATTACTCTCAAATAATTAAAGACCTTTTTATTATAATTTAAAACAATCTTAAATGTTTGGAATTTGTAATTTAGCCATTATACCCCTTCGAGCTGAAGCTAGCGATAAAAGTGAAATTGTTTCCCAAGTTTTATTCGGGGAACATTTTGAAGTTTTAGAACAATTAAAACAGTGGACGCGTATCAAAATGCAATATGATGACTACGAAGGTTGGATAGACACCAAACAATTTCAAGAAATTTCCGAATCAAATTACAACCAACTATCTACAGACGCAATAATCCTGAATGCCGATTTGATAGAATACATTACAGCTCCTGTGAATTTGCTGATTCCAATTCCGCTGGGAGCTTCCTTATCCTTTTTAAATTATAATGAAATAAACACTTCTAATTTTGATTTTGAAGGCACTAAAATAAGCGGCATAAAACCAAAAAGTGGTTTGTTAAATACCGCTTTCATGTATTTGTATGCTCCATATCTTTGGGGAGGAAAAACACCTTTTGGTATTGACTGTTCTGGATTTACCCAGATGGTTTACAAACTCAATGGTTATAAATTACTGAGAGATGCTTCGCAACAAGCCTTGCAAGGAGAGGCTTTAAGTTTTATTGAAGAAAGCGAACCAGGTGATTTGGCCTTTTTTGATAATGATGAAGGAAATATAACGCATGTGGGAATTATTATGGAAAACAATTATATAATCCATGCAAGCGGAAAAGTTAGAATAGATCGTTTGGATCATTTAGGTATTTATAATGCTGAAATAAACAAACACACCCATAAACTTCGCGTAATAAAAAAGATAATTTAAAAAAGGGGGCTAAATTAAATTTAGCCCCCTTTTTAAATTCAAAAAATATCAAGTTAAATTCTTGTTTTTAATTCATTATATTCTGCTGTCATATCTAGTGATCGATATACACCCATAAGAGATTTCAAAACATCTTGATTTTTTGGATCTATAATTAATGCTTTTTGAAGATATGGAATTACACTTTTTACTACATCATCTTTCTTAATTTTCAATTGATCATACTGTTCCATTTCTTTTGGCGTATTTCCAAGATTATTCATCTCATCTACTATAGTTTTTTTAGATTCAAGTTTCAAATACGTCAAATTTATATAGGCATCAATATAGTTTGGATCAATTTCCAGCACTTTAATATAGCATAATTCGGCCTTTGCCACATCTTGTTTTTCAACGTAAATAAAGGCTAAGTTTTTATTTATATCTAATTTTTTCGAAACAGACGGTTCGTTTCTGGGCTTATCGTATGTACCTCCCTGAACAGTCAAATCTCTTACACTAGCAGAAGTAAAAATCTCCTCTGTTTTTGTTTTTTTATCTGTAGCATAATAAATAGTTCCTTGTCCTGAATAATTTAATCGTTTTAATTCTTCATAATATTTAATTGCCGAATCATAATCCTTCGCAGACATTGAAGTAGATGCAGCATAGAATAAATTCAAGGTGTCCTTTTTATCAAATAGATAAACATTATAACTTTTTTCAGCACTTTCTTTTAATTTATTTGCTTTAAAATCTGCCAATGCTCCATTTGCAAGAGTAGATTTCATCTCTTTGAGCGCAGTACTTGACGCTAAGGTATACTTGTACTTACCCGATTCGTTTTCAGCTACAATTAATTCATTATATGCTTTTGCTGCCAAAGAAATATTATTTGTCACATCAATATTTTTTCCTGCAAGATTTTTCAGAACATTTCCTTTCAAAAAGAAAAACTCAGATTTATCTTCATCACTCGCGTTAAAAATAAGATATTCTGAACTATTCAAAATTTTCAGTGCTTCTTGAGAATTTCCATTTTCAAATTCCGTTTGAGCACTTTTTATTTGGCTTTTTTGAGCATTTATTCCTACACATACCAATAACACTATTGATAGCATTACAAATTTACTTTTCATTAGTTTAGGTTTTATATTAAAATAAGATTTTGGGCAATTACTTTATAATCAATCAAATACTATGAATAATAATTAATTCATAATACATATCTGTTTTTTCATTAAAAGTCATTAATTATAAATTTTTAAATGCAAATAGTTCAACAATTACAACTATAAAAATACTATTTCTCAAGTCATTATTTTTTTAAAACATTTAAAAAACACAAATAATCATCTACACTTTTGCTTTTAATGCTTTGTATTGGACTGTCATCTCTAAAGCGTTATATACACTTAAAAGAGTCCTAGTCACAACTTCATCTTTTGGATCTATTTCGACCGCTTTTTCAAGATAAGGAATAACGCTTTTAAACATAGTGTCCCTTTTCAATTTTAATTCATTATAACGCTTCATATCTTTAGATGATGTCCCTAATTTATTCATCTCATCCATTATATTTTTTTCATTTTCAAGTTTTAAAACCGAAAGATTAATATAAGCTTTAATATATTGAGGGTTTATTGCGATAGCTTTTAAGTAGAATTTTTCTGCATCAACATTATTGTTTGCCTTAGCGCTCAGCACACCTAAATTAAAAATCAAATTGACATCATTGGGATTTTTTTCCAAAATTGCTGAAACTAATTTTTTATATTCATCATAATTCTTTGATTCTAAATACAAGTCCGCTTCTGTCAATGCCAAAGAACTATCTTCAGGATTTCTTTTTCTTGCATCCGAAATCGCGTTCTTAGCTTTTTCTGTTTCTCCGTTTTGAACATAAATTAAGGCAATGTTTTTGTAAATTTCGCCTCTTTTAGAACCGCCCTTTTCCATTCTGGGTTTTTCATGAGTTCCAGCTTTAACAAATAAATCTCTTTCAATACTTGTCAAAAAGCTTTCTTCTTCTTTTGTTGTTTTATTTGTTGCGTAATAAGACATACCGATTCCCGAATAATTCAATGTTTTAAGTTCTTCATAATATTTGAGAGCCGACGCAAAATCTTTACCATTAACATATGATGATGCTGAAAAATATAAGTTTATCGTATCCTTTTTATCTAATAAATAAGCCTCATGTAATTTATTGGCACTTTGTATAAACTGATTATTTTTGGAATCTTTTATGGCACTATTCACCAATTTGCCTTTTATGGTCATATAAGAGGCCGTTACTTGACTCGTATATTTATTTTTTCCACTTTCAGTCTCTACAGCAATTAATTCCTGATATGCTTTTGCCGCAAGAGGCAAATTCGTATCTTCATCAATGTTTTTGTCTGCCAATGCAAATGCTGCATTTCCTTGAATAAAATAAAACTGTGCTTTATCTTCATCATTAGCATTAAAAACTTGGTATTCAACGCTTTTAAGAATAACAAGAGCTCCCTGTGGATTTCCACTACTAGCTTCTTTTTCAGCTGCTTTAATTTGATTTTTCTGTGCATAAAAAGATCCTGAAAACAGAACCGCTGATGCAATAATTAAGTATTTTTTTTTCATGTTTTAAGTAGGTTTTTAGTTAACATTAAATCAAATTCTTCAAGATTCACAAATTTTACGCTTTTATCATAAAAACATCATAGTATTAACAATATTTAAACTACATGTATATTTTATTTATCATAATTTTGCTAATTAAACAATTTAAGGCCTAAAGTAGAATTAAATTTTGATTACACAAATGAAATTCGATAAATTTTATTCAATAAAAAAAAACTAATTTTAAAATGTAAAAAAATTAGTCCTAAATAATTATTTGCTCTAAAAAAAAAATCCTGCTTCGAAAAATTTCAAGCAGGATTTTTAATAAGGAAATTAAAAAACTACATTTTAGCTTTTAATGCTTTATATTCTGCGGTCATTTCTAAAGCACTATACACATTTAAAAGCGTTTTGGATACATCAATATTTTTAGGTTCTAGCTCTACTGCTTTCTCAAGATAAGGAATAGTACTTTTAAATAAGTCCTCTCTTTTCTTTTTTAACATACTATAGCGTTTCATATCATCAGCTGAGTTACCCAATTTATTCATCTCATCAATAATAACTTTTTCACCTTCCAATTTCAATGCTGCCATATTAATATAAGCATTGATATATTTAGGATTTAATTCAATAACTTTATTATAGAATTTTTCCGCTTCAGCATAATTTTTTGCTCCTGCACTTACCACTCCCAAATTGAAAATTAAATCAACATCATTTGGATTTTTTTCTAATGCCTCTGCGATAAGTTTTTTATAAGTATCCATATCTTTAGTTTCCAGGTACAAATTGGCTTCAGTCAAGATCAACGAAGTGTCATCTGGATTTGCTTTTCTTGCATCAGAAACAGCTTTTTTAGCTTCTTCTATTTTATCTTTTTGAACATAAATTAAAGCTATATTTTTATAAATTTCTCCTCTTTTAGAAGGAACTTCCTCTGTTCTTGGTTTTTCATGGGTTCCCATTTTTACCAATCTATCTCTATCTGCAGCAGTTGTAAAAAAATCTTCTTGATTATTTACTTTATTTACAGCATAAAAATAAGTAGCTTTTCCAGAATAGTTCAATACCTTTAACTCTTCATATAATTTAAGAGCTGTATCATAATCTTTAGCATTTACATATGTAGAAGCTGCATAATAAAGATTAATTGTGTCTTTTTTATCCAATTGATATGCTTCATATAATTTACTAGCGCCTTCAGCATCTTTATTTACTTTTGTATCAGCAATTGCGTTATTGATTAATTTCCCTTTAATTTCAACAATCGAAGTTAAAGCTTGTGTTGAATATTTACTTTTTCCAGTTGTCTTTTCTACTTCTAACAATTCTTGATACGATTTTGCTGCAAGACTTAAATTTTTATCTGCTTCAACATTTTTATTTGCCAAGTCCAAATAAGCATTCCCTTTCAGAAAATAAAATTGTGCTTTTTCAGCATCAGGTGCATTGACAATCAAATATTCTGTTCCAGTTAAAATGGTTATTGCTTCCTCTGACTTTCCTGCTTTAATTGCTTTTTCAGCTGCTTTTATTTCATTTTTTTGAGCAAAACTTGCTACTGATAAAAATAATGCTGACGCTATTATTACATATCTACTTTTCATACTAATCTGTTTTTAAATTTATTATTGTAATCCTATTATTATTCTACTTATGCTTCATCATCAGAATCACCTTCATCTGCATCATCGTCTTCTTCTTCCGTTTCTTCCTCATCATTCTCATCTTCTTCAGTAGCACCTTCATCTTCAAGAACTTCCAAAACTGGCTTTACTCTTTCAATTGTTTCAGTCTCAATAACATTTCCTTCTTCATCAAGAGTCACTTCCGCAACATCGTCTTTCATTACTTTAGTAACGGCTGCTATAGAATCTTTTCCTTTTAGATTAATCAATTTAACCCCTTGAGTAGCACGTCCCATCACACGTAAATCTTCCACTGCCATTCTGATAGTCAATCCTGATTTATTGATAATCATTAAATCATCGGCATCTGTTACTGCATTTATCGAAATAAGTGTCCCTGTTTTCTCAGTAATATTCAAAGTTTTGACACCTTTTCCACCACGATTAGTAATTCTATAAACATCCTCACCATCTTCGTCAACTAATTTGGTACGTTTGCCATATCCATTTTCAGTTACAACCAAAATTTGCGAATCGTTTATATCATTTTTATCAACAGTAACCATACCAATAACTTCATCGGCATCATCTTTAAGCGTAATTCCACGAACTCCAGAAGCTGTTCTTCCCATTGGGCGAGTTTTGGTTTCTTCAAAACGAACTAATTTACCGGATTTAACCGCTAAAATGATTTGACTTTCACCATTGGTCAATTTAGCTTCCAATAATTCATCTCCTTCTTTAATAGTGATTGCTGCTACACCATTTACCCTAGGTTTAGAATATTTCTCCAAAGAAGTTTTCTTAACTTGCCCTTTTTTGGTAACCATAACAAGATTATGACTATTGATATAATCCTTGTCTTTTAAATCTTGGGTACAAATGAAAGCTTTCACTTTATCATCACTTTCAATATTCACTAGATTCTGAATTGCTCTACCTTTTGCCGTTTTACTTCCTTCTGGTATTTCATAAACACGCATCCAGAAACATTTTCCTTTTTGAGTAAAGAACATCATGTATTGATGATTGGTAGCCACAAACATGTGTTCCAAGAAATCTTGGTCTCTTGTACCGGCACTTTTTTGACCAACTCCACCTCTATTTTGTGTTTTATATTCGGTAAGGTTTGTACGTTTGATATATCCGGCATGAGAAATAGTGATCACTACATTTTCATCGGCAATCAAATCTTCAATACTTACATCCCCACCAGAATATTCAATTTGAGAACGACGAGCATCTCCATATTTATCACGAATTTCCGTTAATTCTTCTTTTATCAAAGCAATTCTCAAGTTTACATCAGCTAACAAAGCTTTCAAATGCTCGATTAACTTCATAATTTCATCGTATTCCGTTCTTAACTTATCTTGCTCAAGACCTGTTAATTGACGCAAACGCATTTCTACGATAGCACGAGATTGAATATCTGACAAATTGAATCTTTCAATTAATTTTTCTCTAGCTTCCTCGGTACTTTTTGAAGCTTTGATTAAAGCAATTACTTCGTCAATATTATCTGAAGCAATGATTAAACCTTCCAAAATATGCGCTCTTGCTTCCGCTTTTTTTAATTCAAATTGCGTTCTGCGAGTCACCACATCATGACGGTGCTCAACAAAATAATGAATCAAATCTTTCAGATTCAGCATTTGCGGACGACCTTTTACAATTGCAATATTATTTACACTGAAAGAAGATTGTAATTGCGTAAACTTATAAAGCGTATTCAGAACCACGTTTGGCGTGGCATCACGTTTCAATATATAAACGATACGCATCCCGTTTCTATCCGATTCATCACGGATATTTGCAATACCATCTATTTTCTTTTCATTTACTAAGTCGGCGGTTCGCTTAATCATATCTGCCTTATTGACTTGATAAGGGATTTCGGTAACAATGATACACTCACGGCCATCCACTTCTTCAAAACCAACTTTTGCACGCATTACAACTCTACCTCTACCGGTTTTGAACGCTTCACGAACCCCCTCATAACCATATATTATACCACCAGTAGGAAAATCCGGGGCTTTAATATGATGCATCAACTCATCAATCTCAATATCATTATTATCCATGTAAGCCAACGTACCGTTGATTACCTCGGTTAAGTTATGAGGCGGCATATTGGTTGCCATACCTACCGCAATTCCTGTTGCACCATTAATTAATAAGGTAGGAACACGCGTTGGCATCACTGTCGGCTCCTCTAAAGTATCATCAAAATTCAATTTAAAATCAACAGTTTCTTTATCTATATCCGCCAAAATCTCTTCCGAAATCTTACGCATTCTAGCCTCCGTATAACGCATCGCTGCAGGACTATCACCATCTACAGAACCAAAGTTACCCTGACCGTCAATTAATAAATAACGTAAACTCCATTCTTGTGCCATACGAACCATGGCGTCATAAACAGAGGTATCACCGTGAGGGTGATACTTTCCAAGAACTTCCCCGACAATTCTTGCGGACTTTTTGTGGGCAGATTTTGAGTTAACTCCCAAATCATGCATTCCATAAAGTACTCTTCGATGTACCGGTTTCAAGCCATCTCTAACATCTGGAAGCGCTCTTGACACAATTACCGACATCGAATAATCGATATAGGCTGTTTTCATTTCATCTTCAATATTAATAGGAATTAACTTTTCTCCTTCAGACATAATATATACTTATAATTAAAATTATTTTGCTTTAAAAAATCCCGCTAATATAACCTTTCTCAATGTGATTTCACTCATAAAACAATGGAAATTTATTTGATTTATTAACAAATTAATATTGGCTTTTAGTTAATAAATTAAGTCTTCTTTAACTTTTATTTCATCTTTTTTTCGTCAATTAGCATAAACAGTAATTAAAGGTATGGTTTTTGTTTTTGAAAAACATATTCACTAAATTTACAATACCAACAAATAGAAATTATGGATGATAATTTTTCACCAAGAGTAAAAGACGTGATTACTTACAGTAAAGAAGAAGCATTGCGTTTAGGACATGACTTTATAGGAACCGAACATTTGATGCTTGGCATTTTAAGAGACGGGAATGGAAAAGCAATTCATATCCTGAATAATCTTTCTGTGGATTTAGATCATTTACGAAGAAAGGTTGAAATCCTTAGCCCTGCAAGCCCAAGCCACGAAATAAGTGTAGAGAAGAAAAACCTACATCTCACACGTCAAGCAGAACGTGCATTGAAAACTACTTTTCTAGAAGCTAAAGTTTTTCAAAGTTCATCTATAAGCACGGCTCATTTATTACTGTGTATATTACGAAATGAAAATGATCCTACAACCAAGCTATTGAATAAACTTAAAATAGATTACGATATAGCTAAAGAACAATATTTAAATATGGCTCCAAACGAAGAAGAATTTTTAGAAAACTTGCCAAAAAATGAATCTTATAATGATGATTCAGGACAAGATGACAGTCTTAAAGAAGGGAATTTCAATTCCCCTGCCAATAAATCAAATAAAAAATCTAAAACTCCAGTACTTGACAATTTTGGAAGAGATTTAACAGAGATGGCCGAAGAAGGAAAACTAGACCCTGTAGTTGGACGCGAAAAAGAAATCGAAAGGGTATCTCAAATTTTGAGTAGACGTAAAAAGAACAATCCATTACTAATAGGAGAGCCAGGTGTTGGAAAATCTGCTATTGCCGAAGGATTGGCTTTACGTATAATTCAAAAGAAAGTATCTCGTATATTATTCAATAAACGAGTGGTAACGCTTGATTTGGCCAGCCTAGTTGCCGGAACCAAATATCGTGGACAATTTGAGGAACGCATGAAGGCGGTTATGAATGAATTGGAGAAAAATGATGATATCATTCTTTTCATTGACGAAATTCATACCATAGTGGGAGCTGGTGGAGCAACTGGTTCACTAGATGCTTCAAACATGTTTAAACCTGCTTTATCAAGAGGTGAAATTCAATGTATTGGGGCTACAACCCTAGATGAATACCGTCAATATATAGAAAAAGATGGCGCTCTTGAAAGACGTTTTCAAAAAGTAATTGTTGAACCTACTTCAGTAGAAGAAACGATTACTATTTTGAATAACATTAAAGACAAATACGAAGATCACCATAACGTGACTTATACACCAGAAGCCATTGAAGCCTGCGTTAAGTTAACCAATCGCTATATGTCAGAACGTTTCTTGCCAGACAAAGCTATTGATGCTTTAGACGAAGCTGGTTCACGAGTGCATATTACCAATATCGATGTTCCTAAACAAATTTTGGACTTGGAACGTCAATTAGAAGAAGTTCGTGAATTGAAAAATTTGGTTGTTAAAAAACAAAAATATGAGGAAGCAGCCAAACTTCGTGATGATGAGAAAAAGATAGAAAAAGACCTTGCCATTGCCCAAGAACAGTGGGAAGAGGATTCTAAAAACAATAGGATATTGGTAACTGGAGACAATGTTGCCGATGTGGTTTCCATGATGACTGGAATTCCAGTAAATCGTATTGCTCAAACTGAAAGCAACAAATTAGCTAAATTACCAGAACTTATTCAAAATAAGGTGATTGGACAAAACGAAGCTGTTATGAAAATTGCTCGTTCCATCCAAAGAAATAGAGCGGGATTGAAAGATCCAAACCGACCAATTGGCTCCTTTATTTTCTTGGGACAAACGGGTGTTGGTAAAACACAATTGGCCAAAGTTCTTGCTAAAGAATTATTCGATTCTGAAGATGCTTTAGTTCGAATTGACATGAGTGAGTATATGGAAAAATTTGCAATTTCAAGATTGGTTGGAGCTCCTCCGGGATATGTTGGATATGAAGAAGGAGGTCAATTAACCGAAAAAGTTCGTAGAAAACCGTATTGTGTTGTATTACTTGATGAGATCGAAAAAGCACATCCTGATGTTTTCAATATGATGCTTCAAGTACTTGATGACGGATATTTGACTGATAGTTTGGGTCGGAAAATTGATTTCAAGAATACTATTATCATTATGACCTCTAATGTTGGTGCACGCCAATTGAAAGACTTCGGACAAGGAGTAGGATTTGGAACTGCTGCCAAAATAGCCCAAGCTGATGACAATTCGAAAAGTATTATCGAAAATGCCTTGAAAAAAGCTTTTGCACCAGAATTCCTAAATAGAATTGATGATGTAATTGTCTTTAACACTTTAGAAAAAGAAGACATCAATTTGATTATTGAAATCGAATTGAAAAAACTATACGATCGTGTTAAAGAATTAGGCTATCAATTGACTCTTTCTGATAAAGCAAAAGCATTTATTGCTGACAAAGGATTTGACAAGCAATTTGGCGCAAGACCGCTAAAAAGAGCTATTCAAAAATATGTAGAAGACGCACTTGCTGAAGAGATTATCACTTCAAAAATCGCTTCTGGAGACGAGATCTACATGGATATTGAAGAAGGTTCTCAAGAACTTACCGTTAATGTTCACAAAGCGGGAGAACCTACAAATCAATAGTTTAAATTATTTTATACAAAAACAAACCCGTTACGTTTTAATAACATAACGGGTTTATTCTTTATATGAAATCGACATGATTTCCAAGTATAAACACTAATGAAGATAATCATCGCGATACCATATTTCCAAAATTTTAATATTAACTTGATATGAATTTTACCCAATTTTTAAAAACAAATATTTACATTTGATTCTTCAAAAATTGACCAAACAAAATTAATTTATGCTTCAAAATAAAGTTATACTGGGTAGCGAAGAATGGTGCTCATTTCCAGAATTAGGAATTCCTACTATTAAAGCCCGCGTCGATTCTGGTGCCAAAACATCTGCTTTGCATGCCATCAATATTGCTCCATTTATAAAGAATGAAACCAATTGGGTGAAATTTGACATCAATCCTATTCAGAATAATATAAAAACAGTTATTCATTGTGAAGCTCCCTTAGTAGATAAACGTATCGTAAAAAGTTCCAGTGGATTTAGGGAACATCGATATGTAATACAGACCAATCTTGCTATTGGTGATTCGAAATGGCCCATTGAAATGACATTGACCAATCGAGATTCAATGGGCTTCAGAATGCTTTTGGGTCGTGAAGCCATGAGCGGAAGAATTCTTGTAGATCCTGAACAAAAATACCTATTAGGACAACCTACACCAGAAATCCTTAAAGAACTATATATAAACTCCGAAAAAGCCAGTTCTGGTTTACGTATTGGTCTTTTGGCCAGTAATCCAGAATTATATAGCAATAAGCGAATTATGGAAGCCGGTGAAATGCGCGGTCACGAAATGCAATTCTTGAACATCAAGGAATGCTATATGAAACTCGACGCCAAAACACCCGAAATTCATTACCGTGGCGGAAAAATATTAAATCAATTTGATGCTATTATTCCAAGAATTCGACCAAGTATTACATTCTACGGTTGTGCCTTGACACGACAATTTGAAGCTTTAAAAGTCTTTTGTTTAAACTCAGCTTCTGCCATTACGCAATCCAGGGATAAGTTATATTCTTTGCAATTGTTACTTAATCATGGTGTGGATATCCCAACAACTGGATTTGCCAATTCTCCTTTGGATACGGATGATTTAATAAAAATGGTTGGAGGATCTCCTCTAATTGTAAAATTACTGGAAGGAACTCAAGGAAAAGGAGTTGTTTTGGCCGAAACCAAAAAAGCGGCAGAGAGTGTTATCAATGCTTTCAAAAGTTTAAATGCCAATATACTTGTCCAGGAATTTATAAAAGAAGCCAACGGAAAAGACATTCGCTGTTTTGTGATTGACGGAAAAGTGGTTGCCGCAATTCAGCGAGAAGCAATGCCTGGGGAATTTAGAGCCAACATCCATCTTGGTGGAACAGCATCTGTAATAAAAGTAACGAGCGAAGAAAAAAAGATTGCCATAAAAGCTGCAAAAGCAATGGATCTTAAAGTCGCCGGTGTCGACATTATTCGTTCCTCAAAAGGACCATTGTTACTTGAAGTTAACTCTTCGCCCGGATTGGAAGGAATTGAAGGCGCTACCAATAAAGACATTGCAGGCGAAATGATAAAAGCCATCGAGAAGAACTTTAAGATAAAATAATCGCATAGTTCAGAATCTAATAATATCTGATTTAAAATCTAATCCCAAAACGACTCAACCGAATACTAAAAAATATGAATCCTTACCTCGACATTATCATCCGTAGTGCCTCCGTTTATCTTTTCATGGTAATTGCATTGCGTGTTTTTGGAAAAAAAGAATTGTCGCAACTCAATACTGCCGATGTAATTCTGATTTTATTGATCAGCAACGCGGTTCAAAATGCGATGGTGGGAAGTGACACCAGTCTTTGGGGTGGTTTGGCCGCTGCCACAGTACTTTTTGCCATTAATTTTATTTTGAAAAAATTGATGTTTAAGTATAAAACTATCGGCAATTTTATTGAGGAAAAACCTGAAATTCTGATTCATAATGGAAATTTAGATTTCAATGCATTGAGTAAATTAAGCATCAGCAACGCTGAATTACAAGAAGCGATGCGCGAACATGGAGTAGAACATTTTGCCGATGTAAAATTGGCCATGCTGGAAATTGATGGAAACATCAGTATTATTTCCGGAGATAAAAATTTAAAGCAAACGCATTATAAACGTAGACGCATCCATAAAAATTTGAGCGGAATAAATTAGACAATAGCCATCGCTGATGTTATTTTTATAAAAATACAAATGTAATTATGCTCGATTCCTTCAAAACATACTTTCAATCCAAAGCAAACCTTACGGACGAGCAATTCCTTTCAGTCACGGATACATTGCAATTCAAAAAAGTAGAGAAGGGTTCCGTCCTACTCCAGCAAGGTGAAATTTGTCATCATTCCTTTTTTGTATCCAAAGGCTTGCTGCGCTCTTACACCATTGATGAAACCGGTAAAGAACATATCATTCAATTCGCTCCAGAAAACTGGATTATTTCGGATCGAAGCAGTTCTTATTTCAATGAACCTTCGGAATTATTCATCGGTGCCATAGAAGAAACGGAACTGGTTTTTATCGATAAAAAATTCATTGACGCCGTTTCCGAAATTAGCGTTTCTTTCCGGGAACAAAACAATACAGCCTTACACAATCATATTCGTCAACTTCAAAAACGAGTGAATCTCTTACTGGGAGCCACGGCAGAACAGCGTTATCTGGATTTTATAACCATCTATCCAAGCCTAACGTTACGCATTCCACAATGGATGATCGCCTCCTATTTGGGCATTACGCCCGAAACACTAAGCAGGGTTCGCAAGGAATTGTCCAAAAGAAACTTTAAACCTTATTAATACGTTGCAAGTTCATTTCTTATCCTACATCAATGCATCTGGTTTTAAACGATAGTAAATTTGTACTATAATTTAAAAAGATACAGAAATGAAAACTAAAAAAATAGAACTCGTATTGGCTCCACCTGCACCACATATGGTTGGTGACGGATTTCGAGTACACAACTTTATACCAAGCGGTTATCATCTGGATATGGAGAGAATGAGTCCGTTTATTATGATGGATTATAATTCTAAATTTTACTTTCCGCCAACAGATCAACCCAGAGGGGTAAGTGTTCATCCGCACAGAGGATTTGAAACTGTTACCATTGCCTATCACGGAAAAGTAGCCCACCACGACAGTTCAGGAAATAGCGGAGTCATTGGGGAAGGTGATGTACAATGGATGACTGCAGCTTCTGGAATTTTGCACAAGGAATATCATGAAAAAGAATTCAGCAAAAACGGTGGCGATTTTCAAATGGTGCAGCTTTGGGTTAATCTTCCCGCAAAGGACAAAATGTCGACACCAAAATACCAAGGAATTACCAATGATCAAATCAATAAATTTGAACTTCCTGATAATGGTGGCGAGATTGAAGTGATCGCGGGACAATATGAAAATGTAAAAGGCGCAGCTTCGACTTTTACGCCAGTTCATTTGCAAAACGCCAAATTGAACAAAGGAGCAAAAGCATCTTTCAATTTTCCAGCCAATTACAACACAGGATTGTTGGTCATTGAAGGAAGCATAAAAGTGAATGATACCGAAATTGTTCCCGAAAATCATTTTGCCTTGTTTGAAAACGAAGGTGAAATCTTTAGTATCGAAGCAACGGAAAATGCAATAGTTTTAATCTTAAGCGGTGAACCCATCAATGAACCCATTGCGGCACATGGTCCTTTTGTAATGAACACCCAAGCCGAAATCATGCAAGCCTTCAATGATGTGAATATGGGTAAATTCGGTTATTTGGAAGATTAATTTCCTTAAATTTATGTTTAAAAAACAAAAAGATGTCAAATATCAAACTGATAATAGAAGAACGTCCAACCAATATTGGCAACTTTATGGTGGGGCGATTGCTTCCCTTTCGAGAAAAAGAATGGTCGGCCCCTTTGCTTTCATTGACCACATGGGACCGACCTATATGAGTGATTATGAAAATTTTGATGTCCCGCCTCATCCACATATTGGACTTTCTACGTTGACCTATTTGTTTGAAGGAAGCATTATGCACAAAGACAGTTTGGGTACAGAAATGGAAATCAAGCCAGGACAAATTAATTGGATGACCGCAGGGAAAGGAATTGTCCATTCAGAACGGACGCCTAATTATTTACGCAATTCCGATAAAATGCTTCATGGACTTCAAATTTGGGTGGCATTACCCAAGGAATTAGAGGAAATGGAGCCATCCTTTTTTCATGTTCCGGAAAATGAAATACCCGAATGGAAATCGGACAACATTACTTTCAAACTTATAGCCGGCGAGGTCCTTGGTGAAAAATCACCCGTTCCGGTGTATAGTCCGCTTTATCTTTTGGAACTAAAAAGCACTACACCTCAAACGGTGACTATTGGTAATGACTTATTTGGCGAAAGCGCTTTATATATTTTGGAAGGCAGTATCGAAAGCGAAGATAATGTTTTTGAATCCAAACAAATTTTGATTGCCAAAGACACCAAACTCTGTACCTTCAATATGGCAGAAAACACAACCATTTATATTTTTGGAGGGGAACCATTTCCCGAAGAAAGAATTATCTATTGGAATTTTGTGGCATCAACCAAGAAATTGATTGAAAATGCGAAAGAAAAATGGCTAGCACAAACTTTTGACAAAGTCCCTGGCGAAACCGAATTTGTTCCACTTCCGGAGCAAATTAAAAAACAATAGTATGGGAAAAATTACGGCGCATATTGGCGTAACACGGTACAGAACTGAGATAAAATCGGGAGACAATACAATTATTTCGGATGAGCCAGAAACTAATGGAGGAAAGGCTTTAGGCTTTACTCCAAAAGAATTACTGGCTTCCTCCTTGGGATCCTGTACTTGCATCACCTTACGGATGTATGCTGACAGAAAAGGTTGGAATTTAACAAATGTAAAAGTTGAAGTGATTTTTGACGATGATTTAATCGAAAATAAATACAAGATACTACATCGCATTCAATTGTTTGGAAATTTAGACCATGACCAAAAAACAAGATTATTGTACATTGCGGGCAAGTGTCCAATACACAAAATCCTAAGCAATACTATTGAAATTACTAATGAGTTAGATACCTATTCAGAAACTGACGACAAAATTTAGAAAATAGTTATAAAATTATAAAAACAAAAATGATGATCAGTTATTCAGAAAATATCAAAGTACCTTAGATGTTGTTTGGCAGCATTTTATTTATAAAATTGAACACCCAGAACATTTTGTCCCTGGAGTAAGTAATGTTTCCATAAAAGAGAATAATGACGAGTACATTATAAGAGAAATGGACATTGAGCCACAGGGAGGCTTAAAAACTAGACTTGTCGAGAAAATCACCTATTCTCCCTATTGGGTAAGGTTTTTAATTCTGGATCATCCAATATATTCTGGTTATGTGGATAATGTGGCCGAAAGAATTTCAGACAATGAGACCAAAGTGACCTTTTCACTAAATTGGATAAACAAAGAAACCGCTGAGACCTTCAGTAACCAAGAGATGATAAAAAATGCAGTTTTAAAAACAGTTGACTTTATTTTAAATTCAAAATAATCATAAGAAAACAAAAAACTCCCCTATGACAATAGAACAGATAAACGAAATCAAAAACGGCTACTTTAGAGCCGTTGATACCGGAATAGAAGCCGGAAGAATGACTTATACCTGGGCAGGAATCGATAAATTCATAATTGACCATACCGAGGTAAATCCTGATTTTGCAGGGCAAAGTGTGGGCAAAAAATTGGTAATGGCCGCAGTAGAATATGCACGGGAAAATAATTTAAAGATTTTACCATTATGTCCTTTTGCAAAAAGCGTATTTGACAGAACAAAAGAAATACAGGATCTTTTGTTTTAAAACTCAAATTTCATCGGACTCCTTCCAACCGTTTTTCGACTTCCGAAAATGATTTTTATGCTACCCAACTGTTGCTCTTTTGCGGAAGCGGAACCATGCTGTAAACCAGCTATAGTAGAGTTATCCCCAACTATACCCGTATAATTTCTACGGAACATTTTGCATGCAAAGTTACCGCTAGAGAAACCGAACCAATCAAAAAACGCTCCACTATCCCATGGCCATGAGAACCAACAATAATAGAATCTGCTCCAAATGTATCTGCTTCGTCAAGTATAACATTTTTCGGCACTCCATTTATAACTCTCTTTGATATGGTTATGAAAGGATTTTTTTTATGTAAAAGTGCTGCCGCTTCATCCACAGTGTACTCTGCTTCTTTTAGCTTACTGCGATTGCTTTCCTCAAAATATTCATGTGATACTCCCATAGGCTCTATACCAGAAAGCAATGGCGTTGTTTCGTAAGCCGTAACGATATGAATTTCCGTATCGGGCGGATACGGCCTATTGGCCACTTTCTCTAATACTAATTTGCTGTGCTGAGAATTATCCAAGGCCAAAAGAATTTTCAATCCACTTTTTTCTTTTATATTTTCCATTGTATTCAACTATTATAAAGTTACTAGTAACCCCCACTATTTTTAAAGTATACTTTCAACTAAAGAGCTTTTTTCTCCATTCCATCCAATCAAAATTTGAGACATTTACCTGACTTATCTAACTTAGTTTCTGGAAGCATTAAGTCAGTGTTCAATTTCATTCTCCCTGTTTTTTTTATCAATAATTTCTATTATTCAATCCGTTTTAAACATGTAAAACGCTAAACAACAAAGACATACTAAGATACGATTTTTTATCCTATAATGTTAAAAGTTTTATTCAATGATTTCAACCTGACCTTCAACAATCAGCAAATTGCGATGGCATTACAACAAAATCAAGGTGAAAGAATGTCTTGGTATAACGATCATTTTATTACCTTTATACGGATAAACAAAAATAGAATGTTTTGCTTAATTCAATTTCCCGCGTAAAATAATTGGCAATCAAAGCAACTAAACTTTAAAAAAAGATATAGCAACAAAAAAAGAAATCTGCGAGTATTATGAGAAAAATAATCTTGGATTTAGCAGTAACACTTGATGGTTATATTGAAGGCCCAAATGGAGGGATTGATTGGATTATCAAGGATAAACATACCGATTTTGGTGATATTCTTGTTGGTATTCTAGATGAAGTTGATACGATTTTTTATGGACGGATAAGCTATGACAAGTGGGGTAACTATCTACCGGATGAAAATGAAAGTCCGAAAGTTAAAGATGCCTATAATTTACTTCATAGTAAAACGAAGTATGTTTTTTCAACAACAAAATCAAATGATGGTAAAGCCATTTTCATTAATTCAAATATTAAGGAAAGGGTACTGGAAATGAAGCAACAACCCGGCAAAAACATATGGCTTTATGGCGGAGGAAAACTCATCACTACTTTTATTAATATGGGCTTGGTAGATGTTTACAGGCTTGCTGTGTATCCTGTCATCTTAGGATCCGGCAAACCGCTTTTCAAAGACATTAAAGAAAGAATTGAACTGAAATTAATTGATGTAAAAACATCCGAATCAGGAGTAATATTACTTAGTTATGCGGCTAATAGTAACAGAACATAGGAGTACTAACGGCTATCAGAAATTAATTGGGGTACAATTTTATATGCAAACAATCGTATAAATTTCAAACTAAAATTAAACAACAAAGGGATATGGCAACAAAAAAAGAAATGGCAACCGACTTTTTACATCTCGCGTCTAAAGGAAAATCAAGAGAAGCATTCAATCTGTATGTCGGACAAGGATTCAAACATCACAATGTTTATTTCAAAGGAGATGCAAACACTTTAATGACTGCAATGGAAGAGTCAGCAAAGAACAGCCCCGATAAAATTTTTGAAATTCAACGCGCATTAGAAGATGGAGAACTAGTTGCAGTTCATTCGAAAGTCAGACAAAATCAGAATGATTTAGGAGCAGCAGTGATACACATATTTCGTTTTGAAGAAGATAAAATTGCAGAGTTATGGGATTTTGGACAAGCCATTCCTGCCGAGACTGTCAATGAGAATGGTATGTTTTAGATTCATATTAAAAGTTGTCGCACTCAAAAAAAATAAAAATGAACACTATAGGCTACTTCGAAATTCAGTCTTCTGTCCCAGAAAGAGATATCAAATTCTATAAAGCTGTATTTGATTGGGAATTTATAAAGGAAGAATTTGTTCCGATAGAATATTACCGAATAGAAACCAATGGCATCAACGGTGGTCTTCTAAAACGACCAGCAAAAGTCCCTCCAATGGAAAGCGGTACAAATGCATTCGTTTGCTCCATACAAGTGGAAAGCTTTGACAAAACCAGTGAATGTATTCTTCAAAATGGTGGGCAGATTGCCTTACCAAAATTTGCCATACCAGGAAGATGCTGGCAAGGTTATTTTGTGGATTTAGACAACAATACATTCGGTATCTTTGAAGTAGATCCTACTGCAAAATAAAACAAGTTTATAAAAATAAAAAGATGACAGACACTAATTTGAAATGTGCAGAAGCACAATTGTTAATCCGAAAACCTGTTGCGACAGTTTTTGAAGCTTTTATAGATCCTGAGTTGACAAAACACTTTTGGTTTACCAAAGGAAGTGCCCGACTAGAAGTAGGCAAAACGGTAACTTGGGAATGGGAAATGTACAGCATCTCAACCAAGGTTTTCGTTAAAGCGATTTTGCCAAACCAAAAAATCAGTATTGACTGGGGTGAACCTTCAACTTCGGTTGACTTTGAATTCAAAACATTGAGCGACGGCAATACGTATGTGACCATTAAACATTATAACTTTAACAAGACTGGGGACGAATTACTGGAAGCTATAAAAGATTCAACAGGTGGTTTTACCACTGTTTTGGATGGACTGAAAGCCTATTTGGAACATAATATTAATTTGAATCTAATAGCAGACAAATTTCCAAAAGAAATAATGCAACACGGACAATAAATCAATAGTCTAAAATATAAATACTAACAATCCGAAAGATGTCTCAAATTAGTTCGCCTATCATAGATCCAACTGAATTATTGAAATTGTACCAAACAGAAAATTTGGTACTTGTTGATGCCAGTAGTGGGAAAAATGCCAAAACAAATTTTGACGAAGTGCATTTGGATGGCGCATCATTCGTTGATCTAAACACGCAATTGGCAGACATAAAAGAAGATGTATCGCAAGGCGGTCGACACCCATTGCCTACCCCAGCGCAATTTTCTCAAACATTGTCCACACTTGGAATTTCACCAGAGAGCCACGTTGTGATATATGATAATCAAAATGGTTCAAATGCAGCGTCTCGTTTTTGGTGGATGCTAAAATCTGTTGGACACAATAAAGTACAAGTTCTTGATGGAGGATTTCAGGGAGCTGTAAAAGTGGGGTTTTCGACAAATTCTAAAATCAGTGTTCCTAAAAAATCCGAACCTTACAAAATTAAAAATTGGCAATTGCCATTGGCGGATATGTCAGAAGTTGAAAAAGTGTCGCAAGACAAAAATCACCTCGTTATTGATGTTCGCGATCATGAACGTTTCATTGGAGAAAAAGAGCCTATCGATTTGGTTGCTGGACACATTCCGGGAGCAATAA
>Ga0184629_10000102_pt1 | contig 33589 bp, 32 predicted proteins | sample PLM4_32_b1_FD_133158 | JGI IMG/M metagenome (GOLD analysis project Ga0184629, IMG submission 133158) | Groundwater sediment microbial communities from an aquifer in East River, Colorado, USA - PLM4_32_b1 | ecosystem: Environmental > Terrestrial > Soil > Riparian zone | place: USA: East River...
AGCCGGTGTGCGCGATGTCGCGAAGCGTGTCCAGGAGCTGTTCCATGGTCTCGCCCAGCCCCACCATGATCCCGCACTTCACGCGCATGGCGAGGTCGCGTTCGTCGCGGTAGAGCACCGCCTGCTCGAGGATTTTGAGCGTGTTTTCATACACGGCCACCGGGCGTACGCGACGGTAAAGGTGCGCCGCGGTTTCGATGTTGTGCGCGAGGCAGTCCGGGCGGGCATCCAGCACGACTTCCAGCAGTTCCTTGCGGCCGTTGAAGTCGGGGATCAGGACCTCGACGTTGCAGTCCGGGGTGCGGCGCCGTACGGCGGCGATGGTCTGCGCGAAGTGCCCCGCACCCTCGTCGGGCAGGTCGTCGCGGTCGACCGACGTGATCACCGCGTAGGAGAGACGCAGGCGCTGGATCGCATCCGCCACGTGCTCGGGCTCAAGCGGATCCACCGGGCCGGGCTTGCCCTTCAGCACGGAACAGAAACCGCAGTGGCGGGTGCACACGTCTCCCAGGATCATGAAGGTCGCGGTTCCCTGGCCCCAGCACTCGTAGATGTTGGGGCAGCGGGCTTCCTGACACACGGTGTGCAGGTTCAGCGACGACACCAGCTGGTTGACCAGCTTGTACTCGTCGTTGGTCCGAATGCGGATCTTGAACCATTCGGGCCGGGGCGGGCGGGTGCCGCACGCGTCAGTTGACATTCGTGATCGACTCCTCCTCCATGCGGCGGCCGAACACCACGCCGAAGTGGGCCGCCACGCGCTCGCGCACGGCGGCGAGCGAGACGGTGGTCGCCGTCTCCATCTCGAGCGACGTCATCGCGCACCCGGGGATGCCGCACGGATTCATGAGCGAGAAGTACGAGAGGTCCGTGCTGACGTTGAGCGCGAACCCGTGGCACGTCACCCAGCGCGAGATCCGGATCCCCAGCGACGCGATCTTGCGCTCGTGCACCCACACGCCGCGGTGCTCGGGGTGACGGCCCGCAAACACGCCGAAGTCCGCCAGTGCGTCGATCAGTACTTCCTCGAGGTCGTGGACGTAGCGGCGGATGTCGCGGCGAACCGGCTCGAGCCGGACGATCGGGTATCCCACCAGCTGACCCGGGCCGTGGTAGGTCACGTCCCCGCCGCGGTCCGTCGCCACCACGCGCGCGCCGCGGGCTTCGATGGCCCGCCGGTCCGCCAGGATGGCGCTGCCGCTCGCGTTGCGACCGACGGTGATCACGTGGGGGTGTTCCACGAACAGCAATACGTCATCGCCTTCGCCGCGCTGCAGGCGCTCCACTTCCCGTTTCTGGACGGCGAAGGCTTCCTCGTAGGGAACGAGCCCGAGATCGATCGACCGGCACACGCTGTTTCTGACGCGGGGAACCATGGTTGCTCGCCTACGCCGGCGTCGGCTTCTCCAACTCGCGCTTGACCACGGTGAGGAAGCGGGCCGCGTCGGCGCCGTCAATGATGCGGTGGTCGTAGGAAAGCGAGATGTAGACGATTGGGCGGATCGCGATTGCATCGTCGATCACGACCGGGCGCTTGACGATGGTGCCGATCCCGAGGATCGCCACCTGCGGCTGGTTGATGATCGGGAGCCCGACCACGCCGCCGAACACCCCCACGTTGGTGATGGTGAAGGTGCCGCCGTGGACGTCGTCGGGGATCAGACGTTTGGTGCGGGCGCGCTCGCCCAGATCGGCGGCCGACTTCGCGAGGCCGAGCAGGTTCATCTGATCGGCCTGCTTGATCACGGGCACGATCAGCCCGTTCTCGATCGCCACCGCGATGCCCACGTTGACGCTCTTCTTATAGACGATGGTGTCGCCGTCGACGCTCGAATTGACGATCGGGAATTCCTTGATCCCGCGGATGCACGCCTCGATGAAGAAGGGGAGGAAGGTGAGCTTGACGCCCTCGGCGTCGAACTCACGCTTGAGCGCGTCGCGCCGTTTCACGACTTCGTTCATGTCGACTTCGAAGATCGTGTAGACGTGCGCCGAGATGTTCTTGCTCATCACCATGTGCTCGGCGATCTTCCGGCGCATGACGCTCATGGGCTCCCTCACCTCGTCCTGGCCGGCCGCGAACACCTGGGTGCGCGCGGTGGGCGCGGGCGCCGCGGGCCGCGGAGCCGGCTCGGGCGCGGCGGGCGCTTCGGCTGCCGGCGGCGCGACGGGAACCGCGGCGGTTGACGCCGACTCGAGGTAGCTCATGATGTCCTTCTTGGTGACGCGGCCGCCTTCGCCGGTTCCCTCGACGAGAGAGACGTCGACCCCGTGCTCGGCGGCGATCTTCTGTACCACGGGCGACGATCGGACGCCGCTGCGCGCCGCGCTCGGCGCGGGCGCCGGGGTGGCGGTCACCGCCGGGCGTGGGGCCGGAGCGGGAGCGGCCGGCTTCGGTGCGGACGGTGGAGGAGACGGGGCCGGTGCCGGGGCAGCCTTCGGCGCCGAGGCGCGGGTCGCTTCGCCGGCCTGGCCGATGCGAGCGACAACGGTGTTGATGTCGACGGTCTTGCCCTCGGGCACGAGGATCTCGAGGAGTACACCTGCGGCCGGCGACGGTATCTCCGCGTCGACCTTGTCGGTCGAGATCTCGAACAGCGGCTCGTCACGGTCGATGTTCTCGCCGATGTTCTTGAGCCATTTCACGATGGTCCCCTCGGCGATACTCTCGCCCATCTGAGGCATGATCACATCGACACTCATCTTCTCTTCCTTTCCAGTTGTCGGTTCGGCCGATGCGCGTCAGGGAGGCCCATCGCGCAGGAGCGAGCGAGGATCACCCGCCGGGCTTCCTTGTGACGGTCAGTTCCGCTCGGCACCGGCGGGTAGCCGAGCGAAGCGGGCGCTGGGCCGACCGGCGCGTATCGGCCGGCCGGCTCTCGCAGTCCTAGTATGCAGCGAGCTTGCGGGCCGCCGCCACGATGCCCTTGGTCTGGGGGAGGAACGCCTCTTCGAGCGTCGGGCTGTACGGGACCGGTGTGTCGGGTGGCGCGATGCGCACAATGGGTCCGTCCAGGTACTCGAACGCTTTTTCGGCGATGCGCGCGACGACTTCGCCTCCGGGTCCCCCTGTCATCGTCGCTTCGTGCAGGACGATGACCTTGCTCGTCTTCTTCGCCGTGGCGAGGATGGCCTCCTCGTCCAACGGCAGGATCGAGCGCAGGTCGAGAACCTCCACGTCGAGTCCGGTCTTGGACAACTCCTCCGCCGCTTCGAGCGCTTTGTAGACCATAGCACCATAGGTGATGATCGACAGGTCGTCGCCCTCGCGCCGCAACGCCGCCTTGCCGATCGGAACCACGAAGTCGTCCGTCGGGAGGTCCTCCTTGATACGGCGGTAGAGGAACTTGTGTTCGAAGTACAGCACCGGGTCCGGGTCGCGGATCGCCGCCTTGATCAGTCCCTTCGCGTCGTAGGCGGTGGACGGGCACACGATCTTCAGGCCGGGCACGTTGAAGAAGTAGCTCTCCGGGTTCTGGGAGTGGAACGGGCCGCCGTGCACACCGCCGCCGCAGGGGCCGCGCACCACGATCGGCACGCCGGCGCCCCAGCGATACCGGCACTTGGCCGCGAAATTGACGATCTGGTCGAAGCAGCACGAGATGAAATCGATAAACTGCATCTCGGCGACGGGGCGCATCCCGACCAGGGCTGCTCCGATCGCGGCGCCGACGATGGCCGATTCCGAAATCGGCGTGTCGATCACGCGCATCGGCCCGAAGCGGTCGAGCATTCCCTTGGTCACCTTGAAGGCCCCGCCGTAGATGCCGACGTCCTCGCCGAGGACGAAGACGCGGTCGTCCTTCTCCATTTCTTCCCAGATGCCATCCTTGATGGCGTCGAGGTAGGTAGTCACTGGCATGCGATGCTCCTCGGTTACTTGCCCTCGTAGTAGACGTCGCGCGTGACTTCCTCCGGCGCGGGGAAGGGCTGCTGCTCGGCCCAGTCCACCGCGTCGTCGATCATCGCCGCGCATTCCTTCTGCATTTCTTCGATCCGCGTCGGTGTCAGCACGCCCTCGTCGACGAGCGCCTTCTCGAAGCGCAGGATGGGATCCTTGCGCTGCCACTCCTCGAACAGCTCGGGAGGCACATAGCCGGCGTCGTCGTGCGCGGAGTGGCCGGTCATCCGAAATGTCTTGTACTCCACGAGCGATGGGCCCAGTCCCGCGCGCGCCCGGTCGATGGCGCGCTTGGCCGAGTCGTAGACGGCGACGATGTCGTTTCCGTCCACGATCTCTCCGGGGATGCCGTAGCTGCTCGCGCGAATCGCCACGTCGGGGATCGCCATCTGCAGTTCCATCGGGGTGGAGTAGGCGTACGCGTTGTTGTTGATGAAGTACACCACCGGGAGTTTGTGCACGGAGGCGAGGTTCAGCCCTTCGTGCCAGTCGCCCCGGGAAGTGGCGCCTTCGCCGTTATAGCAGAGGGCCACGCGCTTTTCTCCGCGCTGCACAAACGCCAGCGCAGCCCCGGCCGCCACGGGGACGTTGTCGCCCAGGTGGCTCACGAACGCGATCACGTTGTAGTCCATGTCGCCCATGTGCATGTTGCCGTCGCGTCCGCGGGTGAGGCCGGCGCGGCGTCCCATGTACTGCGCGACGATGCGGCGCGGGGTAATGCCGCGCATCAGAAACACGCCCATGTCGCGGTGCGACGGCGCCACCACGTCGTCCTTCTCCATGTGGATCGCCGTGCCGACGGAGATCGCTTCCTGCCCGCGGCCGACGTAGACGCCGCCCACGATCCGGCCCTGACGGTAGAGCTTGCGCTCGATGCGATCCTCGATCTCGCGCACGAGCTTCATGAAGTGGAGCATCTTGAGCTTGGTGCCGTCGTCGGGGACGTGGGCGAACCGCGGCTTGCGCACGGGAACGGCTTGACGTTCAACCATAGACGTTCTCCATTAGCGTGGATGGGTCGGGAAACGGGGCGGCGAGCGCCACGTTCGCTGCGTTTTCCAGTATAGCAGTAATCTTTGCGTCGATTTCGGCGATCTCCGGCTCGCCGGTCACCAGACCGCGCGCGAGCAGCAGACGGCGGTAGGCGTCGATGGGATCCTTCTTTTCCCACTCCGCGCGCTGCTCCTGCGGGACGTAGCCCGCGTCGTCGTGCTCCGCGTGCCCCTTGCGGCGGAAGGTCTTGGCCTCGATCATCACCGGCCCGCCGCCCGCCACGCAACGCGCGCGCGCGCGCCGGGTCGCGTCGAGCACCGCCAGCACGTTGTTGCCGTCGACGATCTCTCCGTAGCAGCCGTAGCCCTCCGCGCGCACGACCAGGTCGGCCACATTCGCCTGGCGCGACACGTGCGTCGAGTACGCCCACAGGTTGTTCTCGACCACGACCACGAGCGGCACCTTCTGCACGGCGGCGAAATTCATGCCCTCGTGGAAGTCGGTGGTGCTGGTCGCACCGTCGCCGACGTAGGTGATCGCCATGTTCTTCTTGCCTTTCATCTTCATCTCGAGCGCGATGCCCGCCATTACCGGCACCAGGGCAGCGAGCATGCTGATCGGAGAGATGATGCCGCGGTCGATCCAGCCGAAATGCAGGTTCAGGTCCTTGCCCCCGGTGGGCCCGATGGCACGCGCGCAGTACTGCGCCATCACGTCGACCGGGTTCACGCCGCGCACGAGCATCGCGCCGAGGTTTCGAATCATCGGTGCCAGGAAGTCGCCGCGCTCCAGCGCGTAGGCGCTTCCGACCGAGCACCCTTCCTGCCCGAGGCTCGAATAGAGTCCTCCCACCACCTTGTTCTGCCGGTACAGAATGCCGAGGCGTTCCTCGAGCTTCCGGTTCAGCACCATGAAATAGTACAACTCGAGATAGCCGGTGCGGTCGAGGGTGAGCGAGGCCGGGGCGAAGACCGTGTACTCAGACATGGATGGCCTCGCCGTAGACCGCGTGCGCGGCTTCCAGCATCGCTTCCGCGAGCGTGGGGTGCGCATGAATCGTGTTCGCGATCTCCTCGACGGTGGTTTCGAGCTTAACACCCAGCGTCGCCTCGGCGATGACTTCGGTCGCCTTGGGGCCGATGATGTGCACCCCGAGCACCTCGTCGTAACGCTTGTCCGCGACGATCTTCACGAAGCCGGCGGTGTCGCCGACGATCATGGCCTTGCCCAGCGCCGAGAAGGGAAACTTGCCGATGCGCACGTCGTAGCCCTTCTCGCGCGCCGCGCGCTCGGTGAGTCCGACACTGGCGACTTCCGGGTGCGAGTACGTGCAGTTCGGGACCGCGAGGTAGTTGATGGTCTGCACGTGCCGGCCCGCGATGTGGTCGACGGCGAGGATGCCCTCGCGCGACGCCACGTGGGCCAGCGCCGGCGACGCGGTCACATCGCCTATCGCATAGATGTTCGGGACGCTCGTGCGCATGTACTCGTCGACCGCGACGAAGCGGCCGTTCATCTTGACGCCGACGGCTTCGTGGCCCAGCCCGTCGAGCACCGGTTTGCGACCGGTCGCCACCAGCACCCTCTCGACCTCGAGCGTGGCGGCCTGGCCGGACTTCTTGAGCGTGAGCGCCACGTTGCCTTTCTGGACTCTGGCGTCGGTCACCTCGGTGGAGGTGTAGCACTCGATCCCACGGGCCTTCAGCGACCGCTCGAGCTGGGCCGAGCAGTCCTCGTCCTCGATGGGGAGCAGGCGCGGGAGCAGCTCGATCAGGTGCACCTGCGAGCCGAACGACGCGAACACGGACGCGAATTCGGTTCCGACCGCACCCGAACCGATGACTGCCAGGCTCTTCGGCACTTCGGCCATGCCGAGCACCATGTCGCTGTCGATGATCGCCTTGCCGTCAGGTTTGAGGTGGGGAAGGTGGGCGGGGGTGGATCCCGTCGCAATGATGACGTGCTTGGCGCGAATCGTTTCAGTTCCGGTGGCGCCCACCACCTTGACCGTCGTGGGGTCGACGAAGCTCCCGAATCCGGTGAAGACCTCCACCTTGCGCTTCTTCATCAGGAACTGGATGCCCTTCGCGAGCCGGTCGACGATCGCCTGCTTGTGCGCGTGCACCTGGAGGATGTCGAGCGCCACCCCGCTGGCCGTGATGCCGATGCTGCTCGCGCTCTTGATCTCGTCGTAGACCTCAGCGGTATGCAGGAGTGCCTTGGTGGGGATGCAACCCCGATGGAGACACGTGCCGCCGAGAAACGGGTCCTTCTCGATCAGCGCGGTCTTCAGGCCCACGATTCCCGCCCGAATGGCCGCCACATAGCCGCCCGGGCCGCTGCCAATGATGGCGACGTCGAATTCCTTCAAGTGCGGACTCCTTCTCGAATCCTCATGTGGTAGTCGGCTGCGGGCCGGAAAGCTCCCGGCCGCTCTTCCCTGGCGGAATAACCTCGCGGGCGGTGGGAATTGTGACAGGGCGGGTGATCGCGCAGCGGCGACGCCGCCCCCGTCCGGACGCGGGCATCATACGGTCAGCGCGAGCGCCGACGCAAGCAAAACCACCCGCAAGCGCGCCGCAAGAGGGCGCGTGCGAACAGGCGGTCAGGAGTACTTGGCGGGGCTGTCTCCGATAGCGAGAATGGAGCACGCGAGGATAGGTTCGAGGCCCAGTTCCTGGGCCCGTAACACGACGTCGTCGTCTTCGCTACCGGGGTTCAGGTAGAGCGTACCAGGTCCCTTGCGGGCGATCTCGGCGAGCAGCTTCAGGGTGACGTGGGGCGGGACGTACACCAGGGTGGCGTCGAGCACGACGGGTATGTCGGAAATGGATCGGAAGGCGGGCAGTCCCTCGATTTCGCGCTCGCGCAGGTTGACCGGAAAAACACGATGGCCGTGCGCCCGGTAGGAGCGCACGGCCTTGTTGCCGAACTTCTCGCGGTCGTTCGACGCCCCGATCACCGCCACATTCAAGGAGCCGCCCCCGCCCTCACGGACGCCACCTGGGCGTTGCGCCGGGCGCGGCTCAAGTCGTAGCCGTCGTTCGCACCGTACGGTCCCGTCATCACGAGCTTGTGTCTCCCGAAGGCCTTCGCCTCGGCGAGGCCCTGGAACCAGATGTCCGCCCGGCGCTGCCAGCGGCCCGCCATGGCGTCCTCGACCACGAAATCACCGATGCCGGCGATGTGGATGACGTCGCCGAACTCGAAGGGAGCCCCCGGCGTGTACCGCTTGAGGAGGTCGCGGGAAAGCGCCACGACACCCGGTCGGGTCAGGGTATTGGCGGCGGTGATAAACGGGGTGCTGTCGGTCTCGCAGATCCGGCTGGTGTAGCCGGACACGCTGACGTGGATAGCGAATTCACGGCCGAACCCACCGGCCCCCGACTCGCGTTGCTCGTAGTAGCGGTCGAGTGCCCCCCGCAGGGAGGCTACCTCACCCTCGGTGCCGGCCGGTGAGGTGAGCAGCGTGGCCTCACGAACCGAGCGCGAGCCTTCGGCGATCATGAGTGCCACCGGGGCGGCCACCACCAGAGCGGTCACGATCCATGCGTTCCGGCTCTGTGGCCGGACGCGGGCGACCGGCGAGGACGCCCTGGCCAGCGCGGACCAAGCCCGGGCTCCACCCATGAAGTAGAAGCCGAAGGCGCCAGTGCGCAGGCCCCAGAAGAAGCGATTGAGTTCGGTATGCAGCTTCATATTTTCGTCCAGGCCCCCTTATAGCACCGGCCCGACGGTTAACCGGCGGGCCGCATCGAAGGTGCCATATCAAACTCCAATAAGCGTATACGCAGGGATTGAGGCCTGTCAAAGCCTTTGTTGGGGGGCGACCGGTAGTTCGTGGCGTCCATACGGCACAAACCTTGATTTATCAAAAAGTTATGCGCCTCATCTTTATATCGAACATGAGGGCTTTCGGGCTAACCGACCGCAAGCGAAAGGGCTAGTTATTCTGATGGCCCCCACCGGCGGGGGAGTGACCCGGGGCATTCTGGTTTGGGGCATAACGAGTTGGAGGATTGTCCCCGAAAAATTCATCCAGGAAGATTTCGGCCCGGACGCCAGGAAAATTCAGGTAGACGGGGACCCCGCGGGAGTCGATGTGGCTCTCGAACGGCGCCCCCCCCTGGATCCCAACGGCCAGCTTGCGGGCCGTCAGCGACCGGTCACCGGCCTGGACGAGGACATCGCCGGTATAGCCGACCAGGGCGTCACCCCCCATGAAAGAGTTCGCGAGGAGGAATCGGTAGGTCGTCGAAACCCGCGGGCTCTGCTCTTGGCGCAGGGCCAGCAGGAGCTGGATTTCCACCACCCAGTCCTCGAACACGACCACCTCGCGCCCGCGCACGTCTTTTTTCTTGTTTAGTTTGGTCCCCCCGGACAGAAGGGTGCCGTACACGGAGTCCGGGCTCACGTGGACAACGCTGGCGACCGGTGAACCCGCCTTGGTGCCCGTGTAGGAGAAGTTCCGGACTTCGAAGGTCGTCGGGTCGGCCTCGGTCCGACAGGCCAGCTCCACGGCGTTTTCGTTGACCCCGACGTGCATGGTCGATTCGAAGACCAGGGAGGACTTCGTCCGGGTGAGGTGGATCTCGGACGCGCCGGCCGGCTGGCCGGCGACGAAAAACGTGTAATGGAGGGTCTGCGGGAGCGGCTCCCGCGCCGACGCGGCGCTGCCACCGACCGCGAGGGCCAGGGCGATAAGTCGAGCACAGAATCGCATAGGGATGTGGTCTGGAAGCTCCCGGCGTTACAACGTAGTTGAGTATACCACAGGTGTCGTTTCCCGGTTCCCTGCGGGGTGGCGCCACCTGCCCGGCATGGTACCCAAGTTGCTAGTGCGATAAGGGACGATCACCGGGCAATGGACGTTGTCACGCCCGCCGCGGTAGTCTCGGGCCGGAGTCAATCGGGATGGGGCATTTCGCGGTACTCATGTATCACCGGATCGAGTCGCCTCGTTGCCCGGTCGCGGCCGCCGACGAGCGGCCGTGGTCGGTGACGCGCGATCGGTTTTCCGCGCAACTGGACCGAATCGCCGCCGACGGCGGGAAGGGCGTGTCGATGCACCAGGTCCACGAGCACCTCGCGTCCGGTAAGACGGTGCCGCCCGGGTGGGTCGCGATCACGTTCGACGACGGGAACGAGAGCGACGTCGAACACGCGCTGCCGATGCTCGCGGAGCGCGGATTTCGGGCGACCTTCTTCGTCTGCGGCGAGCGTATCGACGTCGCCGGCGGTCTTTCGACCACCATGCTGCGCGAGTTGCACGCGTCCGGGATGCACATCGGTTCCCATGCCATCACACACCGGTTTCTCACGACGTTGTCCGCGGACGACGAGAACGTGGAGCTGCGCGGGTCGCGCGAGCGACTCGAGTCGATCGTCGGCGCGACGGTGGATCACTTTGCGCCTCCCGGCGGGCGCTGGTCGGCGCGCACCCGCGAGGGGCTGCGCCGGCTCGGTTACCGCGCCGTGTCGACCTCCCGGTTCGGTTACAACGACGCGTCGCGCCCCGCCTTCGCGTATCGCCGGCTGCCGGTGGTGCGCTCGACGGCGGACGGCCGCTTCGATGCGATGATACGCGGCGATCGTGTGCGGCTGGTCTCCGGTTACACGCGCGACCGCACGCTGGGATGGGCGAGGGCGCTCCTCGGCGAGGGAGCGTACGCGCGTGGGCGCGCCGCGCGAACGGGAAAGCACGCATGAGAACGCTGTTTTTCGTCAGCGTCGGGGTGATCGTCTACACCTACCTGATGTACCCGGCCATCATTGTCTCGTGGGCGCGGCTGCGACCGCGCCGGGTGGAGAAACGTTATCGCCACGTCCCGGTGAGCGTGGTGCTGGCCGCACGCGACGAAGAGGCGAACATCTCGGCGCGGCTCGAGAACCTGCTCTCGCAGGAGTACCCGCGCAACCTGATGGAGATCCTGGTGGTCTCCGACGGATCGACCGATCGGACGGCGGAGCTCGCGCGTCTCCACGCTGCCGACGGGGTCCGGGTGATCGAGGGCCCGGTCGCGCTGGGCAAGGCCTCCGCCCTCAACACCGGCGTGGCGAACGCGTCGCACGCGGTGGTCGTGTTCGCCGACGCGCGCCAGCGCTTCAGTCCCAACGCCATCGCCGAACTCGTCTCCGTCTTTCACGACCCGTCGGTGGGCGCGGTCAGTGGCGAGCTGGTGCTGCTCGCCGGCGACGACGTGGGCGAGGTGCACGAAGGGGTGGGACTCTACTGGCGGTACGAAAAACTGATTCGCCGCAGCGAGAGCGCGGTCGACTCGGTGGTGGGGGCGACCGGGTCGATCTATGCGGTGCGCAAGGAACTCTACACGCCGCTCGCCCCGAACACGCTCCTCGATGACTTTCTGGTGCCGATGCGTATCGTGCTCGCGGGGTATCGGGTGATCTTCATCCGCGCGGCGCGGGCGTTCGATCTGTCGTCGCCGACCGCGTCCAAGGAATTCTCCCGCAAGGTCCGCACCCTGGCCGGCAATTTCCAGGCGGTGACGATGGAGCCGCGTCTCGTGAGTCCCCGCCACAACCGGGTGCTGTTGCAGTTCGTTTCCCACAAGCTGGCACGCCTGGTCGTGCCGTACTTCTGCGTGACGGCCTGGGTCACGAGCGCTCTCCTGCCGGGCCATCTGTACGCGGGGGCATTCGCCCTGCAAACGGTGTTCTACGGGCTCGGCATCCTGAACCTGACGCCGCTGCGCACGGCGCGAATGGCGGCGGTGTTCCGCGTGTCGTGGACGTTCATCGTGCTCAACGCCGCCGCGGTGATGGGATTCTGGGTGTTCGTGACACGGCAGGAGCAGGTGGTGTGGCGCAAGACCTGACCGATAACCACTCGTTTCGTCGCGGGTCCTGTCGCCGACAGCCCAATGCGGCTCGCTCGTCCGCGCCTGCGCACTAGACTCGCTCGCCGCCCGGGCGCCCGTCGGCGCCACCCGCGGCGTGGATTGCCCGACTCACTCGTGCTTGCGGCGGCCTCTTTGCGCCACGATCTCGAGGTAACGCACCAGCAGATCGACGCCGTATCCGGTCGCGCCGGGCGATTGGTACGAAGGACCGCCGCGCTCGTTCCACGACGTGCCCGCGATGTCGATGTGCACCCACGGAGTCTTGCCCGCGAACGCGCCAATCAGTGCTCCGCCCGTTATCGGCGACCCGCCCCGCCCCGCGTAGTTCTTGTAGTCGCTGATCTCGCCCTTGACGCTCGCGAAGAAGTAGTCGTCCATCGGTAGCGGCCACACCGGCTCCCCCGAGCGTGCGCCCGCCTCGCGCAGGTCGTCGAGGTCGCGCGACGAAGTCCCCATCATGCCTGCCACCCGCGTTCCGAGCGCGACCACCACGCCGCCGGTCAGCGTTGCCATGTCGACGATCACGTCCGGCTGGTAGCGCGCGCGCGCGTAGGACACCACGTCGGCGAGGATGAGCCGGCCCTCCGCGTCGGTCGTGAGCACTTCGATGGTCTTGCCCGAATGGACGGTGAGTACGTCGCCGGGGCGGAACGCCGCCCCGCCCGGCATGTTCTCCACGCACGGCACCAGCCCCACCACCCGAACCGGGAGCTTTCGCGCCGCCGCCGCCGCCACGGCGGCGACCACCGATGCGCCGCCCGCCATGTCGCTCTTCATCTCGTGCATCTTCTCCCACGGCTTGATGGAGATGCCGCCCGAGTCGAAGGTGACGCCCTTGCCGACCAGGCACACCAACGGGAGCGTGCGGTCGGCCAGCCGGTGGTGCGCGAACACCAGCCGCGGCTCCTGGCGACTGCCATCGGCCACGGCGAGCACCGCGCCCATGCCGGCTCGCGCGATCTCACGCCGCCCCCATGAACGGCATTCGACGCCGTGGCTCTTGAGCAGCGCGCACGCTTCGGTGGCGAACCCCACCGTGCCCAACCGGTTCGCGGGCGTGTTGACCCAGTCGCGAACGCGTTCGATCAGACCGACTACCAGCCGCGCTCGCCTGACGGCGTCACCGAGTTCCTGCGCGGGTGCGTCGGCGACCAGCACCAGCCGCCGCAGGCGGGTCGGGTGCGCGGCCTCCACCGCGTACGAATACAGCGAGAGGGCGAGCCCTTTGGTGAGTGCGTGCGCGATCACGCCGGCGCCCAGCGAAGGCGCGGATGCGCGCGCGTCGTCGAGGGCGATGGCGGCGGACCGGGCGCCGAGGGCGACGAGCGCGCGACCGGCTGCTCCGCCGGCGTCGGCGAGTTCTTCGGCGTTGACGCGCGCCGGGTCACCAAGACCTACGGCGACCACGTGTACCAGCCGCCCGCCGCGCTTGATCGAGGCGGTGCGCGTTTCACCGCGCCCGGCCTTGAAGGTGGTGTCGGCGACGAGGAGCGCGCCGGCGCCGGTGTGGGCACGGTCCAGTCGTGCGGCCTCGCGCCCCAGGCGGCGCGACCCGGCATAGACCGGCAGCACCAGACAGTCCTCGCGGACGGCGGGACGGGTCGTGCGGGTCGTGACGGATCCGATCATAGCTGCCTCTTTCTGGAGCCTGCGCCCGGCCAACGCGCCGGCGCTAGAAGGTGTAGGTGACGCCGATCGTGAGGTAGAACCCCGAATAATCGACCACGAAGCTCACGTTCTCGAGGTCGCCCACCTCGTTGGGAACCGCAAGCTGTTCGAACTTGCCCTCCATCAACTGGATGCGTGCCTCGGCGCTGATACCATAACGATTCGTCAGGTAATAGACGGCCCCGGTGACCGCGTGCACCCCGGCGCTGAACCCCCATTCGTCGGCCTGCGACGGGAGCCCCGGGATCTCGTCGGTGTACGGCGCTCCGGTTTCCTCGTCGACACGGGTCTCCGTGTACTCTTCGTGCGGGAACCCAAGGCTGAACCCCCCGCCGACGTACGGCTGGAATTCCTTCACCGCGGCGTCGGTGAAATTGTAGACACCCGAGAGTTCCACCACGACGAGCTGCACGTCGAAGTCCCGGTGGTACTCGAGCGCCGGCAGCGGGATGGTGTCTGGCACCCCGGGAATCTGCGGCACGAACACCCCGCTGCTCGAGGAGGTCAAGAGCGACAGGCTGGTGTTCACCCGCACACTGAAACGCGGGTGCGGCATGTGCGCATAGGCGATCTCGAACGTGAGCCCGTTGCCGAAATCGTCGGTGACCGGCACCGGAAACGGCGGTTGGGTGCGGCCGTCGAGGTAGTCGATCATCTCGTCGTTGCTCGCGCCGCCGAGCATCCCCATGCGAAGCGACAGCGACGACGTCGGGATGGGACCGTAGTACTTGCGGGCCTTGAGGATCGGCTCCGCGGACGCCAAAGGTGCCAAATACACCACGGTTGCGACCGCGAGCGCAACTGCCCGTCGATTCATCAAGAGAGCCCTCCCGGATAGAGTTGTGTCAGGGAATTCCGATGTTACTTAGTCGGAATCCGTTGCAAAGTCAACTCGTTGTTTGTATTGTTGCTTGCGGATCGGACGGTGCAACTGCTGATCGTGTCGTCTGTTGTCGCGCTCCGGTGATCGTCGGGCGGGGCGGTCCACGGTCGGTGGTGGAGCCCGAAAGGCCGGTTTGAAGAAGATTCTGTTCGTCTGCTCCGGGAACACGTGCCGGAGTCCCCTGGCTGAGGCCATCGCGAAGAACATTCTGCCCGGTCGGCTCGACTTTCGGGTCGACATTGCCTCCGCCGGCGCCTCCGCGCTGGAGGGATCACCCGCCTCGCAGTACTCGATCGAGGTGGGACAGGCACACGCGCTCGATTTGTCGACGCATCGCGCGCGGCTCTTGACCCCGGCGCTGATTCGCGGCGCCGATCTGGTCGTGACCATGGGCGCGCGGCACCGGGAGATGGTTGGAACACTCGACCCCGACACGCTCGACTACGCATTCTTGCTCACAAATTTTTCCGACCATCATTTCGGCGACATTCCGGACCCCATCGGCGGCGGGCTCGAGACCTACGAGCGCACCTACCAGCTGATCCGCGATTGCGTCGAGTCGATGGCATCCCGGCTTTCACGCTTCGACGGGTGGAAGTCGCCGTCGGCAGGCGGGGCATCATGAAGATCGCAATTGGCGCGGACCATCGCGGCTTCGAGCTCAAGGAGCGGATCAAGCAGCGGCTGCACGACCTGCACCACGAGTCGGTCGACGTCGGAACCGGGAGCGAGGCGAGCGTCGACTACACCGACTTCGCCATCGCGGCGGCGGAGTTGGTCGCCGCCGGCGCGGCCGATCGCGGCATCCTGATCTGCGGCAGCGGCGCGGGCATGAGCATCGCCGCCAACAAGGTCACGGGCATCCGGGCCGCGCTGGCCGTGAGCCCCGAGGGTGCCCGGCTGGCGCGCGCCCACAACGACGCCAACGTGCTTGCACTGGGCGCGTGGCAGCAGGACGACGTGGCCCGGGTATTGGAAATCGTGGAAGCATTCATCGCCACGGAGTTCGAAGGCGGCCGGCACGCGCGGCGCGTGGACAAGATCCGGGAATACGAAGAGCGAAGGGACCGGCGATGAGCGACCTGTTTCCCCTGCTCGAGCGCAGCGATCCCGACGTCGCCGCCGCCATCCGCGGCGAAGCGCGTCGCCAGCACGGGACGCTGGAGATGATCGCATCCGAGAATTTCGTCAGCCTGGCCGTGCTCGCCGCGATGGGCACCGTGCTGACGAACAAGTACGCCGAGGGTTATCCCGGAAAGCGCTACTACGGCGGCTGCGAAGAGGTGGATCGCGCGGAGGATCTCGCGCGCGAGCGCGCGAAGACACTCTTCAACGCACCGCACGCCAACGTGCAGCCGCACTCGGGAAGCCAGGCCAACATGACGGCGTACTTCGCCTTCCTCAAGCCGGGCGACAAGATCATGGGTCTCGCGCTGTCGCACGGCGGCCACCTCACGCACGGGCACCCGGTGAATTTCTCCGGCATGTTCTTTCAGGTGGCCCCGTACGAGGTGGACCGGGAGACACGCGTCCTGAACTACGACGCCCTGCGCGGACAGGCGCTGCGCGAGCGGCCGAAGATGCTTGTCGCCGGCGCGAGCGCGTACGCGCGGCGGTGGGACTTTGCGGCGCTGCGCTCGATCTGCGACGAGGCGGGGTGCCTGCTGATGGTCGACATGGCGCACATCGCCGGGCTCGTGGCCGCCGGGCTCCACCCGAGCCCGGTGCCGTACGCCGACGTGGTGACGAGCACCACCCACAAGACCTTACGGGGGCCGCGCGGCGGATTCGTGCTCGCCCCGGCCGCGCACGCCGAGGCGGTCGACAAGATCAACTTTCCCGGGTTGCAGGGCGGGCCGTTCATGCACATCATCGCGGCCAAGGCGGTGTGCTTCCAGGAGGCGATGGGCGAGGGATTTCGCGCCTACCAGCGCCAAGTGATCGCCAACGCGCGCACGCTGGCCGAACGCTTCGTCGAACTCGGGTTCGACGTTGTATCCGGCGGCACCGACACGCACCTTTTCCTCCTCGACCTTTCGTCGAAGGACCTCTCCGGCAAGAAGGCCGAGGCGGCGCTCGAGGCGGCCGGCATCACGGTGAACAAGAACACCGTCCCCTTCGACCAGCGGAGTCCGTTTGTGACCAGCGGCGTGCGCGTGGGCACGCCCGCCCTCACGACCCGGGGTATGAAAGAGCCCGAAATGCGGTCCATCGCGGAGCTGATGGCACGTGTGCTGGAGGACCCGGCCAACGAGGCGTCCATTGCGAGCGTGCGGGCCCGCACACGCGAGCTGTGCGACGCGTTCCCCCTCTACCCGGAGTTGCGCTGAGGTGTCGGGATGAAGTGCCCGCAGTGTGGATTTGAGGAAGACAAGGTCGTCGACTCGCGAACCACCAAGGAAGGCGAGGCGATCCGTCGCCGGCGCGAGTGTCTGAAGTGCAGCTTTCGTTTCACGACCTACGAATACATCGAGCGCGCACCGCTGATGGTGGTCAAGAAGGACGGCCGCCGGGAGCAGTACAGCCGGGAGAAGCTCCTGACCGGCCTGCTCAAAGCCTGCGAGAAGCGCCCGGTGTCGCGCGAGCAGCTGGAACGGGTGATCGAGGACATCGAAGGGGTCATGTTTTCCAAGTTCAAGAACGAGGTGAAGAGCACGGAAATCGGCAACCTGGTCGTCGACCGGCTGCAGGCTCTCGACGAAGTTGCCTACGTCCGCTTCGCATCGGTGTATCGGCAGTTCAAGGACATCAATCAATTCATGAGCGAGGTCAGGGGATTGCTCGATCGTCAGAACAAGGACCGCGGCGACTAGGCGCGCGCGGGCACTGGAGGTGGCGACAATGCTTCGAAGGTTTGCTCCGGGAATCGTGGTTGGCGGTTTGTGCGTGGCGGCGATTGCGGTCGGCGCCGAGGACGGTGTCATGTTCGCGCACCGTTTCGAGGCGGGCGCGAGCCATCGTTATCGCGTTCGCTTCAACGCCGAGGCCGACTTGCACGGCATGACGCTGAGCCAGCTCGGCGACATGGAAGTGACCGTGAAGTGCACGTCAGCGGCCGAGGGCAAGTACGCGATGGAGATGAAGTTCGACAAGGTGGAGATGTCGCGGTCGATGGCGGACAAGATGGAGACCGATCCGCGCGGAGAGCAGCTGGTCGGGAACGCGGTCACCTTCGCGGTCGACGACAAGGGCAACGTCACCGACATCAAGTCGGTCGGTGACGACGAAGTGTGGAGCCAGCTGCGGAGCGTGCTTGAGCCGATCGTGAAGGACTGGTACGTGTACCTCCCGTCGCAGAAAGTTCCGTTGGGCGGCACGTGGAACCGGGACAACGTCAAGGAGACCCAGGCCGGTGGAATCGAGGCAACCACCAACGCGCAATTCAAGTTCAAGGAAATGAGACAAGAGGGTGGTCGCCAGTGCGCGCTGGTGGCCGCGACGATCGAGAGCGTGTTCGGGGGCAAGGCCAAGAACCCGGTGGGCGAGTTCAACGTCACCGGCAAGGGCAAGGGCAAGTACGAGTTCTCCTTCGACCCCGCGGCCGGCCTGGTCGTGAAGTACAAGGGCAAGATGGACGTCGAGATGGAATTGGTCCCGTCCAATTCGGAGGGGGACTCGATGGAGTCCACCATCGGCTACGAGTTCGAGAAGGAACTCCTGTAGTCCGCGCTCCCTCGATGCGGCCGCTTCGGGAATTGACGGCGCGCGCGGCGCCTGCGCAGCAGATGTCATTCATAGACCATCTGGGCGAGCTGCGAAGCGTCATCGTCCACTCCGTGCTTGCGCTCCTGATCCCGGCCATCGGTTACTGGTTCGTGAGCGGGTCCATACTCGAATGGATCGTGCGCGGCGTGCCGATCGACCACCTCGTCTTCAACGCCCCCTCCGAAGCGCTCTCGGTGCGCACGAAGTTGAGCTTCGTGCTCGGCGGGCTGACGGCGTTCCCGCTGATAGGCTACCGCGTCTGGCGTTTCGTGACGCCCGGGCTGTTTCGCAACGAGGCCCGCCGGATCATCCCCGTGGTCGTGAGCTCCGTGGTCCTGTTCTACACCGGCATTGTGTTCTCCTATTTCGTCGTCGTCCCCGCGATCACCAACTTCATGCTGGGCTACGCGACGCCGCGCGTGCAACCGTTGATCACCGTCGGCGCGTACTTCGGCACCGTGGCGCAGATTTGCCTGGCGTTCGGCCTCGTTTTCCAGCTGCCGATTCTGATTCTGCTGCTCGCGATCACCGGGCTGGTGTCGCCCCGGACGTTCCTTCGCCAGTGGCGCTACGCGATCGTGATCATCTTCATTGCCGCGGCGATCTTCACGCCGCCCGACCCGGTGTCACAGGTACTCATGGCAACACCGCTGTGCATCCTGTATATTGGGAGTTCTCTGGTCGCGCTGGTGGTCGTCCGCCGGCGCGATCGCGCGACGGAGACTACGTGAAGCAAACCCACACCCCCCGAACTGCCAAGTCGGCCCGCCCCGCGGCGTCGAAGCGCTCGGCGCCGGCTACCAAGACGGCGGCCCGCAAGGTCGCCGGGTACGCGCTCGAAAAGAAGGCCGGTGACGTCCGGGTGATGGACCTGCGCAAGGTGACGGACGTGACCCGCTTTTTCATCGTATGCACGGGGGCGTCGAGCGCGCAGGTGAAGGCGATCTCCGACCACATCATCGAGAGCTGCCAGAAGGCGGGCATCTCGGTGTACCACATCGAGGGCTACGACTCGCTGCGCTGGGTGCTGCTCGACATGATCGACATCGTCGTTCACGTTTTCCAACCCGACGTGCGCGACTACTACCAGCTCGAGCGCCTCTGGGGCGACGCCCCGTCGGAGCGGCTCGACGACGCCGGGGCCGAGGCGGCGGGATGAGCCTGCACGAGACCATCGCCGACGGCATCGCGGACGCGCTGCGTCGCCTCGGTCTGGCCGACTCCGACTCCGCAGGCGCCCTTTCCAAAGACCATACGCCTCACACCGCGCTCGACATTCCGGTCGAGCGACCCCGGGAAGCCGCGCACGGCGACGTCGCGACGCCGGTGGCGATGTCGCTCGCCAAGCAGCTGAAGAAGAACCCGCTGGAGATCGCCGAACAGATTGCCGGCGCGGTCGAGTTTCCGCGCGACGTGGTGGAGAGCGTCTCGGCCGTTCGTCCCGGGTTCATCAATTTTCGACTGGCGCCGCCCGTGCTGCGGGCGGCGGTGCGCGATGCGGTAGCGGCGGGCGACCGCTACGGCTCCTCCCGGACCGGCGCCGGGCGCAGCGTCCAGGTCGAGTACGTATCCGCGAACCCGACCGGTCCGCTGGTGATCGTATCGGCGCGGGCTGCCGCGGTAGGAAACTCCATTCTCAATCTCCTCGACTTCGTCGGGTACGCCACCCAGGGCGAGTACTACGTCAACGACTACGGGAAGCAGATCGAGGCGCTCGGGGACAGCCTCCGCTTCCGGCTGCAGGAGCGCCTGGGCGTCGCCGCGCCCGGTGAGACCATCGAGCGCTACCAGTACCCCGGCGCCTATCTCCAGGACATTGCGGGCGGCGTCGACGACGCCACCGCGCGGCGCTGGATCGGGGACGAGGAAACCTCCGCGAGCCTCGGCCGCAAGGCCGCGGGAGCACTGCTGGAAACGATTCGCGGCGACCTGCAAGCGTACGGCGCCCGCTTCGATCGCTTCTTCGGCGAGTCGGCGCTCCACCCCGACGCGGTCCGCGCCGCGCTCGACCGGCTGGTCAAGAGCGGCCATACCTACCGGGAAGAGGGGGCGTTGTTCTTCCGCTCGACGGCGTTCGGTGACGACAAGGACCGCGTGATTCAGAAGAGCGACGGGGAATTCACCTACTTTCTCGCCGATGTCGCGTATCACGCGGACAAGCTCGACCGGGGATTCGACCGCGCCATCGGGCTCCTCGGCCCGGACCACCACGGCCACGTCCCCAGGATGAAGGCCGCGATGGCGGCACTCGGGGCGCCCGTTGACTGGTTCGAGGTGATCATGGTGGGCTGGGTGCGTCTGCTCGAGGCGGGAAATCCGATCAGCATGAGCAAGCGCGCGGGCGAGTTCGTCACCATGCGCGAGCTGATCGACGACGTGGGCGTGGATGTCGCCAAGTATTTTTTCCTCATGCGGCGGGCGAACTCGCCGCTCGACTTCGACCTGACCCTGGCGCGCAAACAGTCGGACGAGAATCCGGTCTACTACGTGCAGTACGCGCACGCGCGTATCGCGAGCGTGGTGCGCTTCGCGGAGGAGCGGGGGGTGGCGTCGAGTGCCGGGGCGTCGGACCTTTCCAGGCTCACCGAACCGGAGGAGCGGACGCTGATGCTCCACCTGCTCCATTTTCCCGGCACGGTCGCGGGCGCGGCGCAGGCGCGCGAGCCGCACCGGCTCACCACCTACGCCCAGGAGCTGGCCACGGCCTTCCACCAGTTCTATCATGTGTGCCGCATCGTGGGCGACGACGCGGCCGTGTCGGCGGCCCGGCTCGACCTCGCCCGCGCGACGAGGATCGTGCTAAAAAACACGCTGCAGCTGCTCGGGGTGGGCGCCCCGAGCAGCATGTAGCGCTCGAGGACGGATCCAGGGATGGAACAGGAAACACGCCGGCCGCTCTTGATCGTGGGGTCGGTGGCATTCGATTCGGTGGAAACCCCGCAGGGTCGCGCCGACATGGCGCTCGGCGGGTCGGCGAGTTATGCCGCCATTGCCGCCAGCTACTTCTCGCAGCCGCAGGTGGTCGGCATCGTCGGCGACGACTTCCACGGCCACCACATGAGCAAGTTTCACGACCACGGCGTGGACGTCCGCGGCATCGAATCGGTGGCCGGCAAGACCTTCCACTGGAAGGGACGCTACCGGGAGAACTTCAAGGATCGTGACACGCTGGAGACGGCGCTCAACGTGTTCCAGCACTTCAACCCGACCATTCCGGCCGCCTACCGCGACACCAAGTACGTTCTGCTCGGCAACATCGATCCGAAACTCCAGCTTTCGGTGCTCAACCAGGCGAAAGGCACCGACATCGTGGCGATGGATACGATGAACTTCTGGATCGACACCGCGCGGGAGGCGCTGCGCGAGGTGTTGAAGCGGGTGGACATCCTCTTCATCAACGACGAGGAAGCCATGCAACTCGCCGACGAGTGGACCGTGCTCGGAGCCGCGGAGAGCATTCGTCGCATGGGCCCGAAGTACGTCATCATCAAGCGGGGCGAGCACGGCGCGGTCTTGTTCGGGCCCGAGCTGACGCTCTTTGTTCCCGCCGTGCTCCTGACCAGCGTCGTCGATCCGACCGGCGCGGGCGACACGTTCGCCGGCGGGTTTTTCGGACACCTCTCGCGCGGCGGCGGACTCGAGCGCGAGAACCTCGCCCAGGCGCTCACCTGGGGGACGGTAATGGCGAGCTTCGCGGTCGAGGCCTTCTCGGTCGATGGCATCTGCCGGCTCTCGCCCCGCGTCATCGCCGAGCGCCGCGGCAGTCTCATCGACATGATCCGCTACGAGTAGGCGCGGGCGCACGCGTCATCCTTCCGGCTGGAAGGATTCTTGCTGATTCCGGGTATGGTATAATTTTGGCGCGGACCGGCGGCGCCATCGTCATGCCGGTCCGTTTGGCGTAATTTATGGATTCCCAGCACCTTACACCGGATGATGTGCACCAGGCCGAAGCCCTGGTGATGCGCATTCGGGGCATTTCCTCCTGCCGCGTTCAGACGGATGCAAGCGGAGCGATCACCGAGGTGCACGTCGTCGCCCACGCGGGCAAGTCGCCCAAGCTCGTCGCGCGCGACGTGGAGACGTGTCTCAAGGCGGAGATGAACATCGACGTCGACTACAAGAAGATCGGCGTGGTGGTTGTCGACGCCGAGCAACCTCCCGTGCCCGACGGACAGGTCGAGGAGTTCGCGATACTGGAACACGCGTCGCGCTTTGCCTTCGTCACGGTGAGCGTGTCGAGCTCGCGCGACGGGATTCGAGCCGAAGTGGAGCTCTCCCGCGACGCGGCCGCCGCGTTCGGCGCCAGCCACACCGACAACGTGGCGGCGGCGCCGTGGACGGTGGTGGCGGAGGCCACGCTGCGCGCCGTCTCGGAATTCCTTGACGACTCCACCCGCCTGTGTTTGAGTGGCGTCCTGAAGGTGCCGATGGGCGGTGCAGAGGTGATGGTCGCGCGGGTCGACGTCGTCGGACCGAGGTGGACGAAGAGCTTGGTCGGTTGTGCCCTGGTGTCGGAGAATGAAGGGCAGAGCGCCGTGTTCGCAACCCTCGACGCCGTCAATCGTGTCATCGGCAAACTCGACTTCAAGAGTTCGGTCGAATACAAGATTCAATAGACCTTGAAAAATGAATTCGGAGAGTCATCCCTCGGATTCAAGGTCTACTACTTCTCGTTCATCGTTTTCGGTTTCCTCTTCTTCGCGTACCTGATCCGGGATTTTCCCCTGGAGCGCTTCCCGGAAGTCGCCCTGTTCGTTTTCTTGATCGTCATCGCCGACACGGCGCAGATCACGCTGCCGCGAGGCGGCGCCTCCATCTACGCCTCCAGCCCCCTCGACCTCGCCGCGATCGTGCTGCTGGGCCCGGCCGCGGCGGTGTTCGTGGAGGCGGTCGCTTCCTTCTTCTCGGAGGTGGTCGTCCAGCGGCGCGCGGCGGTGAAGTACGCGTTCAATGTCCCCCTGCTCATCGTGACCATCGGCGCCGCGGGCGTCTGCTACTGGGCGTTCCCGCCGGCGTGGACGAGTCTGGGGTCGCCGCGATTCCTGGTGCCGCTGCGACATGCAGCGTCGTCTATTACATGGTGAATACCACCGCGATCAGCCTCGTGATCGCGCTGCGCTCGCACAAGCGCGCCATCCAGGTGTGGAAGCAGAACTACATGTGGACGTTCTTCCACATCTTCGCCTTCATCCCCATCGGGGCGATCATCGCGCTGGTCTACACTGCCTACGGGATGTGGACGTTGCTGCTGTTCCTGGTGCCGATATTTCTCGCGCGCTACACCTTCAAACTCTACGTGGAGATGAAGGAAGCGCACATCAACACCGTCGCGGCGCTCACGTCGGCCATCGACGCGAACGACCCGTATACCCACGGCCACTCCTACCGGGTGTCGCGTTACGCGCTACGAGTGGGGAGGGAGCTCGGCTTGTCGGCGCGCGACCTCGAGATACTCGAATACGGGGCACTGCTGCACGACATCGGCAAGATCGCCATCGAGCACGAGATCCTGCTCAAGAAGGAACGCCTGAGCGAGCAGGAATTCCTGACTCTCAAGCAGCATCCGACCATCGGGGCGGATATCGTCGAGAATCTCAAGTTTCTGCGAGAAGCCGCGGTGCTGGTGCGCTATCATCACGAGCAGCCGAACGGTGGCGGTTACCCCGAGGGGCTCAAGGGGGACCAGATCCCGATCGGCGCCCGGATCATCCTCTGCTGCGACGCGTTCGACGCGATGACGTCGGACCGGCCCTACCGCAAAGGTCTGCCCGTCGATAGCGTCGTGACGCAGTTCGAGAGGTTCAAGGGCGAGCAGTTCGACCGCGAGATCACGAACCTGGTGCTGGATCTCATCCGGCGAGATTCGTTCCCCTTGATCATGGAGAGCGATCCGACCACTGCCATCTACGAATCGTTGCAGGAAAGGCTGTGACATGCGGTACCGGGACTCCGGCGTTGACATCGACAAGGCGAACGAGGCCACGCGCGCGATTGCGCGGCTGGTGAAGGACACCTGGGGGCCGGAGGTCCTGTCCGAGATCGGGCACTTCGGCGGGTTGTTCAGCCTGCCGGGCGGCTGCGACGAGCCCGTGCTGGTGAGCAGCATGGACGGGGTGGGGACCAAGCTGATCGTGGCGCGGATGGTGGGCCGGTACGACACCATCGGCCAGGACCTCGTGAACCACTGCGTGAATGACATCCTCGTCCAGGGCGCGCGCCCCCTGTTCTTTCTCGACTACATCGCCGCCGGGGCGCTGGAGCCGGCGATGGTGGCGAGCGTGGTGGCGGGTCTCGCCCGCGCGTGCCGGGAGAACGGCTGCGCGCTGATCGGCGGCGAGACCGCCGAGATGCCCGGCCTCTATAGCGGGGAAGACTTCGACCTGGCGGGAGCGATCGTGGGGATCGTCGACCGCAAGGACGTGATCGACGGGTCGCGCATCGTCGCGGGCGACGTCGTGTTTGCGCTGCCGTCGAACGGGCTGCACACCAACGGCTATTCGCTCGCGCGACGCGTGGTGTTCGACGCGATGGGGCTGGACGCGAACGTGCGCGTGGAGGAGCTCGGGGGTTCCGTCGCCGACGAGCTGCTGCGCGTGCACCGTTCGTACCTGAAGCCCGTGCGCGAAATCGCGGACCGGCTCCGCATCAAAGGACTCGCGCACATCACCGGGGGTGGGGTGCTGGAGAATCTGCCACGCATCCTGCCGGACGGCTGCGGGGCCAGGATTCGCAGGGATGCATGCCCGGCGCCGCCGATTTTCGCGCTGCTGATGCGCGAGGGCGAGATCGCGGAAGGCGAGATGTACCGCGTGTTCAACATGGGGATGGGCATGCTGGTCGTCGTCTCGCCCGACGATGCATCGCGGGTGCCCGCGAAGGCAGCCGGGCTGGACGTGCATCGCGTGGGCGAGATCGTCCCCGGCCAGGGAGTGACGCTGGCTTGACGGCCCCCGCGCCGGCGGGCCGGGATCCACTAAGGAAGCACCGACAGGCCGACGCGTTCGCCCACGGACCCGTTCGACGCCGCGTTGGGGTCGCCGATGGAAACCAGCTCGGAGAGCTGTCGGGAAACCAGCTGGTAGATCAGGATCACGTTGTTCCGGGTATCGAGCGTATAGAGGAAATCGAAAGAGCGGTCGATTGCCAGATCGCTCTGCTGGCCCGCCGCATCTCCCGCGCCCCGCGTGAAGAAGTCGAACTCGACCGTCTTGGTCCCGGCGGGCGTCACCTTGAGAATCGCTTTGACCGTGGGTGATTCCACCAAGATGTAGATCACGCCGTCGCTGTCGTTGACCACCATCCCGCTCGCCCCGTCCGCTTCGGCTCGTTCGAGCGTTACCACCTTCTCGGGCGGGCCCGTGGGCGCGAGGCCGTCCAGCGGCACCCGCCACAACGCGCGGTCTCCAAGATAGATGAAATACAGGTCGTCGTCGTCGGGATTGGTCGCCACCGCGTCGTTGTTGGCGGCATCCGGGTAGACGCCGCTGTAGGTGGTCGCCGTCCAGCGGTAGAGCGTGTCCCGGCACGTGACCACGAAGGGCCCGAGGGCGTCACACCCCACCAGAATTCCCCCCGACGTGGCGTCGATCTCGGAGCCGAAATTGGATTCCTGCATGGCGAAATAAGAGGGCGTGCCGTCGGACGCGAACTTGACCACGTCGTTGCCGACCGAGTTGCGGGTCGCGTAGAAGTCGCCGCTCGCGGCAAACGCGCAGTCGCGCACCGCCACCTGGTGGGACACGGTTTCGTCGAAGCGTTCGAACGCAGTGGCCTGGAAGCGCAGGTTGCCGAGGTCGAGCTCGACGTAGACCACGCCTGCCGCGTCCTCGCCGGCCACTTCCAGCGCGCCGGCGTCCCGGGAGAGCAGGAACAGGTTGTGCGCGGCAGAGAACCTCCGCGCGAAGGTGGGGTCTTCTTCCGGGCAATAGAACTCGCTCGACGTTGCGGTGGCCACCACCGTCAGGGAAGAATTGTCGACGAGCGAAATGCCCAGGCGGTTCAGGCCGACGGCGGGCCCCATCGTCCAGCGCGCCGACGCTTCTCCGGAAGTCGAGGTCATCGCCGTCGCGGCGGATACGCTGCCCGCGCCCTCGATCACCTGGAACCGGACCTCGACTCCCGGGGCGGGTTCCCCATCCGGGAGTGACACATGCACGGTCACCGGTTCCTCCAGCTCCGTGCCCTTCTTGCTATACTGGGCGTCGCCGGAGACGATGTCGATTCCCGTCGGCGCCGGAGGCGGCGTGGTCGTGTCGTCGCATGCGATGCCGGCAAGCGCGACGCAGGCAATGATCAGGCCGAGTGCCGCTGCGCGCGGGCGCACTACGCTTGAAGTCGGTGTGAACATTCACGAATCCTCGGTCGAAGTGGATGGGCCATCGGTGGGGCAGCATGCTCGGGGGGCCGGGTGGGGAATGCAGCGTCCCTGCGAGCGTGTATTGCACGATAACACCCGCATCGGGGAAAAGCAACCGTGGAGGACGGCGTGAAGCAGGTCGTGGTTCCAGTGTCCGACGGGGTCGAGGAGATCGAGGCAGTGGTCGTGATCGACATCCTGCGCCGCGCGGGCCTGGAGGTCGTGGTCGCGGGCGTTGGCGGGACGACCGTCACGGGTTCGCACGCAATCACCCTGCGCTGCGACGCGCGTATCGAGGACTGCGACTTCGACGCGGCGCACGCGATCGTGCTCCCGGGCGGGATGCCGGGAACGCTGCGGCTGCGCGAGAGCCCCGATGTCCGGCGCGCGCTGGCCGCCCTGTTTGCAGCCGGCAAGCTGGTGGCGGCGGTGTGCGCTGCGCCGACCGTGCTCGAATCGTGCGGAATCCTCGAGGGACGTCGAGCCACCAGCCATCCGGCGCACGCGGGAGAAATGAAACGCTGCCGTTACGAGGAGACCGCGGTGGTTGAAGATGCCAACGTGATCACGAGCCGTGGGGCCGGCACGTCGATTGAGTTCGCGGCGGCGGTGGTGAGATACCTCGTCGGCGGCGACGTCGCCCGCGACGTCCTGGAGCGGATTCAATACCGAGGGAACTGACAGTTGCGGGGCGGTGTGCACTCCCTCTGCTGCCGTTCTCCCGCGCAAGCAAGGCAGGCGACATATCGGACTCCGCGCTCATGCGCTCGCGCGCACAAGTGGGTACGCGCGACTCGCGAAATCGCACTTCGCCCGATATGTCGCCTGCCCGGCTACTTGAACATCTCCTCGACCTCGACGATCTTCGACGCCGCGCGGTTCACGTTGAGCTTGTAGACCGCGATCGCGCGGTCCTCGGCGATCACGTCTTCCGGAATCCCCTCCGCATCGTAGGTCATCGGGGAGGCCTGGTTCGTGATCAGGGCGGTCAGAAACTCGTCCGCACCCCGGGTCACGATCGCCACCCGGAGCCGGTCGCATTGCAGGTGCCGCTTGATCGCGGCATTCACCTGTTCGAGCGTGAGCGCGTCGAGTTTCGCCGGCAACGTTGCCAAGTAGTCGTCGGTGCCGTAGAAGCGCGAATCCATCAGATAGCCGAGCCGCCGGCTCTGGTCCTGCGCCCACAGCCGGCTGTAGTTCTTCAAGAACGTTCGGGTCTCGTCGAGATCCTCCTGCGTCATCCCCTCGCGCACCAGGCGGTCCAGCTCCCAGATCGCCAGCCGCAGGGCGAAGTGGCGGTGCTGGTGCTGGACGGGACGGATCCAGATGGAGAAGTACTGCTGGCTGCGAGTCAGATTCGTCAGCGGGTAGGTCGACCCGCCGTCCTGCACGAAGTGTTCGATGTAGGAATAATCCCCGTAGTTCAAGCCCCGCACTTCGCGCATCCGCGTCATCAGCCGGCCGTTGAACGTGCGATGCTCGCCCAGGTGGGAATTCGCCACCAGCAGTGCGCAGAAATCCGGATCCGAACGCGTCACGTCGATCGGATACCCGATCGAGATGGCGGTTGCCATGCAATCCTTCTCGACTGCGAGGACCTCGACATCGACAATCGGGCTCGGCGCCGCGAGCGCTCGCCGGGCGGGCCGGCCGGCGGGCAGGCTCTGCAACGCGCGCGTCACGCGCTCCACCAGGGCCGCGGGATACCCACCCGCGAGCCCGATCGTCACGTTGTCGCGGGTAAAGCAGCGCGCGTACTGGGCCTTCACGTCGTCGAGCGTGACCGTCTCGAGGTTGGAAACCACTCCCTCATTCGGGGCCCCGTACGGGTGCCCACCGTACAGCAGCACTCCGAGAGACTGCTTGCCCAGCTCCTCGTCGTTCGACCCCCGCAACGAATTGGCGAGGTAGTTGACCTGATTGGTGCGGATGCGCTCGAAGTCCCTCGGGTCGAAACGCGGCTCCGTAATGACCTGCATGAAAAGGTCGAGGTAGGCGTCGAGGTTGTCGACGTGGGTGGTCCCGACGAAGGTCGTCACCTCCTTGTCGACGTAGGCCGTCACCGACGCGGCCATCGGATAGAGCCGCTGGACGATCTCTTCGTAGGAATAGCTTCGGGTCCCGCCCTGCGAGAGCATCGACGCCGTCAGCCGGGTGAGTCCCTGCCGGCCGTCCGGGTCGTCGACGGCGCCGGTGGCGAACTGGATGCGGAACGTCACCAGAGGGGACGACGGAACCGGAAGCAGCACGGTGGGTGTCGCGGCCGCGGCGGGTGCGGCCGCCCACCATGCGGTCAGGAGGGACAGAGCCAGCATGGAATACAGGCTCCTCGCGGATCCTCGCAATGCGTTTGTCACTGGGCACCTCCCGACAGCGTGACCTCGGTGCTCCGGGGGCGGGTGAGATACGCCGCGGCGACGCGCTTGAGATCGTCGGGCGTGACCTCGTCGTAGCGCTGGTACATTTCGTTGATGCTCGACGGATCCCCGGTGAGCGCGATGTAGCGGGTCAGATGCCCGGCGACCGACCGGGCCGTATCCAGACTCATCGCGAACGAATACCGGATGTTCGACTTCACCGCCGCCAGCTTCACGGCGTCGACCGTCGACCGCGACGCATCGTCGGCCGTCTGGTAGATACGGTCACGAACCATTGCTACGTCCGCCTGGTCCTTGACCCGGGCCTCCACCATGAAGAGCCCGGGATCCCGGCGAAACGGCGCGTAGACGCTCAACTCGTCCACCTTCTGCTCCTGGATGACCAGCGCCTGGTAGAGCGGACTGGTTTCGTCGAAGAGCAGGGCGGCGAGAACGTCGAGTGCGGCGGAGTCGCGAGTCTTGGCGCTAAAGGCTGGAATCTTGAACGCGACGGCGACGTACGGGAGCGTCTGGTTCTGCCAGTCGACGTGCGCGGACCGCGGCTCTTTCTGCGCCGGCTCCGCGGGGATACTGGGTTCGAACGGGGGTACGGCCCACGCCCCGTAGTATTTCTTCACCATCTGCAAAGTCCGCTCCGGGTCGAAGTCCCCGACCACGAGCACGACGCAGTTCGACGGGGTGTAGAAATGCCGGAAAAACTCGAGACTGTACGAATACTGGTCTGGCATCGCCCGGATGTCGTCGAGGAACCCGATGGTCGTGTGCCGGTAGGTATGGGTCGTGAAGGCCGTGTCGCGCAGCTTCTCGTACAGCTTGTTCTCCGGGTCCGAGTAGTTCTTGTTGTACTCGCCGAGCACCGCCTTCGCTTCCTGCCTGAAGTCGGACTCGGAGTACTTGAGGTTCATGAACCGATCCGATTCCGCGTCGATCACCGACTCGATACCGTCGCGCCCGATCAGCGCATGGTAGACGGTGACGTCGTCGGAGGTGTAGGCGTTGGGATCGCTGCCGAGCCGGCGGAACAGGGCGCCGAACTCCGGACCCGAGTAACGATCCGTGCCGCGGAACATCATGTGCTCGAAGAAATGCGCGAAGCCCGACTTGCCGGGCTCGACCTCGTTGCGCGACCCGGCCCGCACGATCGTGTAGTACGCGACGATTCCGGGGCTGTCGAACGGGACCAAGACCACCGTCAGGCCGTTATCGAGCACGCGCGAGGTCAGCGGGAAGGGGAAGATGTCCCTGGCCGTGGCGCCGCCCGCCAGGGCGAGCAGGAGCGCCCCTGCGGCGAGGGTGCTCCTGACCCAACGCGTGGGAAGTGTTTCGGAATCCAGACATGTCGGTGTAGGGTTCATTTTACACTCCGTAACGCTATTAATAACATTAGCTTAAATTGAAATGGCCGCGTATCCGCGGCTACCATGTGTCAGTAAATCCTTACAATTTCCCCCAGACCTGGCCGGGGAACGGCGGGGCACCGCTGGGTACAGCTCGCAATAACACGCTGTGAACGAACGCTTTAGGAAATAGATCGGAATTATTCTCCCGGATGGTACACCGGTTGCCTTTACACGGAACCGAACGGCGATAGCGGGAGCGAAGCGAAACAGTCCGCCAGCCGAACGAATCGACGATAGAAACCAACGGGAGGGAACGTCATGCGTTTCACAATTCTTTCGAACTTCTCGCTGATCCTCGGTGTCCTGGCCCTGTTTGGCAAGAGCATCTGGGGTGTCATGGGCAACAGCACCTGGGGCAACAGCACCTGGGGCAAGTAGTCCCGAAATCGGGCCACCGCCGGGAGCGCGTAGGATAGCGAATCCAGGCGGTCGCCGCAACGGAAGGCGCGACCCGAACCGCGCCCCAAGTTACCAGCCATCGAATGGCTCGCAGCCCGCGTGAGGCGACGGCTGCAAGATGCCGGGGAGACTCACGCGGAGAAGAGCCCGCCGAACGCGGGCTCTTCTTTTTGGCGCCGAACGCCCCGGGACGCATCGTTCTCCGGGTGTGCTAGAATCGGCGCGATGGCCTCTTCCCCCAAGAAGCCGAAGAAGGCCGCGCCCGGCCGGGACCCGCTCGCCGAATTTCGTGCATTGGAGAGTGCGTTGCGGACGGCCAAGCGCCCCGCGGAGCCCATTCCGGCGCCCGTGACGACCGGTGGGATCGAACCCCAGCGCCGCTACGACGATCTTCTGGACGTGGCGGTTTCGCTGGCTTCCACACTCGACCTCAAGGACATCCTCGACCACATCGTCGACGGAATCATCCGCGTGACCCGCTGCGAACGCGGATTCGTCATGCTGCGCGAGTCGGACGGGTCCTTTTCGACCTTCACGGGTCGACGGCGCGACAACCAGGACTGGGACGAAGAGAGCGCCCGGGCGACCAGCCGCTCGATTCGCGACGGAGTCGTCGATACGCGCGAGCCGTACATCGAGACCGACCTCGAGCACGTCACCACCGGCAGCATCCACGAGCACCGGATCCTTGCCGCCGTGTGCCTTCCGCTCGTCTACAAGAACGATCTGATCGGCGTCATCTACGCGGACAGCGGGCGCATCGTTCCGAAGTTCGTGGAGGCGGATCGCAAGGTGCTGCGCGCGTTCAGCGCCCAGGCGTCGCTGGCGGTGGAGAACGCGCGCCAACACGGCGAGATCAAGAGCCAGCGCGACCAGCTCGAAGGGCAGAACCTGATGCTGCGCGAACAGCTCTCCCGGCAGTTTGCGATGTCGGGCATGATCAGCAAGAACAAGCGCATGCTAGAGCTCTTCGAAATCGTGCACAAGATCGCGCCACGCGACAGCACGGTCCTGATCGAGGGGGAGACTGGCACCGGCAAGGATCTCCTCGCTCGCGCCATCCACGAGAAGAGCACGCGCAGCGGCGGTCCATTCGAAGCCCAGAATTGCGCCAACATACCGCCGACGCTCGTCGAGAGCATTCTCTTCGGACATCGCAAGGGGGCTTTCACCGGCGCCGACTACGACAAACCGGGTGTGTTCGAGATCGCCAACGGGGGAACGCTGTTTCTGGACGAGATTGGCGACATGCCACTCGCTCTTCAGGCCAACCTCCTGCGCGTGCTGGAGAATGGCGAGGTGACGCGGCTGGGCGAAGAAGGGCGCGTGCGCAAAGTGGATGTGCGCATCGTCGCGGCCACCAACCAGGACCTGCAGGGCGCCGTGGAGAAGGGACGGTTCCGCGAGGATCTGTATCACCGGCTGAACGTGGTTCGCGTCATGTTGCCTCCGCTTCGCGAGCGGCGCGAGGACATCATTCCGCTGGCGGAGTATTTTCTGGGTCGCCTTGCGGAGGCAGAGGGACAGCCCCATCCCAGGCTGTCCCGCGATGCAGCCGCATTGATCCGGGACGTTCAATGGCCCGGGAACGTGCGTCAACTCAAGAACGCGATGGAATCTGCGTACGCGTTCCGGGGCGACGACCAGGTCATCCACAGCCGGGACCTGGAGCGGTTTTTCGGCGGAGGCCAGCGTGAGCCGCTGCCCGATGAATCATCGGCCGCCGCGCTGGAGACGCAGGTCGATCGGTTCGAAGAGCGCGTCATTCGGCGCGTGCTGGCCGAGAATCAGAACAATGTCACGGCCACCGCCAAGGCCCTCGACATCAGCCGTCAGCAACTCCACCTGAAGATCCGGAAGTACGGCATCTCGACCAAGCCGGAATGACGTCCTAGCCGGGGCCCGGCGGGGCCGGCCGGCCCCGCCGTATCCACCCTAGAATCGCTCCCATTACGAGCAGCAGGAGCGTAAGCGTCACGAGAATGCTCGGCGCCGCGGGCATATCCAGACTCACCGAACCGATTAGGCCGGCCACGCTCGCGACGAAACCGAAGATCCAACCCACTGCCAGGGCCAGCCCCGGCCGTGGCGTCGCGATTAGCCCAGCCACCGCCGGGATCACCAGGAATCCGAACACGAGCAGCACGCCGGCCATTTGCACCGACGAGGTGACCACGAAACCGAACGTCGCATAGAAAGCCAGGTCCCAGAGAAACAGCCGCCTTCCTTTCGCTCTCGCCGCGACCGGGTCGTTGGTGATCTCGAAGAACGGCTTGCGCAGCGCCACATGCACCACGCCGATTACGGCGTATAGGATTGCTACCCGGAGCACGTGGGTCGGATCCACGGTGAAGAGCGACCCGACCAGGGTCTCCTTGAGATGTTCGGGGCCCGAAGGACTCTTCTCGAGGACTAAGAACACGGCCGCTTGGGCGGTGGCGAACACGATGCCGATGAATGCCTCGAGCGGCACGCTCCGAGAGCGGCCGCGCAACCACGCAAACACGGCCGCGCCGACGAACGTCATCCCCAATGCGAGGAAATAGGAACCCAGCCCGTGGTGCTCGATCCCCAGCACGACCGCCACGGCCACACCGAGCGCGGCCATCTGCGCGAGCGCGAGATCCACGAAGAGAACTCCCCGGCGCACGATATGAAAGCCGAGGTACGCGTGGATTCCCGCCAGCACCAGGCTGACCGTCACCGCGGTACGAAAGAACGGCAATGCAAAGGCATCGTTCATCGATGGCATGGTCTATGACCCCGTCTCTGCACCCGAGAGTGCTTTCAACACGCTTTGAAAATGCGCCAGGTAGCTTCCGGCCTCCGGCGAATCGCAGGACGGAGACACCACTACGACCCGAAGGCCGCCCTCGCGGGCTAGGAAGTGTCCGGCGTCGCTGGAGAAGTAGGGCTCCTGGAGAAAGAGGGGAATCTTGCGAGTCGTGATGATCTCCACGAGCTCGGCCAGGTGCCGGCCGGTGGGAGGGATGCCGGGGATGGGTTCCGCTTGACCCGCGATCTCGATTCCAAACGCGTTACC
>Ga0184629_10000103_pt1 | contig 33571 bp, 31 predicted proteins | sample PLM4_32_b1_FD_133158 | JGI IMG/M metagenome (GOLD analysis project Ga0184629, IMG submission 133158) | Groundwater sediment microbial communities from an aquifer in East River, Colorado, USA - PLM4_32_b1 | ecosystem: Environmental > Terrestrial > Soil > Riparian zone | place: USA: East River...
GTGGCGGCCATCAGTGTCGGAGGACCCCGCCTCCGATTCCCAGCGGCGCGCCTCGCCGACCTGGGGCGTCGCGTGCAGGCCGCGGCCGCGCGCGTTTCGGCGGCCCTGGGTTACCGGACGGCCCGATGAGCATACGACCGTCCCTGCTGAGCGGATCATGCTGAGAGAGACCCCGTTCCACCCGCGCACCGCCGCCTTGATGGAAGGGCAAGCGTGGCGGCGCTGGGCCGGTTACGTCGTCGCCAGCGCCTACGAGCTGAGCCACGAGCGTGAGTACCACGCGGTGCGGAGCGCCGCGGCGCTGTTCGACGTATCGCCGCTCTACAAGTACCTGATTCGCGGCCGCGACGCGGCCCGGCTGCTCGACCGCATCGTCACGCGCGACGTGGCCGCCTGCAAGGTGGGCCAAGTCCTGTATACCCCGTGGTGCGACGCGCGCGGGAAGGTGATCGACGACGGCACCATCTCGCGCCTCGATGAAGCGACGTTCCGGATGACGGCGGCGGACCCGAGTATCCGCTGGCTCCACCTCAACGCGACCGGCCTGGACGTCGCCATCGAAGATGTCTCCGAGCGCACCGCCGCCCTCTCGCTCCAGGGACCGAACGCCCGCGCCATCCTGGAATTGGCGTGCGGCCAGCCCCTCAGCGCCCTCAGGTACTTCCGTCTCACGACCGGGAAGATCCGCGGCGTTCCGGTGACGATCTCGCGCACCGGCTACACCGGTGACCTGGGCTACGAAGTCTGGATCGACGCCGGCCAGGCCCTGGTCGCGTGGGACGCGCTCGTCGAGGTGGGAACCGGCTATGGGATCACTCCGGCCGGCATGCTCGCCCTGGACCTCGCCCGGAACGAAGCGGGCCTCCTACTGATCGAAGTGGACTACATCTCGGCGCATCACGCGGTGATCGATGCGCAGACCTCGACGCCGTTCGAGCTGTCCCTCGGCTGGACGGTCGCGCTCGACAAGGAGCGGTTCATCGGCCAAGACGCCCTCCGGGCCGAGTACGCCCGCGGGCCCGCGTGGCGCTTCGTGGGGATCGAGATCGATTGGGTCTCCCTCGAGCGGCTCTACGCCGACGTGGGACTCCCGCCCAAGCTGCCCACGACCGCCTGGCGCACGAGCGTCCCCCTGTACGTCGGCGGCCAGCAGGTCGGCTACGCGACCAGCGGGTGCTGGTCACCGTTGCTCAAACGCTACATCGCGCTCGCCCACGTCGAAGCGCCCTACGGCGAGCCCGGGACCGCTTTGGAAATGGAAGTCACCGTCGAGCACCGGCGCCGGCGCGCGGCGGCAGCGGTCCGTCCGCTGCCGTTCTTCAACCCCGAGCGCAAGCGAGCCTGAGATGGCCCAGACCTGGGACGCGATCATCATCGGCGGCGGCCACAACGGGCTCGTCACCGCCGCCTACCTCGCGCGGGCCGGCCGCAAAGTGCTCGTGCTCGAGCGGCGCTACCGAGTGGGCGGGGCCGCGGTGAGCGAAGAGATCTACCCGGGCTTCAAGTTCTCGGTGTTTGCGTATGTCGTGAGATTGCTGCGACCGGAGATCATCCGCGACCTCGACCTGCCCCGCCATGGGCTCGAGATCCTGCCGCTCGAGAGTACCATCACCCCCATGGACAACGGCGACTACCTGGGCGCCTGGGGCGATCCCGACAAGACCCGTCGCGAGATCTCCCGTCATTCCCCGCGCGACGCCGAAGCGATGGTGCAATTCGGCCGCTTGATGCATCACATGGCCCAGGCGGTGAAGCCGATCCTCGGCATGATTCCGCCGGATCCGACGTCGCTCTCGCCGCGAGACCTGCTCGGCCTGCTGAAGCTGGGACGCCATTTCCGGAGCCTGGGCCCCGAGCACGTCCACGCGCTCTACAAGCTCATGACGATGAGCTCCGCCGATTATCTCGACGAGTGGTACGAGACCGACGTGCTCAAGGCCACCAAGTCGGCGAGCGGGATCATCGGCACGTTCCTGGGGCCGCGCTCGCCGGGCACGGCTTACGTGCTGCTGCATCACTATATGGGGGAAATCGACGGCTCGTTCCGGGCCTGGGGCTTTGCCAAAGGCGGCACCGGGGCGATCAGCGAGTCCATCGCCGGCGCTGCGCGCCGGTTCGGCGCCGAGATCCGCACCGATGCGCCCGTCGCACACGTCCTCCTCAAGCGCGGACGCGCTACCGGCGTGGTGCTCGAAAACGGCGACGAGCTGCGAGCCCGGATCGTCGTCTCGAGTCTCGATCCCCATCGCACCTTCCTGCAGCTCGTGGGCGAGTCGGAGCTCCCCGACGACTTCGCCGCCGATATCCTGCGCTACAAGTTCCGCGGCTCATCGGGCAAGGTGAATCTGGCCCTGGACGAGCTGCCCAACTTCACCTGCCTACCCGGGGTCGGGCCACACCTGCGCGGCGCGATCTCCATCAGCCCGAGCGTCGACTACCTGGAGCACGCCTACGACGACGCGAAGTACGGCGAGTTTTCGCGGCACCCCTACATGGACGTCATCATCCCGTCGATGATCGACCCGCACATGGCGCCGCCCGGCAAGCACGTGTTGTCGATCTTCGTGCAGTACGCCCCGTACAACCTGACCGGTGGTTGGACCGACGCCAAGCGCGAGGCGTTCGGCGATACGGTCGTGGATACGTTGTCGCACTATGCCCCGAACTTGAAGCAGGCGATCCTGCATCGGCAGGTCATCACCCCGGCGGACATCGAGCGCATCACGGGCCTCACCGAGGGGAACATCTTCCAGGGAGAGTTGGCACTGCAGCAGCTCTTCTTCCTGCGCCCGGCACCGCGGTGGGCGAAATACAACACGCCCATCCGCCGTCTGTATCAGTGCGGCTCGGGGACGCACCCCGGCGGGGGCATCATGGGCGCCTCGGGACGGCTCGCGGCGCTCCGCATCCTCGGAGACGGCCGATGACGCGCGACCTCATCGTCATCGGCGGCGGGGTGAACGGCCTCGTGACCGCCGCCTACCTCGCGAAGGCCGGCATGCAGGTCCTGGTGCTCGAGGCGCGCAGCACTCCAGGCGGGCTCGCCGGCACCGAAGAGGCCATGCCCGGATTCCACAGCGACGTCGCAGGAGCCGACGCGGGCTGGCTCCTGCCCGATATCGCCGACCATCTGAAGCTCGGCGAGGCGGGATTGGAGCTCGTGCTGCCCGAGGCGAGCGTGTTCAGTCCCCAGCCGGACGGACGCTCGCTGACCGTGTGGACCGACCCCGCGCGTACCGCCGAGGAGATCGCGCGCTTCTCCCCCGACGATGCCCATCGCTGGCCCGACTTCACCGCACAGATCGCGCGCTTTGCCCGGGTGCTGGAAGCCGTCTATGCCGTCACGCCGCCCCGCGTCCCGGACGCTCGCGGTCGCGATGTCGCGACCCTGCTCGGCCTGGGTCGGCGCCTGCGCGGGCTCGGGCGGCGCGAAATGGTGGAGTTCCTGCGCGTGGCACCGATGTCCGTGGCGGAATGGCTCGACTACTGGTTCGCCAGCGATGCCCTCAAGGGGGCGGTCGGAGCGGGCGGCATCACCAACATCCTGCAAGGCCCCCGCTCGGCCGGCACCGCCTTTGTCCTGTTGCACCATCACGTGGGCCGGCCCGCGGGTGCGGTGCGGGGCGCGCAGGTCGTCAAGGGAGGACCCAGTGCCCTGGCGCGCGTCCTCACGCAGGTGGCGCAAGGCTTCGGCGTGGAGATCCGCACGTCCGCGCCGGTACGCGAGATCGTGGTGCGTGACCGGCGCACCATCGGCGTCGCGCTCGAGACCGGCGAGCATCTCGCGGCGCGCCGCGTGGTCTCGAGCGCTGATCCTCGCCGGACGCTGTGCGGGCTCGTCCCGGCCGCCCATCTGGACCCTGAGTTCGTGCGCGCCGTCAACAACATCCGGTTCCGCGGCGCGGTGGCGACCGTTCACCTCGCGCTCGGCGCGCTGCCGCAGTTCACCTCGCGCCCCGAGGAGGGGGCGCTCCGGGGAGCGATCACCGTCGCGCCGAGTCTCGACTACCTCGAGCACGCCTACGACGACGCGAAATACGGGGGCGTGTCGCGCCACCCGTTCCTCGAGGCCCGCATCCCGACGCTCCTGGACCCGAGCCTCGCGCCGCCCCGTCAGCACCTCATGACGGTCCAAGTGCAGTATGCACCCTACCACCTGCGAACCGGCGCCTGGGACGCGGCCGCCCGCGAGCAGCTCGCCGACTCCGTCGTGGCGACCCTGGGCGAGTACGCACCGAACCTCCGGGCCAGCGTGCTCGCGCGCCACGTGGTGACCCCCAAGGACCTGGAGGAGCGCTTCGGACTGACCGAAGGGCACCCCTACCACGGGGAAATGACGCTCGACCAGATTGTGTTCATGCGCCCGGTGGCCGGATGGGCCCGCTACCGGACGCCGATCAAGGGACTGTTCCTGTGCGGCGCCGGGACGCATCCCGGCGGCGGCCTCGCCGGCGCTCCCGGCCGCAACGCCGCACGAGAGCTGTTGTTGAAGGAGGGTCGCCGATGACCGCGTTCGTGAAGACCGTCGACTCCTATCGCCAGGGGGCGCGGACGATGCCGGGGCGCTACTACACGGCACCCGAGATCCTGCTCGAAGAGCGGGAAACAATCTTTTCGCGTCACTGGATCTCGATCGGCCGCTCGACCGATTTCGCAGAGCCGGGCGCGTACCGCCTCGTGGAGATCGCCGGAGAGTCACTCATCGTGTTGCGCGACCAGCGCGGCGTGCTGCGCGCCTTCTATAACATCTGCCGCCACCGGGGCACCCGCTTGTGCACCGCGTCGCCGGGCCGCCTGTCCGAGACAATTCAGTGCCCCTACCACGCCTGGACCTACGCGTTGGACGGCAGGCTGATCGGCGCCCCGCACATGCACGAGGTGGCGGGGTTCGAGAAGGGGGACTATCCCCTCCACGCAGCCGCGCTCGCGGAGTGGCAGGGATTCGTATTCGTGACCCTGGCGGCCGATCCACCCCCACTCGAGGTGTCGCTCGCCCCGCTGGTCGAGCGGTTCCGCCGCTACCAGCTGCCCCGGGTGCGGACGGTGCGTCGCATCGAATACGAGGTCCATGCCAACTGGAAGTTGATCATGCAGAACTACTCGGAGTGCCTGCACTGCCCCACCATCCATCCGGAGCTCAGCACCAAACTGCCGTACACGAGCGGGGCGAACGACCTGGTGGAAGGGCCGTTCCTCGGCGGCTACATGGAGATCAAGGCGCCCAATGAGAGCGCCACCATGACGGGCCGGTCGTGTGGCCTTCCGCTGGGTGAGTTCTCGGCGGAGGATCGGAGGCGGGCGTTCTACTACACGATGTTCCCCACCATGATGCTGAGCCTGCACCCCGACTACGCCGTCTATTACACGGTGTGGCCGTTGGGCCCGACCGAGAGCCGTGTCGTCTGTGAGTGGCTCGTGCACCCCGACTCGCCGCAGTTGCCCGGGTACAACATCGCGGACGCGGAAGAATTCTGGGATCGCACCAACCGCCAGGACTGGGACATCTGCGAGCGCAGCCAGCTCGGCGTCGCCTCACGCCGGTACGCACCGGGGCCGTACTCCCCGCGCGAAAGCGTGCCGGCCGCCTGGGATCGCGAATACCTGCAGCAGCTCGGCCACCTCACGGCGTAGGCGCAGCGCCGGCTGGGTCCTGGCGGTAGAAGCCTCTCAACTCCTCGTAGAGATCCGGATAGCGCCGTCGCATGTCGGCGGGTTTCTCGAAGAACGTCTCCGTCGCGACCGCGAAGAATTCCGCCCGGTTGGTCGCGCCGTACGCGTTCAGGACATCGGGCAGTCCGTCCTCGGCCGTGTGCCGCAGCTCCTCGAACCGTTGCTGCAGCACTCGCGCCCAGACCCGTGTCGACGATGGCGCCTCGAGCAGCGGCACGCCGTCCACGTAGCCATCCTCCCGGTCCAGCTCGTGGGCGAACTCGTGCAGCACGACATTCTGCCCGTCGGCGGCATCCGTCGCCCCCCCGTGGGCGCTGTCCCACGCCAGGACGACGGCCCCACTGGCGTGCTCGCCCAGGAGCGGCTCCGGGTGCGGGATCGCTCCGACGTACATCCGGCCGTCGATCGCCGGACTGCGCCGGGTGAACGTGCTCGGGTACAGAATGACGCTGCGCACTCCTGGATAGCACCCAGCATCGAGGTGCAGGATCAGCAGGCACGCCTGCGCGGCGACGATGATCTTCATCTCGTCGTCCACCTCGAGGCCGCCTCCGCCCTCGAAGTGTTTCTCGCGGAGGAAGGTCTGGACGAGGTCGAGCAATCGATCCCATTCCCCGGCGGACAGCCGCCGCACGAGGGGGACGCGGTCTTCCATAAGGGCGCGCCAGCCCGCGGGCGCGCGACCGCTGGGCACGCCCCTCGCCGGCGGCCTCCACCGTCGCACCAGCGCCCATCCGGTGACCAGGCACAGCAACAGGACCGCCGCGACGACCGCGGGAATCGCTACCGCTTCCATCAGCGCCCGCCGGGTGCCGGTCGGTCACGCCGACCCTGGACCTGTTCCTGCCGGCCGGTGGTCAGTGGGCGGCCACTCCGACGCCGGAGAAAACGCGCGCCAGGGAGCGCAGCAGCTGGCCGTCGGCCGATCCGCCGTCCGGAGCCTCGGCGAGCACGACCGCGAAGCGCCGCCGCAGCAGCGGGTCCCGGTAGGCTTGGGCGGCGAACTGGAGAGTGATCGGGACGAACCAGGCCGCCTGTCGGGCACCGGCTCCCGAGCGCGCCACGGCGGCGTATTGCTCGAACAGGCCGAGGAGGAAGGCGCTCTTGGAGGAGAACTGGCGGTAGATCGCCCCCTTGGTGAACCCCGCGGCCTGGGCCACGTCGTCCAGCGTGGCGAGATCGAAGCCGCGATCGGCAAAGACCTTCAGACCGGCCTCGACGAGCAGGCTGCGCGTTTCCGCTTTGCGCTTCTGTCGCATGGAACCCATACGTATCCAAGATACGAGCGGGTATCTGAAATCGCAAACGGACTCGCTCACCCGACCTCAAATGATACCGGCGAGTATCCGAACGCCAGAACGACGAGACAGTCGAGGTGGGGGTTCGGCTAATCTGTAGATACTAACGAGTATCTCAGATGCTGACGCGTAGCACGCGGTCTGCCTTGACGCAACCCCAACCCCGTCTAGGTTTGGCTCTCGGCGTGGCCAAACCGGCTACGTCGTCGCGACTTCCGGAGACTGGCGGATGCCGTACATCATCGTCGAGCCGTGCATCAACGTCAAAGACCGCTCCTGCGTGGATGTCTGTCCGGTGGATTGCATCTACGAGGCGGAGGACCAGCTCTACATCCACCCCGACGAGTGCATTGATTGCGGGGCGTGCGAGCCGGAGTGTCCGGTGACGGCGATCTTCCCTGAAGAAGACGTGCCGCCGCAATGGAAGTCGTTCATCGCCAAGAACCGCGACGTGTTTCTCGGCGACAACCCGCCCGGGAAGCCCTCCCCGGAGCGCGGCGCGAAGTAACTGGGTTAGAGTCCCGCGAGAAAGCTCTGCATCGCGCCGCTGACCCGATCGGGTCGCTCGAGCGGCGACAGATGTCCGGCCCCCTCCACTTCCACGTAGCGCGCCCCGGCAATCCGCTCGACCATCCCGCGGGCGACGATCGGAGGCGTCACCGTGTCCTCCGCCCCGCAGACGACGAGGGTGGGCACGGCGATCGCGCTCAGCAATGACGTCGAATCGGGTCGGTCGCGCATCGCACGCAACGCCCCCACGACGCCGGCGCTCGGCTGGCGCAGTACCATGGCGCGCACGCGCTCCGTGACGTCCGGGTGTTGGGCCCATGTGGTCGCGCCCAGGAGTTTCGGCAGCAGCCGCTCGGCGAGCGCTTCCAACCCTTCGTCCTCGACGAGGGCGGCGTGCTCGTCCCGGACCCGTTTCCCATCGACCGTGTCCGCTGCCGCCTTCGTGTCGCACAGGATCAAGGCGCGTACCCGCTTCGAGTAGCGTCGGAGAAACTCAAACAGGACGTACCCGCCCATCGAGAACCCGCAGCAGACAGCCGAGGCGACACCGAGCGCGTCGCAGATGGCTTGCAGATCGTCCGCGTACCGCACCATGCCGTACCCGTTCGCCGGCGCGTCCGAGGCACCCGCTCCCCGCAGATCCGGTGCAATGCACCGCCAACCGGTCACCTGAGCGAGTTGATGGCTCCACATCCCGCGGTCGAGCGGAAAGCCGTGGACGAACAACAATGGAGCGCCCTCGCCGTGCAGCTCTACGGCGAATGACGCTCCGGCCCCGTGCACCCGCTCGGTACTCGACACGCGCCCAACCATACGCCGCGCGCCGTCCGGCCGCGAGGCTATCTTTGGCGCATGCAAGTACCGACTGACTACATCCGACATGCCGCGCGTGCCGCCCGGAAGTGCGCCGGCGACCCCCTGGGCGGGGCCCCGCAGCCCGCCGACCCCGAGTTCTACAAGACCCTCGCCAAGGCACTGGAAGAAATCGCCGCCGGCTTGGAGCGGCTGGGCAAAGGGGAAGAGTGACCGGCTACCGGTACGTCGACACACCGGCCGCACTCGACGAGGTCATCACTTCCGCCCGGGCGACCCCGCTCGTGGCCGTGGACACGGAGGCCGCGAGTTTCCATCGCTACGTCGACCGAGTGTATCTCATCCAGCTGTCCACGCGGGATGCCACGGCGATCATCGATCCCCTCGCGGTCGCCGACCTCGCTCCCCTGGGCGCCCTGCTCGCCGCTCCCGGAGTGGAGAAGGTGTTTCACGACGCCGATTACGACCTCCGGATCCTCGATCGTGATTATCACGTTCGGGCCCGGCACGTGTTCGACACTCGGATCGCGGCCCAACTGCTCGGCGAGCCGGCGATCGGGCTCGCCGCCCTGCTGGAGAAGTACGCTGGTGTCCGCCTCGCCAAGACGCACCAGCGCGCCGATTGGTCCCTGCGTCCCCTGTCGGCCGCGATGCTCGCGTACGCCGCCGACGATACGCGCCACCTCCCCGCGCTGCGCGACGCGCTACGGGCGCGGCTGGAAGCGGCGGGTCGGCTCGCCTGGGCGGAGGAAGAGTTCCTCCAGCTGGAAGACCTGCGGTGGACCGGTCCGAGCGGCGCGGACGGGGGTGCGGCCTACCAACGAATCAAGGGGGCGAAGGCACTGCAGCCGCGCCAGCTTGCGGCCCTGCGGGAGCTCGTCGCCTGGCGCGACACGGTGGCCGCGGAGCACGACACGGCGCTGTTCCGCATCATCGGGAATGAATCCCTCCTGGCCGTGAGCCAGGCGCTGCCCCGATCGGTGGATGTGTTGGGCACGGTCCGCGGGCTGCCGGCGAGCCTTGCCCGTCGTTATGGCCCCGCGCTCGTGGCGGCGGTGGGTCGCGCCGTGGCGCTGTCCGACGACGCACTGCCGCGCCGCGAGCGCGAACCCCGGATGGCTCGTGATCCGGACTTCGACACGCGTGTCGAGCGTTTGAAAGCGGCACGCAACACCGTCGCGCAGCAGCTCGCGATCGACCCCGGGGTCCTGTGCGGCAAGGCGACGCTCGAGGTCATCGCGCGCGCTCGACCCCGCGATCGGGCTGCGCTGGCGCAGGTCGGCGACCTCCGCCGCTGGCAAGTGGAAGTGTTGGGAGAAACCCTGCTCAATGCACTCGCGAGCGCCGTCTAGAATCCCATCATGGCCCGGATCTTCGGCTCGATCTTTTCCGGGGTCCAGTACGGCTCCCACACGATTTCGATATCCACATCCTTCACGCCGTCCAGCGCGCGCAGCGTCTTATGGATGTCGTTCATGATCTCAGGACCCGCGGGGCATCCGGGCGACGTCAGCGTCATGCGGATGTGGACATTGCCGTCGTCCACCTCCACATCATAGACCAGACCCAGGTCCAAGATGTTGAGGTTCAGCTCGGGATCCTTGACCGAGCGTAGCGCCGAGCGGACTGCGCCCTCGAGTGTGGTTTCCGTCGTCACGACCGTCTCCTCCCTCCGCCAATCTGCTCGGGAAGCCGCTCCGCCGGGAGCCCCCGCACGGCGCAGCGTCGAGCGCGCGCGATCCGCGCGTACACCCGCCGCGCCACCGGCCGCACGCCGGGCAGGGCAAACCCCCACGCCCACCACCGCTTTCGGGGGAGCAGTCGTCCCAGCTCGGGCACCGCGTCCGCCCCGGCGAAGACGCGACCATCGGGGAGCACCAGATGCATGGCGGCCGCGAGCGCCGGCAGGGCGAGCCCGAAACCGCGCACGGCTTCCTCGTCCTGAAACGGGACGAAGCGCAATCGATGTTCCCGGTCCCAGCGCTGGAGCAGCCCGACGGCACGCCGGCACATGCCGCACTCCCCATCAAAGATCAGCGTCGGCGCGCTAATTCGTTCGGGCATCGATCGCCTCCGCTGCGGCATCCGCGAGTCGGCCGCGAACGCGCTTGACCACGGTGAACGGCTCACGGCTTCGCGGCGCGAACGCGCGGTTCGTGAGGAGGACGACGAACAGGCCGCGATCCGGGTCGATCCAAACGGACGTCCCGGTCCAACCGGTATGGCCCACGCTATGGGGCCCGAAGCGGCTCCCCGCGCTGCTCACCGCTTCCCCGGTCGGCACGGCTTGCCAACCCAAGGCCCTCGCCTCCGTGCCCGGCCCGAAGTAGACGGCACGCGTCGTGAAGGTCCGGATCGTCTCGGCCCGCACGAGGCGCCGCCCATCCGGCGACACGCCCCCTCGCAGAATGAACTGCGCGAACCGCGCGACGTCGCGGGCGGTGCTGAACACGCCCGCGTTCCCGGAGACGCCGCCGAGCTTCGCCGCGGTGGGGTCGTTGACCACTCCCGCCACCGGGTAGCCGTGCCACAATCCCGTAGGCGCGGTGCGCCCCACCACTCCGCGGCTCGGCCGGTAGCGTGTCTCCGTCAACCCGAGCGGTTGGAAGACCTCGCGCGTCACGAACGTATCCAGCGCCTCTCCGCTGGTGCGGCGGACGATCTCCCCCAACAACACGGCATTCACATCGCTGTACACGACGCGGGTGCCCGGCCGGACCACCGGCGACTCCGCGTACGCCAGCTGCAACAACCCTGCGGGATCCCGCGCTCCGCGAATTGCGGCAAGCGGCAGGTCGCCGCGCAGCCCGGAAGTGTGCGTGAGCAGCTGCCGTACTGTGATGGCCGCCGCCCCCGCCCCGGTGAGCTCCGGCAGGTAGCGCACCACCGGCGCATCGAGTTGCAGCCGCCCATGGTCCACGAGCAGCATTACCCCGGTGGTGGTCGCGACCACTTTGGTGACCGAGGCGAGGTCGTACAGGGTGCGGTCGGGATCGGCTGGGGCGCTCCCTGACGACCACGTGAGCCGGCCGTACCCCTTGATGTAGAGAACGGAATCGGCGGTGCCGATGGCGAGCACCGCTCCTGGGAACCCACCGAGGCGGATGCCATCCCGGACGATCGGGTCGAAGGTCGCCGCGTCGAAGCCCGCGCGAACCGTCGCGGTCTGCAGCAGCGCGAGCAGCGCTAGCACCAGATTCCCGGAATGCCGCGCCCGCACGAGGGACACGCACCGTCGGCGCCGACACGCTGGCGCAGGATCGTGTAGCCGTGCCGCTCGATCAACAGGTCTCCACAGTCGGGGCACCAGGTGTGCTCCCAGCGCCCGACCCTGCCCGGAAGGTTGCCGGCGTACACGAAGTTGAGGCCGGCCTGCGCGCCGATTTCGCACGCGCGCTCCACCATGGCCGCCGATGTGTTGGCGTTGGCGGTCATGCGGTAGTCCTGATGGAAGGCGGTCACGTGCCAGGGAATCTCGGGGGAGATCGATGCGATGAACTCCGCGGCCCGACGCAGCTGGGCCTCGTCGTCGTTGAAACCCGGCACCACGAGGGTCACGATCTCCAGCCAGAACCCGCGTTCGTGTACCAGCCGGACTGCGTCGAGCACGTGCTGCAGCACGCCACCCAGCTCACGGTACCGGCGGTCGTCCATCGCCTTGAGATCGATCTTGTAGGCGTCGGTCCACGGGCGGATGTAGTCGAGGACCTCGGGCGTGCAGTTGCCGTTCGAGATGAACGCCGTGCGCAGGCCCGCGGCCCGCGCCCCGCGGAACACGTCCACCGCCCATTCCGCCGTAATCAACGGCTCGTTGTAGGAGGAGCCGACCAGCCGCGCCCCGCGTCGCTGGGCGGCCTCGACCAGCGCTTCGGGCGTGACGTCGGTCGGCACGACGCCCGCCGCGTCGTCCCGAAGCGCCTGCGAGGTGAGCCAGTTCTGGCAGTACCCGCAGTGAAAGTCGCAGCCCAACATCCCGAACGTCAGCGTGTCGCTGCCCGGGAGGCAATGAAAGAAGGGCTTCTTCTCCGTCGGATCGCACTGCAGCGCGGCGACGTAGCCCGCGGGCACAAGCAGGGTACCCGCTCGGTTGAAGCGCACTTTGCAAATGCCCCGGCGGCCGGGCTTCACCAAGCAGCGGTGGCCGCACGCGACACAGCGCACCGCGTCGGCGGCGAGCGGTTGGACGAGCACGCCGGGACGGACGCGGGCGTCCAGTTGTTGCGCGAGGGTCGCCGGCCCCCCGTCGGGGAGGGCATGGGACAGCAGGGGAATGACTCGGCGGGACATCGACAGGCTCCGATCGGGAATATACCCCGGTGCTTGGTGCCCCCCTACCGGAGGCTCCCCGGCGCCAAGTCGTATAGGAGCTGTGCCGTCCGGATGTCGCGCGGCGAGAGCTCACGCACGACGGCCTTGGCGAACATGAGATCGGTGGAATCGGCAGAGTGGTCGAGCCCGATCAGGTGCCCGATCTCGTGCAGCGCCACGACGCGAACGTCGTCCGGACCGAGCGGGTGTCCGTCGGGGTCGAAGGTGGCAATCGTCACCAGCGCCGTCCGCAGGTGCCCGTCGCGGTCCCATTCGAGATCGGTCTCCCCGGTGCGATCGATGTCGAAGCGGGTCCGCCACGCGAACCGGACCTCGGCATCGGCGGAATCGACGCCGAGAGCGAACCGCACCGGCACCCCGGTCTCCGCCCAGCGAGCGAACGCGTCGCGGACAGCGTCGAGGAAGGCGGGGCGGAAGTTGGCGATGGTGTCGCCCTCGAGCTCAACCCGCACCGGCCGCGCCGCGCGATCGTCCCAGCGATGCAGCATCGAGTCACTGGATTCGGCAACGATCGTGCTCAAGTAGGTGAGTGGAAAGCTCGCCCGAATGCGGCGTCGGATGTCGGCGCGCGCCACCAGATCGAACGCGCTCGGGCCGGTCGAGTCGACGGTGGGGCTGCCGGTGCCGATCTGGCGTCGGGTGGTTGCCACCGGGGGCGGCGGCGCGCTGTCCGGCGCAGGAGGGGGGGGCGCCGACGGCGCGCGTCGTCCCCCCACCACATCCCAACCCACCGCCAACACCAAGAGCCCGATGACCGCGCCGACGAGGCGCGTACGCTGCGGCGATTCCATGATCGCAATATGCCTGACGCCGAACCCGCGCCGCTAGCATTGCCTCCGCGCGCGGTCTATGATTGTGGCCTGCTTATGGTTGGACGCTGAATGATCACACTCCCCGCCCGCCTGCTCATCCGGTATCGCTGGGTGGTGATCTCGACCTGGGTGGCGCTGGCCGCGCTCCTCGTGCCGCGGGCGGCGCACGTCCAACGCGTGCTGGCCGTGCGCGGCGGACCCGAGCGCCCCTCCGAATCGACGCGCGCGTCCAATCTGATCGACCGGGCGTTTCCCAGTCCCTTCGCCGAATACCTCGCCATCGTGGTACGCGGGCCCGTCACTGTGACCAACGGCCGCTTCACCGCCGTGCTGGACACGCTCTCGGCGGTGGCTTCCCGAGAGACGTTCGTGCGCCAGGTGGTCTCCACCCGAACCGTCGCCGACTCGGTCTTCGTGAGCGCCGATCGCCGCACCACGTTCCTCCTCGCGGCCCTGGCCCGCGAGGAGACGGGTGACATCACGCGGGACTTCGTCCCGGAGCTGCGCGACAGCCTCCAGGCCTCCCTGCGCCGCCTCCCCGCCAGTGCGGGCTTCGACGTGATGGTGACCGGAAGCGCGGCGCTGGATTACGACGTGCGAACGATCAGTGCGGAGGACACGACGGCGGGCGAGCGGCGGGTACTGCCCCTGACGCTGCTGGTCCTGGTGCTGGCCTTCGGGGCGCTCGTGGCAGCGACCCTCCCAATAATGGTGGGGCTCTTGGCCATCACCATCGCCCTGGGGTTGCTCACCGTGTTGGCCCACTTCTGGACCATGTCGGTGTTCGTCCTGAACATCACCACCATGGTCGGGCTGGGGGTGGGCATCGACTATTCGTTGCTGATCGTCACGCGCTTTCGCGAGGAGCTGAATCGCGGACTTTCACCGGTGGATGCCGCGATCCGCACCATCCGAACCGCCGGCTCCGCGGTCATGACCTCCGGCCTGATCGTCGTCGTCGGGTTCGCCGCGCTGATCACAACACCGCTGGTGGAGACGCGGTCGGTCGGTATCGGTGGGCTGCTCGTCGTGGCGACCGCCGTGCTGCTCTCCACGACCTTTCTCCCGGCGACCCTGACGCTACTGGGGCGTGACATCGACCGGCCACGCTGGCTGGCGCGACCCCTGGCCCGGATTCACGCTCCCAGCGGCTGGGAGCGCTGGGCGCGCTGGCTCGGCCACCGCCCCTGGAGGGCCATCGCCATCGGCGCCAGCATCGTCGGTCTGCTGATGCTCCCCCTCACCCAGATCCGCATCGGGCTGCCGGCGCGGAACTGGTTTCCGCTCGGCTCGGAATCCGGACAGGGGCTCGCCCTGCTCCGCGGGATGGGCGCCAACGGCTTGATCCTCCCGACCCGCCTCGTGGTCCAGCTGCCGGCGGGCGAGTCCGCGCTGCGGGGACCCTGGTTGTTCGGGCTGAAGGTGCTCACCGATTCGTTGCGCCGGGATCCACGCGTGAAAGAGGTGCGCGGCGTGGCGTCGCTCAAAGCGAACATGTCGTCGTTTCAGCTGGCGGTGTTCTACAGCGATCCCACTGGCGTGCGAGCCCGCTACCCGAAGTTCTTCGACGCGTACTTGAGTGCGGACAACCGGACGACGCTGGTCGACGTCATCGCCGCCGATAGCGTTTCTCTGACCGGGATGATGGATCTCACACGGCACGCGCGCGCGCTGGTCACCCATGGAGTGCGCGGGCTCGGCACCGCACAGACCCTCGTGGGCGGTTTCGCCGCGGCCAGCGTGGACCTGCAGGAGGACCTCCTGCGCCGCTTTCCCGGCATCGTCCTGCTGGTACTCGGCGTGACGGCGCTGATGCTGCTCGTGGCATTCCGGTCGTTGCTGGTGCCGCTCAAGGCGGTGCTGCTGAACTGTCTTTCGGTCGGAGCTGCGTTCGGCGTCACCGTGCTCGTATTTCAGCACGGCTACGGCGGCGGCCTGTTCGGCCTCGAAGGGCCGACGGAGGCGATCTTCGTGGTCGTGCCCGTGCTCGTGTTCGCCACCGTGTTCGGGCTGTCCATGGACTACGAAGTGTTCTTGTTGACGCGCGTGAAAGAGGTCTTCGACAAGACGGGGCGCAACGACCATGCGACGATGGAAGGGTTGTCGATGACGGCATCGACGATCACCTTCGCCGCGGCCATCATGATCATCGTATTCGGCGTCTTCGCATTTGCCCGGGTGCTGGCGGTGCAGTTCCTGGGATTCGGGCTCGCGATGGCGGTCCTGCTCGATGCCACCCTCATCCGCATGATCCTCGTGCCGGCGATCATGCACATCGCGGGACGGTGGAACTGGTGGCCCGGTGTGCGCGCCCCACGGGGCGAGCCCTAGGACGCGCCGTCCCCGTCAGCATCCAGGCGCTGTAATCGCGATCCCCACACGTCCCAATGCCAGGCGGGCTTCCGCTGGCCAGTGCGCGGGTCCTTGAGCGGCTTGTACTGCAGCCAGTCAGGATGAAACCCGAGCGGGCGTCCCACCGACAGGAGGCGATCGCGGTCCGCGCTCACGAGGTGCACCATCGGCTCTCCCCGCAGCCGCCAGCGATGCAGCCAAACGCCGCCGTCGAGGGCGAAACACATCCCCTCGCGGCGGCGTGCAAACTCCTGCCAGGTCCCGCTCAGTTGCAGGCGATCCGACCCTCGCCCGTGGCGTTGCCGATCGGGGCCGCATTCCCGTAGAAGAGGTAGCACTTCTTGGTCGACACGCCATGCGTCGCGGTGGCCGACCAGCCGCCGCCCGTCGCCTCGTTGATGGTGACGGTCACGCCAGCGGACGGCTGCCAGCCGTTGAGCGCGGGCTGGCTCGTCGTGTAGTACAAGCTGTCGAACAGGAACGCCTCTTCGGCCGTTGCGAGATTGCGCAAATCGGACTTCATCGAGGCGATGTACGCCTTCTCTTTCGTGTTGCCGAACTTCGGGATCGCGATGGACGCGAGGATCCCGATGATCACCACCACGATGAGAAGCTCGACGAGTGTAAACCCGCGGTCCGATTTCACCGCAACTCCTTCCGGCCAACAGGATGCGCCACGGGCTTCCAGACTGGATGCCCAGACGTAGACGCGATCACGCAAGACCTGTGCTCAACCCTTGGCATCGACCCAATTCACTCCTGTACCGACACTTACGAGGAGCGGCACCCGTAGCTCCGCGGCGCTCTCCATGTGGCGTTTTACCAGTTCCTTGGCGGGGGCCTCTTCTCCTTCGGGCACTTCCAGCACCAGCTCGTCGTGCACCTGCAGCAACAGCCGGGTACCGAGCCCTTGCGTCCGCAGTGACGCGTGGATGTGGATCATTGCGACCTTGATCAAGTCCGCCGCCGACCCCTGGAGCGGTGAATTCGTGGCCGTCCGCTCCCCGAACGCGCGGATGTTGAAGTTCTTGTCCTTCAGCTCCGGGATGTAGCGGCGCCGGCCGAACAGCGTCTCAACATACCCTCGTTCCCGCGCCTCGAGGACGGTGCGGTCGAGCCACGCCCGCACCCCGGCGAAGCGCTCAAAGTACTGCCGGATGAACGCCTTGGCTTCGTCCTGGGTGATGCCGAGCTGCCGCGCCAGCGCAAAGGGACCCTGACCGTAAATCGTGGCGAAGTTGATCGTCTTCGCCCGCGCGCGCATTTCTCCGGTCACGTGCTCCTGTGACACGCCGAAGATCACTGCCGCCGTCTGGCGATGGATGTCTCCCCCCTTCGCGAACGCCGCGACGAACCCCGAATCACCAGAGAAATGGGCCAACAGGCGCAGCTCGATCTGGGAGTAATCGGCGACCAGCAGGCGGCAGCCGGGGGGCGCGACGAACGCCCGGCGGATCGATTCGCCGCGCTCGGTACGCACCGGGATGTTCTGCAGGTTCGGATCGGACGATGACAGACGGCCGGTGGCCGCGCCGACCTGGTTGAAGCTGGTGTGCAGGCGCCCGGTCTCGGCGTTGATGTACCCGGGGAGCGCATCGACATAGGTCGACTTGAGCTTGGCTAGCTCCCGGTACTCGATCAGCAGCTTCGGCACCTCGTGGCCCATCGCCGCCAGCTGCTCCAGGACATCCACGTCGGTGGAAGGGCCGGTCTTGGTCTTCTTGAGGGTCGGCAGCTGCAGCTTCGTGAAGAGGATCGAGCGCAGCTGCGGCGTGGAGTTGAGATTGAATTCCGCCCCCGCGGCGGCGTATAGCTGCCGCTCGAGTCCCGCCAGCTCGACCGCGAACTCGCGGGACAGCTCCGCCAATCGGCCACGGTCCACCGGCACGCCGGCCCACTCCATGTCGACCAGCACCGGCACGAGCGGCATCTCGACGGTGTCGAGCAGTGGTTGCAGCCGATGCTCCATGAGCTCTGGAGCCAGCGCCGCGCGCAACCGCAGGACGGTCTCGCTGTCGTCGCAGCAATAGCGAGCCGCTTCGGCGAGCGGCACGGCCGCGAATTCCCGTTCGCTCCGTCCCCTGCCCGCCAACTCCCCGTACGTGCGCAGCCGGACGTTCAGGCGGTCGCGCGCGAGCTCATCGAGTGCGAAGGAGCGCCGGCCCGGGTCGAGGATGAATGCGGCCAGCATCGAATCATAGACCACTCCCGCGAGCTCCACGCCGCCGCGTCGGAGCACGAGCCAATCGTACTTGACCTGGTGGGCCGCCTTCGACACCGCCGGGTCGCCCAGCAGATCGCGCAACGGGCGTAGCAGCTCGCTGTCCAGTGGCGGCAGATTGGGCGGGGCGATCCCGCCCGCCAGCGGCCCGTCCGGCGCCACGTGCGCGAACGGCAGGTACCAAGACCGGCCTGGGGCGACCGCCACGGATAGTCCCACGAGTCGGGCATGCATCGGGTCGAGCGCCGAGGCCTCGGTGTTGATCGCCACGAACCCCGCGCGGCGACACTCGGCGATCATCGACGCGAGGGCCGCGGCATCGGACACCACCCGCGCGGTCGGCGCGGGTGCGACCGCGGGCTCGGCCGCGGGCGCCGGGCCAACCGGGGTCAGATCCTCGAGCTTGGGGATCAAGGAGCGGAACTCGAGCTCGATGAACAAGCGCTCGAGCTCCGGCCGGTCGGGGTCCGACACGCGGAGGGCGGACACGTCGAGTGCGATCGGCACGTCGCGCCGGATCGTGACCAGCTGGCGCGAGAGACGCGCTTCGGCCGCGTGCGCGAGCAGCGCTTCCCTGGCGCGCTTGCCCGGGACTTCAGCCGCCCGCGCCAGCATCGCCTCCAGGCTTCCATAGGTCCGCAACAGCTCGACGGCCGTCTTTTCGCCGATCCCCTTCACCCCGGGCACGTTGTCCGAGCTATCCCCGACCAGCGCGAGGTAGTCGGTCACCTGCGCCGGCGGGATCCCGAACCGCTCACTGGCGTTGGTCTCATCCACCCAGTGCTCCTCCACCGCCGCCGGCCCGCCGCGACCGGGGTTCAAGAGCGCGATCCCCGGCGCGATCAGCTGGTAGAAGTCCTTGTCGCCCGACACGATGACCGCTTGCAGGCCGCGCGCCGCCGCCGCGGGAGCGAGTGTCCCGATCACGTCGTCGGCCTCGAACCCTTCGACGCCGATCACCGGTACGCGAAACGCGTCGAGCAGCTCTTGGATCCGCTCCACCGAGCGGTCGAACTCCTGCTGCAGCTCCAGGCCGAGCTTTTCGCGTGTGGCCTTGTAGGCGGGGTACTCTTTGTGGCGGAACGATTCGCCCATGTCGTGGACCCAGCCCAGGTACTCGGGCCGATGCCGCTGCCGGAGGCGGAGCAGGAAGTTCACGACGCCCCAGGCAGCGGAGGTGTTCTCACCCCGTTGTGTGGTGAGCGGCCGCGCGATCATTGCAAAGAAGGCGCGGTAGATGAGCGCGTAACCGTCGATCAGGAAGAGGCGCTCGCGCAACGGGTCAACCGGCATGGGACGGGAAGATAACCCTCGAACGAGACCGCCCCGCCGGAGTCGGGCCGGCGGGGCGGTGACGGGGAACGAACTCGTCGGGCGGTACTACACGCGCATCACATTCGTCGCGTGGAGTCCTTTATCGCCGGTCTCGACTTCGAACTCCACCGCCTGACCCTCGGCGAGCGTTTTGAAGCCGTCCATCTGGATCGCCGAGAAATGCACGAACACGTCTTCCCCACCCTCCTGCTCGATGAACCCGTATCCCTTCGCGTCGTTGAACCACTTCACCTTTCCCTGTGCCATGGCCATCCGCCCTCCTGCAGAGTCCATACGCGAACTACGGATTGACCCGCTCGCCACAGGCGAGCGCGGGCGTTGAAATGGCACCTCGGTCGGGCGGTTGTCAAGCGAAGCGGGAGCGATCAGTTCGCCGCGGCGTAGAGCGCGCGATAGAGGTCGCGGTTGCGTAACACGGACCGCACGTAGCCCCGCGTTTCCGGAAACGGGATCAGCTCGATGAACTGGTCGGGGTCTGCGGCGCCCGGGCGGGAGATCCAGCGACTCACCGGCGCCGCGCCCGCGTTGTAGGCCGCCACCGCGACTTCGACGCGTCCCCCGAAGCGCCGCAACAGCGCGGCAAGGTGCGACGCCCCGAGGTGCAGATTGAGGTCGGGGACGGTCAGCCACTCCGGGTACAGGGTCACGTCGAGCACCCGCGCCGCCTGCGCGGCCGTCCCAGGCATCAGCTGCGCGAGCCCTCGCGCGCCGGCCCGGGACAGCGCCTCCAGATCGAACGTGCTCTCCTGTCGTACGATTGCGACGAACAACAGTGGATCCACGCCGAACTCCCGCGCCTCGGCTTCCACCGCGGGACGGCCCGGCCAGGGGAAGATCGCCCGCAGCACACGTCCCTCGTTGGGTGCGCGCACCGCCGCCTGCCACCCGAGCCGGACCCCCGCCGATCCCCACCCACGGACCGAGAGTCCTACGCTCCAGGCCAGCAGATCGTCGAGTGCCTGCGGGGGGCGGGCCAGGAGCCCGCGAACTTCCAGCTGCGCTGCGGTATCGAGCCCGGCGAGCAGCAGGGTGTCGAGGCGGGCGAGGCCCGATTCCGCCGCCGGGGTCAGTCGCGCGCTGTCGGCAGCGAGCACCAGCGGACCCAAGCCGGCGACCTGGCGCGCGTGCAGCCCGTAGTACCCGAGTGAATCATCCCGGGCGAGGGCGCGCCACAGCGAATCCGCAGCCGCGGTGTCGCCACGGTCCCGCGCGAGGCGGGCGAGCCAGTAACGCGCCGCGACGCGTTGCACGCCACCGACCTGCACCTCGGAGCCGTACAGGCGGGCTGCGCTATCGGGGTCTCCCCGGCGCTGCGCCCCCGCGGCGAGCCGGAATCGCGCGAGCGAAGCCCGTGGATCGGCCGGATAGCGGTAGATGAGCTCGGCCAGCCAACGCGCGGCGCCACTGTCGTCGTTCCGGTCGGACAGGAAATCACCCACCAAGTAGAGCGCGGTGGGAGCCGCGGTGTCGCCGGGAAATGTTTGCGCGAACCCGGTGAGCGCTTCGGGTGCGCCGGCATCGCCGAGCCGCACCAACACCCGCGCCCTGCGGTAGAGCGCGAGCGCCGACCACGCGGTGTCCCGCGCCGCGGCGCGATAGGCGACGGCCGCCTCGGGATAGCTGCCGAGCGAGCTGAGGAGCTCGCCTGCGAGAATGAGCGTCGCACCGCTCGAGTCGCCGTCGGTGGCGGCTCGGGTCACCTGCTGACGCGCTTCCGTCGCCGCACCATGGGCGCGCAGCACCCGCGCCAGCGCCACTCGCTCGGCCGAGACCCGCGGCGGGAGCGGGCCGTGCGCCAGGGGGACACCGGCCGCCGCGTCGTCGGACTGCGGCGTTCGGGCGAACAGCGCATACAATTCCTCGCGGGCCCCGTCGCTGTCGCCCTGGGCCAGGGCGATCTGCGCGGCCGTGAGCGACAATCCGGCGTCGTGATAGGCGAGCCGGGCTGCGCTCGAATCGCCAGCGGTGAGCAGCGCGCCGGCCCTGGCGCCGGCGGCCTCCCGTGCGACGACCGGCGGCAGATTCGCAAGCAGCCGCAGGGCGGTCGCCGTGTCCCGCCTCACGCGCGCCTCCCGCAGCCGCAGCCACGGCTCTATCGCCGCCAGGCCTCCGCTGCGCGCGACAGCGTAGTACCGGGCCGCGCTGTCCGGGAGGCGGGCCGCTTCGAACGCCAACGCGGCCCGGACCGCGAGCAACCCGGCCACCGGTCCGCGGGCATGCCCGCGCGCGGCGACGAAGCGACGAGCGGCCTGTTCGGGCTGGCCCATACGCCATTCGGCCTCGCCGAGCACTCGCAGCGCTTCCCCGCCCTCATAGTCGTCGAGCCATGGTTGACCGATCAGCAGGCTGCGGGCGCGATCGTAGCGTCGCGCCTCCAGCTCGGCTGCCGCGCTGCGGACGATGAACGAGGCGTCTTGTCGGGGCGAGTGCGCGGCCGCGTCGAGCAGGGTCTCGGCGGTGTGCCAGGGACGGCCGGAATGCCACAGGGATTCGGCGCGCTGCGCCGGGTTCTCGAACGTCTGCGCCCAAGCCGTGAGCGGCCAACAGGCGCCGAACAGAGCGAGAACGACTCGGGGCATTACTGCTGCCGGCGCACGCGAGCGAGCACCTGGAAGTAGTCGGCGCGCGAGCCCGGCGTGAGCTCGAAGCGGCCGAACCCGGTCAGGTCCTGAAACAAGAGCAGGAGACGGAGCGTGGTGTAGCTCCAACGGACGTTCTGTGGCCCGTTACGCGTCACTCCGCTGCTCGAGAGGTCCATGACCTCGTCGGGCTCCCCGAGCGTGATGAAAACTTCCCCGCGATCGGTGAGCCAGCCGGGACGTCCCGGTTCCTGGAAGCGGAAGTTCGCGATCTGCACCCGATGCAGATAGTCGTCGAGCGCCTCGTTCTCGGGGGTCAGCGGCGCCGGGTCGGTGGCGGTCCAGAACTCCCGCCACGCCAGCGCGCGCTGTTCGGGCGGAGCGCTGCGCAGCTTGCTGACCAGGTCCTGCCGGTCGAAGTAGCGCAACAGGCTCACCATCTCGGCGTAATTCGTGATGACCCACTGGCTGGAGAAGCTGACGAGGAATGGCGTATGACTCTGCGCGGTGCTCCCCACTATTCCAAGGCGCAGCTCCTGCTCTCCGACCGGCAGCCGCGCTCCCGCGATCAACAGGGTCGCATGCGCGAATCCCGCTGAGTCCTGAACCGGCAGCGTGTCTTGCCATACGATGTTGTCGCTCTGGTCCACCGCTTGTGCCGCAAGCCGTGTGCCGGACGGCAGCCCGTAACCCTCCACGTAGAAGCGCAGCGTATCCGTCCCGTAGGGCAGCGTCGCACGAGGATTCACGAGGACCTGCAGGCGCTCGCTCGTCGATGCTCGGCCCGTCGCCTCGTAAACGGGGAGTGGAGCGGCGAGCGCGGGCCGGACGAGCCGCGGTACGGTGTCCTGGCGCTCGCGGCGTGCGGATGCCGGGCTGTTGCGGTCACGGATCATGACACTGGCCGTATACACGCCGGGGCGCAGCGTCAGAAAGCCCTGGAACAAGACGCTTTCGTCCGCCCGCAAGGTCTCCTGGAATCCCCGCACCCGTACCCGTTGATCGCTGGTCAGCTGGACGGGGGGACCGGAGTCGGTGCGGAACGCCAGCTCGACGTGATATTCAGCGACGAACTCGTTGCCGTCGCGGTGGAAGCTGAGGGAATGATTGGCGAGCGAAAGCGCGAACACGGCGAGCGTGGAGTCGGGCGCGGGCCCCGCCAGAAACCGCACCGTGGCGACGGTCGGCAGCGGCGCCCCAGTGACGAACAGCCCCATGCGATCGTAGATTGTGGCGGCGTCGAACAACTGCATCACCGCAGCACCCTGCTGTGGTGTGTTCGGCGCGCCCACCCGCTGCCAAGTACCACAGGCGGCAGCGGCAACCAACCCCACCAATCCGACCGCTACGCGTCGTATCACTTGCTCAACCTCAAAGCCGGACGTTAGTTTCGCCCGATCCCATGGCCAATGAGAACCTCGCCGGTCGGACGATCGCCGGCTACCGCCTCCTCGAACGCGTCGGTGAAGGAGGCACGGCGGAAGTCTACCGTGCCGAACACGCCGAGCACGGCACCTGCGCGTTCAAGGTATTACGCTCCCGCTTGCGGGGCGACCCCACGGCGGTCAAGCGGTTCCTGCGGGAGGCGAGTTACGGCGCGCGCGTCCGCCACCCGGCGGTGGTGTGTACCTACGATTACGGCGAAGCGGATAGACTGTATTACCTCGCGCTCGAGTGGGCGGGCGGGCAGTCTCTGGCCGACTTCCTACACCAGAGCGGTCCCGTCGCTCCGGCCCTGGCGGCCGCCATCGTCACACAGCTCGCGGCCGGCCTCGCCGCGGCCCACCAGGTCGGCATCATTCACCGCGACCTGAAGCCCGAGAACATCAACTACGACGCGCAGACGACGGTGACGAAGCTGCTGGACTTCGGGATCGCCCGCGATGCGGAGCTCCCCCCCGAAGAGCGGCTCACCCGCACCGGGTTTTTTGTCGGCACGCTCCAATACGTTGCGCCGGAGGCGCTCTCCGGCGAGCTCGTGGACACGCGGGCCGACATCTACAGTCTGGCGACGATCGCCTATTACATGCTCACGGGCAGGCACCCTTTCACGGGGCGTAACCCGAGAGAGTTGTTCCAGCAGCTGTTGAAGGAGCCGCCGCTGCCACTGAACGATGCCCTCCCCGGTCGGCGGTTCCCGACGGCATTGGAAAGCGTGGTCATGCGCGGCTTGAGCCGCGACCCCGCCCAGCGCCAGGCCAGCGTGACGAGTTTCGCCGAGGACTTTGCCGCCGCGGCCACCGGCACGTCCGACCCTCAGGAGACAGGCTTGTTGAATACCTTCCGCCGATTCATGGGTGGCAAGAAGGACTAGTAGTAGTGAATGCAACCACTAGCTCGGCTGGGCTCGGGACGACAGGCCGGCTCACCGAGCTGCTGCGACAGCGCTCCCTGACCCGTGGAGATTTCGTCCTCGCCTCGGGACGACGCTCCACCTACTACATCGATGCTCGACGGACCACCATGTCGGGCGAGGGGCAGGTACTGATCGGCGTCGCCGGCGTGGCCGCCCTCCACGCACACGGATGGCTGCCCCGGGCAGTCGGCGGCCTGACACTCGGTGCGGATCCGGTCGCCTACGCAATCGCCCACGCCGCGCGTCTCGCGGGAACCCCACTCGACGCCTTTACGGTGCGCAAGGAAGCAAAGGCCCACGGGACCGGTCGTCTGATCGAAGGGTGTCTCGAAGCCGGCGATCCGGTGGTCGTCTGCGAGGACGTGATCACCACCGGGCGATCCGCCCTCGAAGCCGTCGCGGCCGTGCGCACCGCGGGCGCCCACGTCCTGGGGGTGCTCGCCGTCATCGACCGCGAGGAAGGCGGCAGGCAGGCTATCGAAGCCGCCGGGCTCGCGGTCGTCGTCCTCGTGACCGCTCGGGACCTCGGCGTGTAGTGGCGACGCGCGCGACTCCCGACTCCCCACTCGTTGTCCTGCGGCTGAGCGATTCGTTCAGCGAATTCTGGACGCTACTCGCGCGCGAGCTGGACGTCCCACTCGTCGTGGCCGACGCCGCCGATCATGCCCTCCCCCCCAATACGCTGGCGGTGGTGGTCGCCGCCGGGGGGGCGGAGACGGAGGTCGGTCCGCTGCTCGGGCGTCTAGGACCTACCGGGTCCGTAACCCTCGTGGTCGCCGGAGCCAGCACGTCGCACCGTGTCGCGGCACAAGTGGTCGCCGCCGGGGCGGCGGATTATTTCGCCCTGCCCGAAGACCGCGATGCCCTGCGCGGCACCCTGGCCGCGGCGTTGGAACGGCAGGGCGCCGCTCGGGACCGCGTCGCGTTGGCGACGCTCGAGGCCCAGGCCCACGCCTTCCGGGAAATCGTGGGTGAGAGTGCGGCGCTCCAGGCGGCTCTGGCGCGCGCCGCCAGGGTCCTGCCGCACGCCGATGCCACCGTCCTGGTGACGGGCGAGACGGGGACCGGGAAGGAGCTGCTGGCGCGGGCGCTGCATTATGGCGGCCCGCGTGCCGCGGCGCCGTTCGTCGAGCTCAATTGCGCGGCCCTCCCCCCCGCGTTGCTCGAGAGCGAGCTGTTCGGTCACGAGCGCGGAGCGTTTACCGATGCCAAGTCCGCCAAGCCCGGGCTGTTCGAGGTCGCGGCCGGGGGCACCTTGTTCCTCGACGAAGTCAACAGCCTCGCCCTGGAACTCCAGAGCAAGCTGCTGCGCGCCCTGGAGCAGAAAGCCGTCCGCCGCCTGGGCGCCACTACGGCCCGCACCTTCGACGTCCGAATCGTGGCTGCCACGAACACGCGCCTGGATCGCGCCGTCGCAGAGGGGCGGTTTCGCGAAGACCTGTATTACCGCTTGAACGTAGTCACGCTGGAGCTGCCTCCACTGCGGGCGCGCGGCGACGATGTGCTCCGCCTCGCGGAGCACTTTACGCGCAAGCTCTGCAAGCAGTACAACCTGGCGGAGCCGGCCTTGTCCGCGGATACGCGCCGCGCGTTGTCGTCCCACCCCTGGCCCGGCAACGTGCGCGAGCTCCGCAACGTGATCGAGCGCACGTTGCTCCTGTCCGCACCAGGTCGGTTCGAGCTGGAGTCCTTCGAAGCGCAGGCGGCGGCGGCACCAGGCGCAGGATTGCCGTTCCCGGCCACACTCGCCGAGATCCAGCGCGCGGCGGCGCACGCCATGCTCGAGTCAACCGGGGGGAACCGCTCCGAAGCCGCTCGGCGCCTGGGGGTTTCTCGCTCGCGGCTGCAGCGGCTGCTGCGCGGCGCCGGGGACGAAGAAACCGGAGATGAGGGCGCATGATTCGAATTGAGACAGTTGGCTTGACCCGGAGCAGGGCAGCGAAGCTATCACTATGGTGTGCCGTGATTTAGGTTGGCCCGGCGCTTGCTCAATCGGCCGACGCACCTCAGCGAGGATCTCTTGATGCAGAAGAAGATGTTCGTCATCGCCCTGATTGCATTCGCCTGCAGTGATCCGGCGGGACCGCCGCAGCCGGTGCCGACGGGACAACTCCACTTCGTCGTTCAGGATTCGACAGCCCCGGCCCTCGTCTCTGACTCAGCCAGCTTCTACGCGAAAGTCGGCGAGGACCGGCGCGTGGAGCTGTTCTACCAGGGTCAGTCGCCGGGCGACACTGGGGAGGCGTTCCTCCAGTTTGAAGTTCGTGGCGGCAGTCTGCTGAAGCACCCCGACGGCAGCCCCTTCGTGTCCGGGGACTCTATTCTCATCACCGTCGCGGCGGGAGACCCGTCCAGGTTCGATTTCACCTTTTCGCCGACGGGTCTCCAGTTCAACCCTGCGGATCCGGCACGGCTCCACATCGAGTACAACCACTCGAACCACGATTTCAACGAGGATGGGCACGAGGATTCCGCAGACTCCACCACCGAACACCTGCTCGCGGTATGGCGCCGCGAGCCACCCGACACGGTGTGGACGAGGATGGGCACGGCGCGAAACGAGGAGTTCGACGAGATCGAGGCGGCCATCCTCTCGTTCAGCCACTACGCGGTGGCCTGGTAGGAACCGACCTCCCGTGTTGTCCCCGCTCGCCGACGAATCCGCCCTCCTGTCCCGACTCCAAGCGTTGGTGCTGGAGGGACGGTATCGGGAGGTGATCGACAGTATCCACGCCCTGCCGTCTGGCCTGGCGGAAGATCGCGCCCCGTTGGCGCTCCTCGCGGCGGAGGCCTACGGCCGGTTGGGCGAGTTCGAGGCGGCAGCACGCTGGGCTGCGCGCGGGCTGGACCTCGCGCAGCGACGGCTCGACACGCCGGCCGAGCTCCGGGCGGTTCATTACCAGGGCGCCATCGCCTGGCAGCGAGGCTCGGTGGAGGAGGCCGAGACGCATTTTCAGCGGGCCCTCGAACTGGCACGGGGGCTGAACGACGTCGCGGCCGAGGCGCGGGCGTTCAACAACCTCGGCATCCTGCGCAACCTGCTCGGTCTCCCTGGTGAAGCCCTGGCGAATTACCAGCTGGCGCTCGCCTCCTACCAGCAGCATGGCAACGTGCGGGGGATGTCGGAGACCAACACAAACATGGAAATCTGCTGGCTCGCGCTGGGCAACCCGGTGCGCGCCCGCGCCGCTGCCGACGAAGCCGTGCGCCTCGCACGCGAGGTCGGCGACCCGACCCTCATCGGGCTCGCACTGGTCGCGCGGGCGGAGGCAAGCTTGGCCATGGGCGATCCCGCGCTCGCCGACGCCGAGTTGCAGCGGGCCGAGGAGGCGTATGGGAGTGTCCGGTTCGCTGCCGGCATCCCGGAATTGCGCCGCCTCCAGGCAGCGGTGGCACGCGCCCGGAAGGATCCGGAGGCGGCTAGACGCCTGCTCGAGCAGGCGCGCGATCTGGCGCCGGGAGCGGCGTCCCTCGATACACTAGCGGAGATCGAGCGCGATCTGGGCGACACCCTCGCCACTCTCGGCGATGCGGCAGGAGCGCTTGCCGCGCGCGAGCGGGCGCTCGCGCTTTTCCGACGCCTCGGCGCGCGCCACGCCGAGCAGGCACTCGCGGCACTGCTCGCTCCCGGCTGAAATTGGAACAACGGAGGATTTCGCTGTAGCATTCCCTGTCTCCTCTCCCCGGCCGGCGGCACGTGGCGGACGAAGCAGGGTTCGACCCAACTCCCCAGACTCCGGGCACCGGTCCACGAGCGCGACCGTCCCTGGCCACCCGGATGCGTGGCTGGGCGGAAGACACCGGCTATGAGCAGCGTCTCAAGGACCTCGAAACCTTCTCCCGCAGCCACCGGCGCCGCTGGGGGCTGATCGCGGTCGGCGCGGTGCTCGCGCTGATCGGGAGCTTCGGCGGGACGGTTCCGACCTCGGCAGGGACCATTGTGCTCGCTGCAGGCGGGTTCGCCGCACTCAACGTCCTGCTTGGGATGGTCCATGAGCGGGGCTGGCACCGCTGGTGGCTCATCTACGCCTTCGCGCTGCTCGACGTGATCTACGTCGCCGTCCTCGTCGTCTGGTTCGGCCATGGCGGGCTCGTGGCGGCGTTCTTCATCGCGGTGCTGCCGTATGCCTTCGAGCAGGCGCGTGGGGTAGGGGACTTCCTGGTATTGATGGCGTCGATCGCCTACCTGGCCGCCTGCTACCTACACGGTCGGCTGTACGCCGGAGCCCCGGGCCTCGACACGGGCGCTTTCATCGAAACCGTCGCATTCATCCTCGTGGCCACGGGACTGAACCGCATCCCCGCAACCCTGATCACGCGGATCCGGCACGCCCGGAATGTGATGGGCGAGGCAGAGCAGGGGTTCCTCGCGGTCCGCGCGGCCGCCACCGAGTCCGACGAGCTGGGGTTTCTCGAGCAGAGCTTCAACCGGATGCTGGATGAGATCGGAGCGACAATCTCGACCGTGCAGCGGGAGGCGGACGAAGTCGCCGCCTTCGCAGAGCAGCTCGCGGCCTCGGCGGAACAGATCCACGCGACATCGGAGACCGTCACCCACACGGCGCAGGACCTCGCCGGCGACCTGGGACGTCAGCGGGGGTTGGCCGAAAGCGCCCGTGGCGAGAGCGCCAAGGCCTCCGACCAGGCCGGCGCGTTGCGCACCCGCGCCGAGATGATGCAGGTCGACGCGCGGCGCCTCGTGTCGGCCGCCGAGCGTGGCCGGGAACGTGTGGCGCGTGCCGGCCAGACCTTGCGGACGGTGGGGGAGGAGGTGCGGGCGACCGCGGCGACCGTCGCCGGCCTCTCGGGGATGTCGGACCGGATCGGGGGGTTCGCCCAGGCCATCGCCCGGATCGCGCGCCAGACCCATCTCCTGGCGTTGAACGCGGCGATCGAAGCCGCGCGAGCGGAGGAGCGTGGTGAAGGCTTCGCCGTGGTGGCGGACGAGGTCCGAACGCTCGCTGCGGAGGCGGCGCGCTCGGCACGTGAGGTCGCCGAGCTGGTCACCGAGCTCCGGGTCGGGATCGATGCCGCCGCGCGCGCGATGCAGACCGGCGAGGCGCAGGTGCGCGATATCGGCGCAATCGCCGCTGAGGCCGACGGCGCCCTCCTCGAGGTGCACCAGGGCGTGCAGCTGATCGGCGATCTCGTCAATGCCACCGCCGACGTATCGCGCAGCCAGGCGACCCGACTCGCGGACCTCGCGCAGTCACTCCAGCAGGTGGCCGCGATCTCGAGCAGCTCGTCGGAGAGTGCGGACGGCGCCGCGGCCGCGACCCGATCCCAGATCAGCTCGATGAGCGATCTGACGGCCACGTCGCAACAGCTCGCCCAGCTGGCGGAACGCTTGCGCGCCAGCATCGCGCGATTCTCGGTGATGCGGCGGGAGCAGGTCACAGCCGAGCACCGCAGTGTCACCGCTGAGCATCGCACTGCTCACCCCATCCCCGTTCCCTAGCCGGCGGGTCACCCCGACCGGAAGACGGTCGCGGCGTCCGATCCTTGGTCCCCGACACCAACGTTCATGGGGCGGAACGCGCGGAACGTCTCCCGGTACGGAGTGACGAGCAGGTCCACATAGCGGGCGAGCGCCACTTCGAAGGGGAAGCGGCCCCGATACTCTCCCGCGGTGACACCCAGCAACGCCTTCAGATGCCGACTGAAGCTCTGCGGCGAAGAGAAATCGAGTCGGTAAGCGACGTCCGCCACCGAGAGGCCAGGGTTGTGAAACAGATGCGCCGCGTGGACGAGCCGCATCCCGGCCAAGTAGGTCTTGGGTGACGGGAGCGCAGCGCGCAGAAACCGCGACATGAGCGTGCTGGGGCGAATGCGCAGGTGGCGCGCCAAGGCGCGCACCGTACGAATGACCGGCGCGAGCCGGGTCAGCGCCTCGAAGAAGAGCCGGGTGTCCTCCGGGACATCGTCACCCAGGGCGGGCAGCAACCGGTACAGGATGCGCGCGGCCACCGGGGACGCGGGGTGTCCCACCAACTCGCGCAGGCGGTGCCAGCCGCTCGCTTCGGTGCAATCCACCGCCGCGCGCACTCCGCTGGCACCGAGCCGCAGCAGGGTTTCGGTGGCGTGATGGTCGTGTCGTGAGACGAGGGCCACGGCCGGAATCGCCGGAAACTCGCGCACCAACCGGGCGACCGCCGGGAGCTCCTCCCCGACACAGCGATGCACCGACAAGACGATCGCGTCCACCCGACGACGCCGCGCGGCGCTCAACACCTCGCGACAGGAATCGGCGTGGACGGACACGAAACATCCGTCACCAACCGCCTCGAACCGCGGGCGCTCGGACGGCGGGAGCAACGTGCAGACGGTGACCATGGCGGTACGACACGATACGCGGAGGGCTTCAACCGCCGGTCAAGGTGACCTCCGATCCCACGCGACCGCTCGACCGGCCCGCGACCGGCTTCAAGCCCCCGTCAACGCGCGGCGCCGAAACGGGGGCGCCGGCGCAGCAACGCTCCTGCGGCGAGCGAAATCGGTCCGCAGTGAGTGGCGGTCAGGTGTCGCGCCGGTGACCGAGCAATTCCAGATACACGTTCCAGTCCCGATCGCGGAAGCACACGAACCGCACGAGGTTGACGCTCGACGGCTGGGACGTCGCCTCGCGCACCGCGGCGACCGCAATCCGGGCGGCGTTCTCGAACGGATACCCGAAGGCCCCCGTGCTGATCGCGGGGAACGCGATCGAGCCGAGGTCGTGGTCGGCGGCGACCTGCAGCGCGCTCACGTAGCAGCGGCGCAGCAGCTCGGGCTCGCCCCGGCTTCCACCGGTCCACACGGGGCCGGCGGTGTGGATGACGAATCGCGCCGGCAGGCGATACCCTTTGGTGATCCGCGCCGCGCCGGTCGGACAGCCGCCCAGCGTGCGGCATTCCTCCAGCAGCTCGCGACCCGCGGCGTCATGAATCGCTCCGTCCACACCGCCGCCGCCCAACAGGGTTTCATTCGCGGCGTTGACGATCGCGTCCACCACCTGGTGCGTAATGTCTCCCCGTACCGCCTCGAGCAGGATCATGCGACCTCAGGAGACGGCGGGCGTGCGCCCGGCGCCATGGACTGCGGGGGCCGGGGCGGGACGCGTGAAATGGCGGAAGCCACTACAAGCCAAGCGGATAGGGCGCTCACCATGGTGTCAAGCTACCTTCCGCGAGGCGTCGGGCAATCGCATCTTAGTCGGGCCAAAGAAAGCAGGGATGAATGCCGCGACGGGACCTCATCGAACGGGTGCGCACGGCGCTGGGGGACCGCTACGAGATCATCACGGCGGTCGGCCGCGGTGGCAACGCCTCGATTTTCGGCGCCTTCGACAAGGAGCACAACCGAGTGGCCGTGAAGGTGCTGCATCCCGAGCTCGCGGCCTCGGTCGCCGCCGACCGCTTCCTACGCGAAATCCGGTATGCCGCGAAACTGCACCACCCCCACATCGCCCCGTTACTCGACAGCGGCGAAAGTGACTACCTCCTGTGGTTCGTGATGCCGTACGTGCCGGGCGAGTCGCTCCGGAGCGCCCTCCAGCGCGAGCGCCGGTTGGCCGTGGACTTCTCCGTCAAGGTCGGCTGTGAGATTCTGGAAGCGTTGACGCACGCCCACGCCATGGGGTTGGCGCACCGGGACATCAAACCCGACAACATCGTGCTGTCGCCGGAGGGCGCGGTCCTGGTGGATTTTGGCATCGCCCGCGCCATCGCGCAGTCGGAAGGGGACCGCGTGACGCGGAGTGGGTTCGTCGTCGGGACGGAGGAGTACATGAGTCCGGAGCAGGCGTCCGGCGAGACGGTGGACGGACGCACCGATCTCTACTCGCTGGGGATCGTGCTGTTCGAAGCCATGGCGGGGCGGCCTCCGTTTTCCGGGCCGAGTGCGGCTGCCGTGATCGACATGCAACAGCATCACGAGCCGCCGTCGCTCCAGACGCTCCGGCCGGAGGTCGCGCCGGGGCTGGCCGCGGCGATTGCGCGCGCGCTCAGGAAACGCCCGGAGGATCGCTGGCAGAGCGCCGAAGACATGCGACAGGTGCTGCTGCCGTTCAGCCTCGCCGCGGGATGACCGACCCGCTGTTTGCACAGGTCGCGACCGCCCTGGGCGGGCGGTACACGCTGGTCCGCGAGCTGGGCCACGGCGGCATGGGCGCCGTGTTCCTGGGCCGCGACGTTAAACTGGGTCGCGAAGTGGCGATCAAGGTCCTGCCGCCGACCACCCAAGCCTACCTGGGCAGTGAACGCTTCGAGCGCGAAGTGCAACTCGCCGCCAAGCTATCCCACCCGCACATCGTGCCGCTGTTCGAAGCGGACGACGTGGAAGGGTTCCACTATTACGTGATGGGCTATGTCGAAGGGGAGTCGCTCGCCGAGCGACTGGCCCGCCAAGGGCCGTTGCCGCTCGACGAGGCGATTCGGATCATCGCCGAGGTCGGCGACGCCCTCCAATACGCGCACGAGCGCGGCATCATCCATCGCGACATCAAGCCCGCCAACATTCTCTTGTCGGGCGGCCACGCCCTGGTGACCGATTTCGGCATCGCGAAGAGCATCGCCGATTCGGAAGGAGGGTTGAGCCTCACCGGGACCGGCGTCACGGTCGGGACCGCCGCCTACATGAGCCCCGAGCAGGCGAGCGGTGAGCGGCGCATCGACGCACGCAGCGACGTGTACGCGCTCGCAGCAGTGCTGTACGAGATGCTCGCGGGAGAGCCGCCGTTTACCGGACCGAACGCGCAGGCAGTCGTCGCGCGCATCCTGGTGGACGCCCCCCGGACCGTGCGCACCGTCCGACCCAACGTCCCCGTCCACGTCGAGCAGGCGCTGCTCGCAGGGCTCGCGAAGGTGCCGGGCGACCGACCCCCGTCCGCCAAGGCGTTCGTCGACGGCCTCTCGCCGCCGACGACGGAGCGGCGCGTCGTTCCGCCGCGTCGGTGGCCCCGCCTGGCCGGGGCGGCGGCCCTCGCGGCCGTGGCGATCTCCCTGTTCATGCTCACGCGCTCGCGCTCGCGCCCGCGGTCCGCGACGCGCCCGCCCGGCATGGTGCGCGTGGCCGCGGACAGCTATCCGGTCGGCGGCGCCAAGGGCCGTCCGCACCACATCGTGGCGCTCGATTCCTTCTACGTCGATTCCACCGAAGTGACGGTGGCAGCGTTTCAGCGCTACCTGGACGCGACCGCCACCGCCGCGCCGTGGAGTGGGCAGAGCCCGCCCCAGACCTGGCCCGCCACCGGCATCCTGTGGAGTGAGGCGGTGCGGTTTTGCCAATCGCGCGGGGCGCGCTTGCCGAGCGAGGACGAA
>Ga0184629_10000104_pt1 | contig 33393 bp, 32 predicted proteins | sample PLM4_32_b1_FD_133158 | JGI IMG/M metagenome (GOLD analysis project Ga0184629, IMG submission 133158) | Groundwater sediment microbial communities from an aquifer in East River, Colorado, USA - PLM4_32_b1 | ecosystem: Environmental > Terrestrial > Soil > Riparian zone | place: USA: East River...
AATCCCCTTTGAAAACATCGATTATCAGACCCTGGTATATTATCGGCCCGGGACATTACTGGCCGCTTTTATTTCTGCCCCTTTTTAAACTGCTTGAACTCATTCCTCAAACATCAGCAAAAACGAAAGCACTCCGGCTGGTTTATCTCAAACAAATGTTGGATACGTTGGTTTATGCGGTGGAAAATCCTCCGGCGGACATGGTAAGGGTTTTTGAGATTGAGGATATCAGGCGTGTGAGAAGTTGAGAAGTTGAGGAGTTGAGGGAGTTAGGAGCCTGCCTGCCGGCAGGCAGGTTGGGGAGTGTCCGAGTCGGGAAGTCCGAAAGTTTGAGGAGTTGAAAATTGATCATTGAAAATTGAACTTTATAACTTACGGCTTTAAGCAGTCAAATATTTTAAGGATTCACAACGCCATACCACCGTTTATTCACGACATGTTTAGCCCGGTAGGCTTTGTCATACGTGAGCCGGTATAAAAAATTTTCCCAGGTTTCGGAATCCATCTTCACATGATTCCTGAAATAATCGATATTGTCAACGTTGATGAAAACACCTTTTCCTGGTAATTGCGTGATGGAAAGGATGGTATCCCCTTCTTTAAATTCGACGGTTTCAAAGTCAATCAATTCGTTAAGGGAATTCTTAATAGCTTTCATAAATAGTCACCTTTTTTCTGATCTTTGAATTCGGTCGTCGCAGCGTCTCACGTCTCGTTGACGCTGCGTTTCGGTGTGCGGTCGTAATGTCCGCTTCCGCCAGAGTCCCGAAGTGGGGGACTCTAGGAGAATTGTATCATTTTAGCAACACTCTTTATGCAGAAAAGGAAAAAGGTAACCCTGTCCGGTTATGATTTGTATGGAAGAAGTAATGCTTGGAAATATTCCGAAGTTGCGGAATGAAGATTCGGTCTGTCCTCGCAGTGTCTCCAGTCCCTGGGACGCTGCGTTTCAGTATCTTATCAACAACGGATTAAGACTTCTAAGTATTTAAGTGTAGGTGCATACGCCTAAATTTCTCGGAGGCAACCGGAATCGCTCCGTGTTTTTCTTTTCTTATTTAAAAACGATAGGACAATGTCAGGCCATTGGAGTGTGGGCTGGCATTAATCCGGACTGAAAGGCTCTCAAATTTGCTTTTGTATTTCCGCTGGTTATGTGCACCGACAATCCATAGCGGAATTCCCGATCCAAGACCTGCCGCACCAACCAGGTAGGCCGCCGCGCCAGCTTCGAAATTACCTGTTTCGTCGCCTGTCCAAAGGTCATAGGTAGAATTGGACATAGTTACTAAGCCAACGACAACCAAGACCCCACCTAACACGGTTAAGGTTGCTCCTGCATTTTTCATTTTCCTATATTTCTCCACCTTGCTGAGATATTGGAGTTTCTCGGAGTTTTCCTGGGCAAAGGACCGAATTGTTATCAGCAAGAGTAAACCGAGCATCATAAGAAGTTTCATATTCATAGTTGTTTTATGTAATACAAATTTCCTCTTTATAACACTCTTCGGGTTAATACAAAATTTTCAATTATTAGCAGATTTCAGTCACGCCGCTCTCAAGCCAACACGGTTTAGTTGTTGCTGATCAGCAAATCGAACGCTCCACCGCCCACCTGAAAATCTACTTAGTTGAAGGATACTTCTGCCATACGGAAATGCAAGCCATATTGCATAAATTACAACGATAGTCAAAACCAATTTGAAAGACACGTGCACATGAGAATCCAATACTAATAAAACAGATGAATATTCTAATTTTTGGTGCATCAGGCGCTACCGGACATGAATTAGTCAAACAAGGGCTGGAGCATGGACATAACGTTACAGCATATGTACGCACTCCTTCTAAGCTTACAGTTCAGCATCAAAATTTAAAGGTCATTCAGGGGGATGTGATTAATGCGCCATTAGTACGAAATGCAATGGAAGGGAAAGATGCGGTACTATCCGCTCTTGGCGCCTCAAGCCCTTTTAAATTTGACAACGCTGTTGTTGATGGCATGCATAACATCGTGCAGGTGATGGAACAAACAGGGGTGACCAGGCTTATTTATTTATCGGCCATGAGTGTGAAAGAAAGCCGTAATGATGCAGGGTTTTTAATAAAATTCCTTGCGCCAATACTCTTACGAACTGAAACCGCAGGCCATGAGGCAAGAGAAAGTATCATCACTCAAAGTCGGTTAGAATGGACCATAGTTCGCGCGGCAGCATTAACCAATGGTGCGCACAAAGTTATATATCGAAGCGGTATTGATATCAGGGCAACTGGAATCGTCGCTAGTATTTCACGCGCGGATGTAGCTGATTTCATGATTAAACAATTAACTGACAAGACATTTCTTTTTAAGGCACCACGGTTAATGTATTAAGCACGGCCCGGGTTCAGTGCAAAGGAAAGCGATCCTTTTATTTTCAGGTTGTCCTAAATTTAATTACACGGACTCTTTCATTGAACAGTCTTGTCTAAATGGGGTTATTTCAATCCACTAACTTGAAATATTATGCTACGACTCGGGGCCGGGCAATCCTTTAATTACGGTAAGCCTAAGCGCTACTTCAAGATCAGTATAAATGTGTGATTTTCCGGCGGATCAAAGTACGCTTGAACGCTCATTCCATACTACCTGCCTGAAATAATATGTATGATCCGCGTTGAACCTGGCATGCGTTGTTAAAGTAGGATTTCATTTGATGCCGGAATAGTATATTTTTTATATCTTCGCCCACCATCAATTCATTTGATGAAATGATCCTTTATTTTGAAATCCTTTTGCCACGTGATGCAGACAACCACACAGTTCTTGCTAGTTTTTTTTCTTTTCGAAATACCTGGATTTGCCCAAACCTTTTCTGAATCCACCCTTCCGATTGTAGAAATCTATACTTCAGGGAAATCAATACCCTATGATGGAAAAATTACGGCCTCTATGGAGATTACTTTCTATGGAGAAGGTTCCGTGACCAGCATTCACGACGTACCAAACATCTGGAGCGGTGCGGTGGAAATAGGTGTGCGCGGGGCATCTTCCTTCAGTTATCCTCAAAAATCCTATAGCTTCACAACCATGATGAGCGCAGTGCAGGATTCCAATATTGTGATTTTGGATATGCCCCGCGAGCATGATTGGTTGTTGATCAATAACTGGAATGAAAAATCATTCGTTCGGAACACGCTCGCGCAAAAAATTTTTTCAACAATGGGTCACTACGGTGTACGCATGAGGCATTGCGAGGTTACCCTTAACGGTCAGTACATTGGTATTTACCTTTTGAGTGAAAAGATAAAGGTTGACAAGGGACGGGTAAATATTTCAAAACTCTCTGAAACGGACAATACCGGGGCTTTGGTTTCCGGAGGATACATTATAAGGAACGACATATACGATGGCACCAATGGATGGCCTTCCAACTTCCATCCGGTGGGGCATTCTCCATCCGATCATCCTTATTTTTTATTTGAATATCCGAAGGAATCTAATATTACGCCTCAGCAAAGGAATTACATTAAGTCCTTTATGGATACGTTGGAAACTTCCTTGTATAGTCAGACCTTTTCGGATCCAGTCAATGGGTACATCAGGTATATCAGCCGCTCGTCGTTCATCGACTATTTTCTGGTGAATGAACTGGCGCGGAATGTGGATGGGAATAAAAAAAGTTCTTACTGGCATAAAGACCGGTGGGATAAAGGTGGAAAACTGAAAGCCGGACCAATCTGGGACTTTGACTGGGCCTGGAAAAATATTTATGATTGTGATGAATTTTCGCGCACAGACGGTTCGGGGTGGAGTTACAAGATTGTGGATTGTCCGGCGGATGTATTATCCTTTGGCTGGTTCAAGCGGTTATTGCAGGATCAACATTTCACCAACCAGGTGAACTGTCGTTGGAATGAACTTCGCACAACGATGTTAGACACGGACGTGCTGTTTCATTACATAGATTCAGTGGAGTTGGCTCTCGCGGTTCCCCAGCAACGGCACTTTACTGCATTCCCGGTGCTTGGGCAGGATAATGGTGCCCCTGAAGTGGGCGAGATTCCTGCAACGTATCATGGAGAGGTTGTCAAATTAAAAAACTGGATTCAGACACGAATCAATTGGCTTGATGCAAATATGGTGGGTACATGCGGGGTGATAACGGCAATAGCAAAAAATGAAGAAACAGAAATCATACTTTATCCAAATCCAAACCAGGGATCTTTCATGATAACAAACAAAGGAAAAAAAAGAGAATATATGATGTATAATTCTATTGGTTCAATAATAAACATGGGTGAGTTGGCGGAAGGAGAAAATTTAATCCAAGTCAAAGGATCTGAAGGATTATTTTTTCTTCGGGCAGGTGACCAGCTGCTAAAGGTCATAATTCATTAACAACGCAATGTTTTCACTATTTGTGACTTCTTCACGATCAGCGTTACCAGTCTCCGGACTCTGACATGCGGTCAGCCCAGGCGCTTCTTTTATTCATTTTTTGAAAAATAAAGTTCTGGCTCTCTTGTTAGAGTTTGATCAGGCTTGAGGTTCGGCTACGTAAATGATTATTATGTACGCCTGGAAAGATCAGGATAATAACTCAGCCGACATGGACCTTAACTCCTGCAACTCACTCAAGTCTTCCTTAAATTTATTCTTATGCCGTTCCTTAAAGGCACCGAGTTTGTGCGCAATAAATAACATCAATACAGCAATTGAAATGGGTATAAGCCGTTCTGCTAACGCTACCCATAAGCCCAATCGTTCAATACTGTGGGGAAGAAAGGATAAGGGAAACAGAAAAACCTGCGTGAATAGAAATACGATCACGGTATACCATAAAAACTTTTGCGGCCTTTCGTATACAGCAATTATTTTCTTAAGCGATACATCCAGGTTATTATGACTTATCGTGATGTTTTGTAAATCTAAGTATGCACGGATCATCGCTGCAAGCAGAATGATAATGCAGCCGCAAAAAATCACGGTGGGAGCATATTGGATCCTAAGGTCATAATCAAAGGGGTTTCCTAACAGCACAGCACATCCCATGAATAAACAAATTAACATCCAGATAAACCCTAAAATATATTCCCGTCTTACTTTCGAATACCTGGCGCTTGATCTTTCCTTGATCATACTGACAATGACCTTTTCATTTATAGTTTGCGTAGTTTGTAATTTACGGTCGTACTCCTGCCAGGCAGTTTTTAATTCATCTAAGTTCATGGTGAATGGATTTAATGATTGTCTCTAATTTACTTTTGATCCTGTTTAACTTTACACCAACATTTGATTTTGTGATCCCGGTAATTTCACTGATCTCATCATAGCTTTTTTCTTCCAGGTAAAGCATGATGATAGCTTTTTCGATTTTTGTCAGTTGCTGGATTGCTTGTTTTAGCAAACTCAGGTTTTCATGTTCATCCGGAAACTGTGAAATATCGGGGATCTGAAATTCGGCTCGCGATATAGATTGTTGCTCAGGTTTCTTAACCTCTTTTCGAAAATTGGATATGGCCGTGTTCAGGGCTACCCGGTACATCCACGTTGTTCTCAACGATTCGTTCCGGAAACTGGGGAAAGCTTTCCAAAGCTGTAATACTATTTCCTGGAAAAGGTCCTGCTGATATTCCTTTTCATAACAGTAGAGATTACAGACCTTGTAAATAATTCCACGATGCGTGTTTATCATTTCAATAAAGGCTTTTTCCATTCAGTTCCATTTAAACAGTAAGTCGTAGGGCCTTCCCTGAAACTTACATTTTGCCATTTTATTTTCAAGGAATACCAATAACACCTATAGGTTTTGGCAAAGCTTAATTAGTTTAGCTGCAGGAACACAATTTAAAAAAAGTCGGTATGAGACCCATTGTTCAAATTTCACTTGATCTGACCAACATTGATGAGGCTCTGGAGACCGCAGCCATGGCCATGCGTGCTGGTGTTGATTGGCTGGAAGCCGGAACGCCACTGATCCTGGCAGAAGGGCTGTACGGTGTAAAAAAACTGCGTGAAGCCTTTCCGAAAACCCCGATTGTCGCCGACCTTAAAACCATGGATGGGGGCTATCTCGAAGCAGAAATGATGGCAAAAGCTGGTGCTTCCTATGTGGTGGTGATGGCCAGGGCGCACGAAGAGACCATCAAATGTGTGGTCAGGGCAGGCCGTGATTTTGGTATCGGAGTCATGGGGGATAACCTCGGCTGCCCGGATATGGTGGCCGCTGCAAAGTGGCTGGAAGCGTTGGGATGCGGTTATGTCATTCATCACATTGGATATGATGAACGGCGGGGGATTGCGGCTCAGGGAAAGCGCATGCCCAGCCCGTTAGACCAGCTTCGTGAAGTGGTAAAAGCAGTGAAGGTACCGGTACAGGCGGTTGGTGGTCTTAGTTTGGAGCAAGCCATTCAATGTCCTGCTTATGGGGCACCGCTCGTCGTACTGGGCGCACCCCTTACCATTGATGCGGATGCATTCAAAACGGCCGATGGCAATCTTGAAAGCTCCTTGCGTTTAATTTGTGATAGAATACATGCGTATGGAGAAGTTGTTGTAGGCAAAGTATAATTTTAAGTATCGCATAAAGTCGTTTTTTAGAAAAAAAATAAAATATGAAATCAGCAGCCGTAGTGAATTATGCACCGGAAAAAGGTTCGGTTGAAATACGGGAAGTTCCGAGACCTTCCATCGGCGAAGACGACATATTGCTGGAAGTAGCTAATGTAGGAGTTTGTGGCAGCGACCTGCACCAATGGACTGCGGATCATAGTTGGCCCGTGAATTATCCTGTCGTCCTCGGTCACGAATTTGGGGGCCATATTGCTGAAATTGGAAATCGCGTTGTTGGATGGAAAGCAGGCGACCGCGTCGTAAGCGAAACCGCTGCCGTTATTGATCCCGGCAATCCTATGTCTCGTATCGGATTGTACAACTTGGATCCTACACGAAAAGGTTTTGGATATGGGGTAAACGGCGCCATGACCCGCTACGTACGGGTGCCGGCACGCTGTCTCCATCGTGTTCCGGATCTACTCGCATTTGAACAAGCCTGCCTGACGGAGCCATGTTGCGTGGCCTTTAATGCTGTTGTTCAAAATTCCCGGCTTAAACCCGGAGATCGTGTGATTGTATTGGGGCCTGGAACGATAGGTATCTTATGTGCTGCAGTAGCCAGACTCTGCGGTGCAGAAGTTGCCATCGTGGGGTTAGAGGCAGACAAACATCGCCTTACTATAGGCAAACATTATGGCTGCGAAGTTATTATTGGCGAGGCAACGGACTGGGCGAGGCAACGTGATGGATTGGGCGCTGACTGTGTTATTGATGCCGCCGGGGTCAGTGCTACATTGAAAATTGCCCTGGGACTGGTGCGGCCCAATGGCCAGATTATCAAGGTGGGTTGGGGACCACAGCCACTTGGATTTTCCCTTGATCAACTTGTTCAAAAGAACATCACCCTTCAGGGTAGTTTCAGCCATAATTGGCCGGTATGGGAACGCGTCATCGCCTTGCTCGCCAGTGGGCAACTCGATGTAAAACCTATTATTGGTGGTATATGGCCCATCACAGAATGGCACGATGCATTTGAAAAGATGCACAAAGGGGAAGTAGTTAAAAGTGTTCTTAAACCTGTATAATCTGTGCGTCTTCAAGATAAAGTCATCATTATTACAGGAAGTACTACAGGCATTGGTAAGGCTATTGCCGTCGCGTGTGTATCCGAAGGTGCACGTGTTATTATTCATGGCCTGGAGAAGGATTTGGGTGAAATGATTGTTGCAGCAATAGGCAACGATAAAGCCAAGCTACATATAGAAGATATTAGTGCTGAAGGTGCAGCACAACGGCTTGTCGATGTTGCCATACAAACCTTTGGAAGATTGGATGCTGTGGTAAACAATGCTGCTGCTGTAGTTTCATCAAATATTCATACTACGGATCTGGCTTTTTTTCGAAGGGTGCTGGAGGTGAATACGCTTTCTCCATTCTCACTCATCAAAGCAGCTCTTCCACATCTTCGTGAAACGCGGGGATGTGTGCTCAATATCGGCTCCGTCAATGCGTGGTGTGGTGAGCCGAATCTTTTTGCATACAGCGTTTCAAAGGGAGCCCTCATGACCATGACCCGCAACCTTGGGGATACACTTCATCGTGAAGACGGCGTAAGAGTAAATCAGATCAATCCCGGTTGGGTGCTCACGGAGACAGAGACACAGCGCAAAAAAGACCATGGATTGTCAGCGGACTGGTATAAAAAAGTCCCAAAAGTTTATGCCCCGGCCGGACGTATTTTATGGCCCGCGGAAATCGCTGCAGCTGCAATCTACTGGCTTGCTGATGAAAGCGGACCGATCAGCGGCCAGGTAGTCGATTTGGAACAACATCCATTCATCGGACGTAACCCGCCAAAAGATGAAACAACTATTTCCAATAAATAAAATTACAAGTAGCGCAAACACGTTTACATCATGCCCCAACTAGCCGCGTTCCCTAAAGCCTTTATGCAAGCCCTTTGCAAAGATGGAACCATGAAGGTCTCGGAGTGGATCGCTCTTGCCGTTAAACTCGATATCGATGGACTGGAGTGGTATGCAGGTTTTTTGGAAATGGCGGATGAATCAAATTGGCATCGCTTTAGAAGAGAGGTAGAAGACAATGGCAAAGTAATACCCATGATGTGTTGCTCTCCTGATTTTACCCATCCCGATGCAGGATTCCGGAAAAAGGAGATTGCGAAGCAGCAGCGATGGATTGATATGACGCATACGTTGGGTGGTTCTTATTGCCGCGTTCTTTCCGGGCAGCGAAGGCCAGAACTATCCACAGACATGGGGGTGAAGCTAGCCGTGGAATGTATTGAAACCTGTCTGCCTTATGCGCAGGACCGCAACATTACACTAATCTTGGAGAATCATTACAAAGACGATTTTTGGGAATATCCTGAGTTTGCACAAAAGATGGATGTCTTTTGTAAGCTAGTCGAGAGCATTGATCATCCATCCTTTGGTGTGAATTATGATCCGAGTAATACCTATCTCGCCGGGGAGGATCCGCTTGTTTTACTCAAAAGGGTTTCCCATCGCGTGGTCACGATGCATGCTAGCGACCGCTTCCTGCTGGAAGGCACGCTGGAGGACTTGCAGCGTGAAGAAGGTGGCGCAACAGGGTATGCAAAACGCCTTAGTCATGGAGAAATCGGTAAGGGACTGAATGACTATGATGCAATTTTTAAAGAGCTTAAAAGGGCGGGCTTCAATGGCTGGATCAGTATTGAAGATGGGGTAGAAGGAATGGAGCAACTTGAGCGAAGCGTCACATTTCTCAGGAACAAAATTGGACGTTATTGGCCTTGATTGGTTTCTCACGGAAAACACGCCTGCCTGCGCGTAGCCGCTTCGGCGAAGGCAGGGAAGACACGTAAAACATAAATAATACCTCCCGCGTTTTTCGTTAGGAATAAAATACTAGAGTAGGTTCAGAGGAAAAAACCGGGAATTTAATGTGGTAAGTAATTGCTTTTTCTTTCAAAACAGAGGATGCTTTTTTAATTTTGGTAAAGCGGAAAGATAATTTGAGTCATTACCATCAGAATAGATATTGATATGACGCTCCTTCTCGTCTTTCTTAGTTCACTCCTTATGCCTGACGCATCGGGTTATTTCTTTGAGGGTGACAACATTGTATTTCTCTACAACGGAAAAGTAAAGGAGCACGCTTACGTGAGTGGAAATTTCAATTCGTGGTGTAAAGATGATGATAAATGGAAACTTCAGTTTGATGAAAAAACCAACTCCTGGAGATTAACTGTTCCTAAAAAGGAAATCAAAACTTTATCCGGAGATTTTTATGAATTTACATTTCGCATCGACGGCGTTTTAGTGGATGCAGATAAAAACCATAAGCATGTTATTCACTGCCAGGGATATGGCTATCGCTACGTTTTGCATGGCATTTAAATGTAAATATAATTCCTTGTGAGGAGACTCAAACGTTTGCGAAGGTCAGGATTACATTTCTATCAAAATATCTTCTCCCCGGAACCCATCTGTTGGTATACACAAAACGTGATTGAGTCTCTATAATTTACTTCCTTAATAATTTTTTGAAACCAACAACGTTATATTGTTTGTAATAATTAGCTTTGCTGTAATATTTCAATAATAGATTTTTGCAATGAGCCTTAAATTTTTTTACCTCGGGATATTTCTTCTTTCAGCAAGTATCGGTTATGGGCAGGATATCCAGCCAGCAAAAAACATTGTATTGTACGATCCATTATTCTGGAAGGATCAATTGAAACTTGACCCTTTTCAATGCCAGAAAATTAGGGCGATCAATAGTGAATTTTACGAAAAGCTTACAGCGGTAATTCACGAGGAGCCTAATCGCAAGACGGTACAGGTAAAAGCTGCGCAGAGTTTATTGCAACGCAGCGAGGAGATCTGGGAGACATTCCATCCAAGACAGCGAAAAAGGTGGAAGAAGATGTGGCCGGAAAATTCGCCACAAAACATTTAATTTTGCTCGTTCTCAAGTCACATCGATTGACACTATTCGGGAGTTAAATTCTATTATTTCTTCTCCTGTTTGTAATCTTGACCTCCGTTAGTTTTTTTTAAACAAGGGGGTATCGGTTTTGAGGGCTCCGCGTCATTTCCAATAATTGGCAGCCCTCATTCAAAAAAAATTCAGAATACCATAGCTTTAAGTTTAATATCTGGTTGATATGGACTAAACCTGTTATTTTTATAAAGGGAATCTTCAAAAAATCTTGCGCCCATGAAAATCACGAAACGTTTAATCGAAAAAGAAAACCCTGATTACGATGAGATTGGCAATTGCATCACAAGCAAGGAAAGCGTGGTGGGCATTGATGCAAGACATACGCACATCATCATTATCAAAAAACTCATTCAGCTGGAAGAAAAGCTTGAAGCATTGGGCAAGAAACTGAAGGCTAAAAAGTCGAATAAAAAAAAGAAACGGTAAATGTTCCACAGGACGCTGAACTATTAACTAGCCTATGAACACTATTAAGATCTCGACGGCTCAATTTGAAAACAGCAGTGGCGACAAAGCCTATAATTTATCTGTTATCGACAAGCTATCTCAAAAAGCAGCACGCGAAGGATCGATGGTTGTAGCTTTTCATGAATGTTCAGTGACCGGGTATACGTTTGCCCGGAACCTTTCAAAAGAGCAAATGCTAAGCTTGGCAGAATTCATTCCCGATGGTCCAAGCATTTTGAGGCTAACAGAAATTGCTAAAAAAAATGACATCGCTGTATTCGCAGGGCTGTTTGAGAAAGATATAAATGACAATTTATTTAAAGCTTATGTTTGTGTTGATAAAAACGGGTTAGTAGCTAAATTCAGGAAATTGCATCCGTTTATCAATCCTTTTCTAACCCCAGGAAATCAATACTGTGTTTTCGAGCTTTTCGGATGGAAGTGTGGGATTCTTATTTGTTACGACAATAATATTATTGAAAATGTCCGGGCTACCAGACTCTTAGGGGCAGATATTATTTTTATGCCTCATGTCACGATGTGTACTCCGTCCACCAGACCGGGCGCAGGATTTGTCGATCCCCAACTTTGGAAGAATAGAGAAAATGACCCTACAACGTTGAGGATAGAATTTGACGGGATGAAAGGCCGGGATTGGCTTATGAAATGGCTGCCCTCCAGAGCGTATGACAATGGAGTATATGTTATATTTTCTAATCCAATTGGAATGGATGACGACCAGCTGAAGAATGGTTGCTCCATGATCATTGATCCATTCGGCGATATTCTTGCTGAATGCAGAACCCTGGGAGATGACATTACAACAGCGGTAATAACTCCAGAAAAACTCGCACAAGCCGGTGGGAATAGATATCTAAAAGCACGAAGACCTGAACTTTACCGCGACATCATTGGACAGGATCACAAATCGGAACAAAAGGTGGTATGGCTGTAAGGCTGATAAAACAACATTTAATCTACCTCCAGTTGCTCCAGGATTTCTGCCAGCGCATTATAGTCTTTTAGGCCGGGTCGTATTTCAGAACTTCCATTCATGGCGATACCTTTAATATGCGGATCATTCAGTGCGCGTTCTACATCATCGTTGGATTCTACTTGAAGAAGTAAAGGATAAGAACGGAAAATATCTTTTAATTCTTTAACGAGTAAATACGCAGGGTTCAGGTGTAAACGTTGCAGGGAATCGCCCACTTGAAGGGAAAGGATCAGGGGTAGGGGAAGTGACGAAAACAGGCTAAGTTCATCGAAGCCCATCTCCAGGTAGTCTGGTTTATAATCCTCCAGAACAGCGTTTAATTCTTTTTGATTTTTAATCCCAAAAAGCTCAGCTACTATCTGAGGACCAGTCACCCAGCCCCTTATTTCCTGAAATTCTCCGGGTGGAATGTAATTCACCTGTCCCTCGATAACCCCAAAACCCAGCAAATCAACACCCATTCCCGCACAATACCGTGCATCACTCAGGTTGGTGATGCTCCCGATTTTCACTAACGTTTTTAACGGCATAGTTTTAATGCTAAAGAAAAAATAACTTTGTGCGAATTACGTTCAAAGTTCTGTGCTGTTTAAAGAAAAAACAATTATTCGGTGAAGCATTTCCTAAAATACTTGATTGGCATCGTCGCGATTGCTGTAATTTCCTGTGATTCTGATGAACCCAAAGTTGTCGACTTCGGTAAGGATTATTTCCCGTTGCAGAAAGGCCTTTACCAAATTTATGATGTCAGTGAAATAAAGTATGAATTAGGTGTTCCCGAAACGTTGACGTATGAATTGAAAACTCAGGTGACGGATTCTTTCCTGACGGTGGCAGGCGATTATTCGTACGTTATTTATCGAAGTAGGCGCAATGAAGGAGAAACGGACTGGTCGTACCTGAATACGTGGTCGGGACGGGTTAATAATCGCGAGGCGGTAATGAATGAGGAGAATATAGCTTATCTGAAATTAAAACTTCCTATTGCCGAAGGAAACGAATGGAATGGCAATACCTATAATACCGGTGAAGATGATGAATACATCCTCGAAGAAATTAAAAAGCCCTATACATTTAATGGTGAAACTTTCGATGACTGTATTACAGTAAATCAAAGTGACAACGAGGATTACATTGTTTTTCTGGATCAGCGTAAGGAAATATATTCCAGGCATGTAGGATTAATTTATAAGGAGACAACGCAACTGAATTATTGTACCGAGACAGTACAAGGTTGTCTGGGTCAACAAATTGTTGAAAGTGGGGTGATATACAAACAAACCATTAAAGGGTATGGGGTGGAATAGGATAACGTTTGCTGCCTTGTTTATTTTTATGGCTTCGGGTTCATGGGCACAGGTGAACCGGTACATGGTTTTTTTTAAAGATAAAACCGGGAGTCCATATAGTACGGCACTGCCTAACCAATTTCTTTCGCAACGGGCTATCGATCGTAGAATCCAGCAAGGTATTGCAATCATAGAGCAGGATTTGCCTGTAAATGAAACCTATGTCCAGGGTATCGAGGGTGCTGGAACAGAAGTTTTCTTCAGAAGCCGATGGATGAACGGCGTTTTGGTACAATGCGACGCTTCTTTAGTATCAGCCATGGAGAACTTATCGTTTGTGGACCATGTGGAGTTTGTAGCTCCAGATGCTAAGTTGTTGAACAGCGGACGAAGAAAGAACAATCTCAAAACGAAGAACTCAAAGTCAGGAGCCAAAACGCAGGCACAATTGCAAATGATAGGACTGGATGAAATGCAAGAGGCAGGTTACAAAGGCGAAAGTATCAACATCGGTATTTTCGATAGTGGATTTCAGGGCGTAAACAGCACAGCTCCATTTCAACATATTTTTAACGAAAACAGAATTGATATCTCCTTATCCAAAGACTTTGTTTACAATACATCCGATGTCTTTCAATATGATGAACATGGCACTGAGGTGTTTTCCATCATTGCGGCGTATCAGGAAGGTAATTTCACCGGCGGATCATACGAGGCAAATTATCAGCTTTATGTTACGGAAGATGCCAGCACGGAGTATAGAATTGAAGAATACAATTGGCTCTTTGCCGCTGAGCGTGCGGATAGTGCAGGTGTTGATATCATTAATTCTTCATTGGGATACTACGATTTTGATGAACCATCCATGAATTACCCAAAGTCGGCTATGGATGGCAACACGACAGTAATCACCCGTGCTGCACAACTCGCTGCCAATCGCGGCATTGTTGTCGTGTGTAGTGCAGGCAATGAAGGTGGAGTTGCCTGGCAAATCATCACCGCTCCGGCGGATGCAAAAGATGTGCTTGCAATAGCCAGCGTAAATAGTGGAGGACAGCGTGCAGGTTCCAGTTCCATAGGTCCATCCGCGGATGGCAGAATTAAGCCCGATGTTGCGGCCATGGGGGTGAATACAAGTGTGATTAAGCCTGACGGATCAACGGGAACGGCAAGTGGTACATCCCTGTCGTCGCCTTTGATCACTAGCCTCGTGGCAGGTGTTTGGCAACGTTATCCCCAACTTTCCAACAAGGAAATCATGGATGCTATCCGGAAATCTGCGTCCCAGGCCATCAATCCTGATAACTTTTTAGGATACGGCATTCCAAATTTTAGGGCTGTTGTGAATTATCTCGAACAACGTCCTCAGGAAAACGTTTTTGAAGTTTATCCAAATCCAATTCTAACAGACACTTTTACGATAAAGCCGTTTGATCCTATTCAGGTCACATCCTGCCGCGTTGAACTATTGTCATCTCAAGGTCAGGTCATCTATGATGTGGATGCCAGTTTTTCCTGGTTGAACCGCACGTTCACCGCCGACCTCACTCAACTCGCTGCAGGCATGTATTTCCTACGCATCTGGTGGGGAGATAAACGCTATGTCTACAAACTTGTCAAAGTTTAAAATAGAAATGGCGCTATCCTAAAACTTAAGGTTACAAGTGTTCAGTCCCATGGCAATTTTCAACCTTTATCCTTCCGGACTTCCTGACTTCCGGACTTCCCGACTTTCGGACTTCCCGACTTCCGGACTCTCCTTAACTGCTATAACTAAATTTTCCCCGGACACTAATAACGTAAAACTTTAAACTTATTTTTGGCCGCTGAATAAACCTTCATGTCAATCCCCATTATTGCCCCTTCGATTTTAGCGGCTGACTTTGCGAACCTTGAGCGCGAGGTGAAAATGTTAAATGAAAGTCAGGCGGACTGGATACATATTGACGTCATGGACGGCGTATTTGTCCCAAATTTTTCAATGGGTATTCCCGTCGTCGAGGCTATTAAACGACATGCGCTAAAGCCGCTTGATGTACACCTTATGATCGTCAATCCAGAGAAGCATGTTGAGGCTTTTCAGAAGGCGGGGGCGGAGACGATCTCTGTCCATGTAGAAGCTTGCAAAAACCTGCATCGCAATATTCAACAGATTAAGTCGCTGGGATGTAAGGCCGGTGTAGCCATTAATCCGCATACCGCTATTATTGAACTAGAAAATATTATAGCCGACATCGATCTTGTTTGTGTGATGTCGGTTAATCCGGGATTTGGAGGACAAAAATTTATCGAAAACACTTATCGGAAAGTAGCTGCGTTAAAAATGCTTATCACGCAATCGAACTCAAAGGCAAAAATTGAAATTGATGGCGGAGTAACCCTGCAGAATGCAAAGCCACTTCTGGATGCTGGGGCTGATGTGTTAGTAGCCGGTAACTTCGTCTTTAGCGCCTCTAATCCCAACGAAATTATCCGTCAACTCAAAGCGGTTAGATGATTTTTTATGCGTACGAAGATGGAAGTAAACCACGAATTTACTTTCTGTGTATCTTCCGGCAGGGTTTTTGAATATATCTCTCAAACTGCTTTGCTCTATGGCGAGGATTTTAACAGGCTTGTTGATTCTTATCTCCTTTTCTTGTCAAACCCGTAGCGTCACGCGCATTTCTCCCGATACACAACTTGATCTCAGTGGCCGATGGAATGATTCCGATTCCCGCATAGTAGCCGACAAAATGATCCATGAACTTCTGGCCTCTGGTAAGTTCAAAGAGTATGCAGAGGAACATGGAAAGAAACCGGCCATTGTCGTCGGCTTGATCCGGAACAAAACCAGCGAACACATCGATGCCAATAATTACATTAAAAAATTAGAGGTAGCTATCTACAACTCAAACATTGCCGTGCTGGTGGAGTCCGAGGAGTTTCGCGATAAATTGAGGGTAGAACGTGCGCAGCAACAAGATTTTGCTGACCCGGCGACCGTTTCTCAATGGGGCAAAGAGATTGGCGCGGATCTCATGCTCTTCGGTGAAATGACTTCGGAGACAGATACAAATAATAATAAACGTATTGTCAATTACATAACAACACTTTTTTTGACGGACATCGAAACCAACAAACGTGTTTGGTACGGTCAGCAAGAAATTAAGAAGTTTGTGAAGAACTGAGGTTATAAAGATGAAACAACGCCTGTTTCGATGCGTAATACTTACGACGGTATTGGCAGCACTGTATGCTTGCGCCAGCTATTACCAAACCCATGTTGACTTTAATGCAGAGTTTGAACACGGAGACCTTAAACAAGCGCTTGAAACTTTGCGAAAAAATGAAAATGAATCGGAGGGTAAAACACGGTTTATCTATTTTGTAAATAAAGGATTACTACTCTCCATTCTCGGTGAATACGAAGAAAGCAATACATACTTTGAAAAAGCATTTTTATTCGGAGAGGATTACCGGATTAATTATGTGAATGAAGCGGCATCGTATTTGACCAATCCTAACATGACTGTTTACCGCGGAGAAGACCATGAGCACTTGATGCTTCTTTATTTCAAAGCGATTAATTTTCTAAAAATGAACAGACCCGAAGATGCCCTCGTGGAATGTAGAAGATTAAACATCCGGCTTAACCAGTTAGGCGACAAGTACTCATCTGATGACAAGCTCCGGCGCAGTGCCTTCATCCATACATTAATGGGAATTATCTATCAGTCCACGAACGATTATAACAATGCCTTTATAGCGTATCGAAATGCTTTAGATGTTTATGAAGATGACTATGCAAAAATGTTTGGCATGGAAGCCCCGGAACAACTGAGAAAAGATTTACTGGAATCAGCCTGGCGAACGGGCTTTCAGGATGAATTTGAAAATTATAAGACCAGATTTGAAATGGAGGACTACGTTGTACCTGAACATCACGCTGACTTAGTGTTCTTCTGGCATAACGGACTTGGCCCTGTGAAGGACGAATGGAGCATAAACTTTATCATCAGTCCAGGACCTGGTAATACTATGGTATTCAGCAGTCCTAATCTTGGCCTAACGTTTCCCTACAAAGTGGATGACGAAGGAGACAGGGCTGACCTTAGTAAACTGGAAGTGTTTAGAGTTGCTTTTCCAAGATACCTTGAAAGGCCTCTTTATTATCAATCAGCGACGCTGGAAAGAGAAAGTGATGCACATCCCTTGCAGTTGGCAGAAGATATCGACAAAGTCGCTTTCTATAGCCTTAAACAGAGAATGCTTCAGGAGTTTGCCAAGGGATTGCTTAGAGCTGCCCTAAAGAAGGCTGCAGAACAAAGCATTCGTAAAAAGGATGATCGCCTGGGCGCAGTGCTTGGCCTTGTCAATGCCATAACAGAGAAGGCCGATACAAGAAATTGGCAGACTTTACCCCACAGCATCTACTACGCACGTCTTCCTTTGAAAGAAGGAAAAAATGAGGTAAAGCTTTCATTAGCCACCGGTGATCAGCCCGAAACTACATATACTTTTACATACCAAGTCACTAAGGGGCAGACACTATTTCATACCTTTTCGTCGTTAGAGACATCAGGCGCAACTTATCGTTTTTATTAACACCAAAAGGCAAATTCGTTTTACGATCGTGGAATTTTGAATTTGTTTGTGTCGGGAGTTGCTGCCTTAGCCAGAGCAGTAGGATGATTCCGGAATTTGATTTAACTTTAAAACCCAATGGCCAGATTATGAATGGCTTACATTTTTTTGTTTTAGGAGTTTAAACCTACTTTTCTGAAGCGTTATACCGCAATAGCCACCCTTGTAGTATGTAGCCTGGCCGCCCTGCCAGAGAAAGTTTTCGCACAATACGAAAATGAGAAAGATGCTTCTGTACCGTTGGAGTATTTTTATATAAAGCGACAGGGTAATGGAATTTTCAGAAAGATCCTGAGTAAAGTCACCTTTGGCTTAAGCACAGGATATGGAAGCACCACTTTTAAACACGAGCTTGATGGCTTTGGGATCATCCAAAATCCAGATTCCGCACCTAAACTATTTCAATCTGCCAGCCTCACGTCAGGATATTCGAATTGGTTTAATCGAGTAACAACTTCCGGGAACACAATACAGGCCGGAGCCTTTCTGGTAAACGCCGATACTGCAACCATTGGATTCAAGAGCAAAGCTTTCAACATTCCGATCAAAGCCACGCTGCACGTTGAATTTGATAAGTACAGAATAGGCGGAGGTTATTCGTACGAGTATACGATTATGGGTGACTTTAAGCCCATCCGATATGGTGACAGAATCAACACCTTCTCTCCTGATTTTTCGAGTTTTTTTCTGAAAAAATATTTCGGTATGATTGGAGGAACTGTTTATCGTTACAACGAATATTTGCTGGTGGTGGACGCGAACGTTGGTGGATACAGTCTCGGAAAGAATTTTGACAAGAGCGCGATTAAAAAGGGTGTATACCTAAATCTCGGGGTGGCTGTCGAGCGCGAAATGTCGGAGTATTTTCGGGTATTTGTCAGGCCATCCTATGAGATCAAAAGTTATAAATTGAATATTCCGGAGACCAACCAAAGTATTACGCATAAGTTCAATGCCTTTTACATAAACTTTGGTGCAACGTATCGGTTTCCTGAACTTCGGAGATGTTTCCTTAAGACGTGCAAAGCTCAAATGAATCACGCCCATGGTAATAAAGAATATCGAAGCCGTGTCCATCCAATCCATAAGAAACAGAATCCACATTACGGGGAGAACCACCCTAATCTTATCAAGTATAAAGGTAAAAACAAGAAGAAACTAAATCCCTATTAAGACTCTGTCCTGTGATTTTAAGGCACTTCCGAACCGCTGCTATTTTGGATAAAAATCTATAAACTAATTGTAATTTATGCGCTTACAAAGTACCGATTTTTACTATCTTGCACAGCTTTAAAAAGACCCCAATTAAGCTAAAAACAAAGATTTTACATGGCAGAAGAGAGTGGTGGCCTACCCCCAGCTAGGCAGAGTATAATTCCTATCAATATTGAAGATGAAATGCGCGGTGCGTACATCGATTATTCGATGTCAGTTATCATTTCACGCGCTTTGCCAGATGTCCGCGATGGATTAAAACCAGTCCACCGCAGGGTGCTCTTTGGGATGCAGGAGCTTGGTGTAAACTACAACAAGGCCTATAAGAAATCAGCAAGAATTGTCGGGGAGGTCCTGGGTAAGTACCATCCTCATGGAGATGCTTCAGTGTACGATACCATGGTGCGCATGGCGCAGGACTGGTCTTTACGATACACATTGGTGGATGGGCAAGGGAACTTTGGATCAATCGACGGAGACTTTCCCGCCGCGATGCGTTATACGGAGGCCAGGCTGAAGAGAATTGCTGAAGAGCTGCTTGCCGATATCAACAAGGAAACCGTTGATTTTCAACCCAACTTTGATGATTCATTAACAGAACCTACCGTCCTTCCGGGCAAGCTTCCGAATCTTTTGGTGAACGGTTCTTCCGGTATTGCAGTTGGTATGGCGACCAATATGGCTCCGCACAATTTAACGGAGGTGATCAATGGAATCATAGCATATATTGATAATCACGAGATTTCCATACCAGAGTTGATGAAATTTATAACGGCCCCCGACTTTCCTACGGGTGGTATTATTTATGGTCACTCTGGAATACAGGAAGCTTATTTAACCGGAAGAGGGAGAATTGTTGTAAGATCCAAAGCTGAAATAGTCACATCACCTGGTGGTAAGGACCAAATCATTGTAACAGAAATCCCTTACATGGTGAACAAGGCCATGATGATTGAGAAGACCGCGGCATTGGTTAATGACAAAAGAATTGAAGGTATTTCTGATATACGGGACGAGTCGGATAGGGATGGTTATAGAATTGTATATGATCTTAAAAAGGATGCCATCCCCAATATAGTTCTCAACAATCTTTTTAAATACACCCAGCTCCAATCGGCCTTCAACGTAAATAATGTTGCGCTCGTTAAAGGGCGTCCGCTTACCCTTAACCTTAAAGAATTAGTTAAATATTTCGTAGAGCATCGTCATGAAGTTGTTGTACGCCGGACGAAATTTGAATTAGCGGAAGCTGAAAAAAGAGCGCATATACTCGAGGGTTATCTCATCGCCCTGGATAACCTGGACGAAGTCATTACATTGATTCGTAATTCCAAAGATCCGGAGACAGCTAAGGAGGGTTTAATCAGCCGCTTTGCATTATCTGAAATTCAGGCCAAAGCTATTCTGGATATGCGATTACAGCGGCTTACTGGTCTCGAGCGCGATAAAATTCAACAAGAGTATGACGAGGTTAAACAGCTCATGGAGAAGTTGAAGAACATCCTGGCCAACGAGCCCGTACGTATGCAAATCATTAAAGATGAGTTAACAGAACTGAGGGAACGTTACGGCGACGAACGCAGGACGCTTGTTCTTCACAATGAAGATGATATTTCGTTTGAAGACATGATCCCGAACGAGGATATGTTTATAACGGTCTCCAACCAAGGGTACATTAAAAGAACATCCCTTTCTGAATATAGACTACAAGGAAGAGGAGGCGTTGGCTCGCGAGGTGTTGCAACGAAAGAGGATGATTTTACAGAACATTTATTTATTGCACAGGCCCATAACTATCTATTGATCTTCACCGACCAGGGGAAAGTCTACTGGAAAAAAGTATATGAAATTCCTGAAGGCACCAAAACATCCAAAGGCCGGGCTGTTCAAAACCTGATCAATATTGAACCCGGCGATACCGTTCGGGCCATCATAAATGTTAAGAATTTAACAGACGAACAATACATTAACAATAACTTTGTTATTCTCTGCACCGAAAAAGGCACGATTAAAAAGACTTCACTTGAAGCGTACTCAAGGCCGCGTCAAGGAGGCATTAATTCCATTTCAATTCATGAAGGTGACAGACTCTTAAATGCCTCATTGACAAATGGTAATAACCATATTATTATAGCAAAAAGTGAGGGTAAGGCGGTGCATTTTAATGAACGTGATGTGCGACCGATGGGAAGGACCGCTTCCGGTGTGAGGGCTGTGACGTTAGAATCAGAGACGGATAAAGTTATCGGTATGGTATGCATAAACCGTGAAGATGCTAACTTGCTGGTAGTTTCCGAAAAGGGTTACGGCAAAAGGTCCTTGATCAATGACTATCGAATCACCAAACGTGGAGGGAAGGGGGTAAAAACATTAAATATTACCGAAAAAACTGGCAAGCTTGTTGCCATCAAGGAGGTTGTTGATGACGATGAATTAATGATTATTAATCGTTCTGGAATAACCATTCGGATTAAGGTAAGTGAACTCCGTGTTATGGGGCGTGCGACTCAAGGGGTAAGGCTTATCAAGTTGAATGAAGATGACCGGATATCATCGGTCGAAAAAATTCAGAAAATTGATAAAATAGAAGATGAACCCACTAACTAATTCACATACCATAAACCTGTATTTAAAATGAAACGAATTACACTCTTACTGTTAATGTTGGTTACAGTATCTGTCTATGGGCAAAAGGCTGTAAAACCCAACCTTAATAAAGCACTGTCTCTCTGGACAGAAGGAAAACTGGACGAAGCTAAGACTATGATCGATTTGGCAACGACCTATGAAAAAACCATGAACGAAGGTAAGACATGGTATTATAGAGGTTTAATTTACGCCTCACTGGACACCACCTCCAATGAAAAATTTAAAGCGTTAGCCCCCGATGCTTTTAACATAGCTTTAGAATCCTTTAAGAAGGGAGATGAAATGAACCCAGGTAAAGAACATTTCACGCAAGATGCCATGGGTATGCCTATCCTTAAATCGCAGCAAATTGATTACTGGCATGGCACTTATTTGAACAAAGGCGCTGCACAATATCAGGAAGAGGATTTGGAAGGAGCGCTGAAGAATTTTGAAAAAGCGCAGGCGATCAAACCAAGTGATACCCTTGGATATTTCTATGCCGGCTTTGTGTCCAACAGCCTGGAAGACTACGATAAGGCCATTGCCTCCTTTCAAAAATATATTGATCTAGGCGGTAAGTCCATGGACGCATACCTGAGTATAATCAACATTTATAGTGGCCCTAAAGAAAACAAGGAAGAAGCATTAAAGGTGGTGCGTGTTGCAAAACCAAAGTATCCAACCAATACCGAACTTCCCAAGGTAGAAATAGGATTACTTATTGATTTAAAGCGCATTGATGAAGCAAAATCCGGCTTGGAAGCAGCCATTGTTAAAGAACCCAATAACAAAATCCTGCACTTCTATCTGGGTTATGCCAATGCCAGCTTAAATGATTTTGAAGCGGCGAAGAAGAACTATGAGGCTGCGCTGAAGATTGATCCTCAATACTTTGAAGCGCAACTCTATCTTGCCAAATTGATGTACTATGATGCGGCACAAATTAAGAAAGAGATGTCTGTCCTGGGCATATCGGCTGCCGATAAAAAGAAGAAATTTGATCTGGATAAGGTATTAGTGGAGAAGCTAAAAATCGCGCAGCCATACTGGGAGAGAGCTGAAAAACTAAAACCTGATGATCAGGAGGTGTTGGATATATTATTTTCAATTTATCAGGATTTGGGTGTAGAAGATGGGTTAAAACGGATTACAAAGCGTTATAAGGAGCTTGGGGTAGATAATTGAGGTATAGTCGTTCCGTTAAAATAGTATTAAAGGGAGGGGTTGGTTATTGCCAACCTTTCCTTTTTGTGGAATAAATACTAAGGCGAGGTACCAACCTTGATCCTTGTTCAAGGGAATTGGGAGCAAACCGATCATTGTTGGACATTCGGCATTATTTCACCAACAAAATTTATGATTTGTTATGGTGGACGACTAACAAACGTTTACTATAGACACAGCCAATAAGTTTATAGACTTGTCGCCGGAAGCGCTGTGGATAAGTTGTTGGCTGATTCAATGGAAACCAATATATTAGAATGGTGATTGAATTTTGGCTACTTAAGGTTTGGATTTTATATTGCCGCTGATTTTGAGGCCTAAAAGTGGCCTATAACTTTACAAAAATTGTACCTTAGCGAGCGACTAGCGTTTCAATGTTCGATGACTAAGATCATTGATGCTAGGGGTTAAACCTTGATATTTTTCTTTTAAATAATAGTAAGACAATGATGAAACGGCTACTAAATTTATTTCAACTATTGGTCATTTTGGTGCTGTTCTCATCGTGTTATTATAACAAAAGACTGGTCTATTTTCAGGGCAAAGAATTTTCTGAAGTTCAGGCCACGTTAATGGAAAACAAGAAAACTGTTTATCGTATTCAACCCAACGATATCCTGTCGATAAAGGTTAAAAGCTCAACGGACGCTGATGTATCGGATCTTTTTAATATTACGACAACCACGCAGGTATCCCAGTTTTCGAGCCCCGGGAACCTTTATCTGGAGGGTTACTCCGTAGATCAATTTGGGAAAATTACCTTACCGATTCTTGGCCCGCTTACCGTAAAGGATCTCAGCCTCGAGCAAGTTCAGGAGTTAATTCAAGCCAATGCGAATAAATACCTTAAAAATGCGATCGTGATTGTGAAACTGATTAGCTTTAAAATAACGGTTTTAGGCGAAGTAAATAGCCCTGGCTATTACTATGTGTATAATAATCAGGCCACCATTTTGGAGGGCCTTGGATTAGCCGGGGACCTTACCCAATTTGGCAGTCGAAAAAATGTAAAATTGATCAGGCAATTACCGACAGGATCGGAGGTTGTGCTGCTGGATTTGAGGGACCCCAAGGTCTTAAATTCTAAATATTTTTTTCTTATGCCGAATGATGTGTTGTATGTTGAACCCTTTAGGGCCCGTTCCAAGAAAATGAATCTTGATAATTTAACATTGGTTTTCTCAGCTGCCACAACAGCTATTTTAATATTGAACTATTTAGATAATAATTAAATTTTAGTTTCTGTTTTTTACTAGCGGAACAGATTAAACCTTGAAGTCATGGATGGAAAAATAAATATTAAGCAAATAATCCGCAAACTCCTTTCGAGGTGGTACTATTTTTTGATTGCGCTGTTCATCACATTACCCCTGGCGTTTGTCTACACAAAACTGGCACATAGACAATATATCGTCAAAGGATCTTTATTGTTGAAAAGTGAAACACAGGCGAATAATATGGGTTCGGAGCAATTCCTGAAAGGAATGGATCTGTACACCTCGCAAACCGGGATTGAAGATGAAATTGGAATTTTAAAATCGTACTCCATGGTTGAAAGAGCCATGCGTGAGTTGGATTTTGGCATTTCGTATTATACCAGGGACAAATATGTGACCGATGAGCGATATGGAGACGCACCCTTTATCATCGAAATTGATTCCGTGGTAAACCAGATTATCGATGTCCCCATTCATATTGAGCTTGTTTCTTCTACGCGATATAAAGTTCGGGTTTCTGAAAAAAATGTAGATACGTATAACTTTTATACCAATCAGGTCGAAAGTAATATCGATAGGGTAGACATAGAAGAAGAAGTTCCGCTTGGCAAACCATTTGTAAGCAAGTATCTGAGTTTCAAAATAAAATTCAACGATCTATACAAGACGGATAAGGATACTGAAACTTTTTTTGTTCTGGAGAGACTTCAATCGCTGACGGAAGGATATCAGGAAAAATTAACCATTGAGCCGATTTCCGTGGAGTCGTTTATCGTAGAGCTTGTTGTAAAGGGTCGTGTCCCGGCCAAGGAGAAAGTATTCCTTAATAAGTTATTAGAAGTTTATTTGAAGAATGAATTATACAAGAAGAACCAGTTAGGACTAAGAACAATTCAATTTATCGATAACCAACTTATGGGTGTTTCGGATACGTTGCGGCAGGTGGAAGGCTCCTTGGAATTATTCAGGTCCAGAAATAATATTCTGGATATTAATTCTGCGGCTGAAAATTTAAATAGAAATCTCGATAAACTAGAGACGGATAGGGCTGAATTGGAGAGTAGGCTGAAGTATTACAGGTTTATTGCAAATTCCATGCAGAGTGATGATCGCGTGTCGGAGATTATTGCACCTTCTGCATTGGGAGTAGACGACCCGGTGTTGAATAATCTTCTGCTTGAATTATCAAAACTAAATCAGGAACGAACAGGATTGAAATATAATGCAAAAGATAATAACCCGCTTACAGAAATTGTAGAGCTTAAAATTAAAGATACTAAAAAGTCGTTAGTAGAAAATGTTAACAACATGATTGAAGTCTCATCGATTGCACTAACCGACCTTAATAATAGAATTTTTCAGATTCAAAAAAACTTAAATGTTCTACCCCGGAATGAGCGTGAACTTGTAAATATCCAACGAAGATTTGATTTTAATGACAATGTTTATAATTATTTACTGGAGAAAAGGGCAGAGGCTGGAATAGCCATTGCTTCCAATTCGGTGGAAAAAACCGTGGTAGACAAACCTTATCTCGTGGGTGACGGTCCGGTTTCCCCTAATGTTATGCTGATTTTTCTGATGGCTGGGATTGGTGGCATTGGAGCAGCCATTGCTTTGATTATTGTAAAGGATATGTTGAATGACAATATCGTTACACATGAAGATGTTGAGCAACATACAAAAATACCATTTATAGGCACTATTAATCACGCCAATAAACGGGAGCAAGCTGCAATAATTGCGCATGCCAGATCTCCAATAGGAGAGTCTTTTAGATCATTGCGTGTTAACCTGCAATATTTAACCTTGGGTAAGAATGCTAATGTCATAGGTATTACCTCCTCCAGGGAAAGTGAAGGCAAGACTTTCTGCTCTGTAAATTTGGCCGCCGTCATGGCATATTCCGGAAGAAGGACGGTTTTAATTGATACAGATATGAGAAGACCCAGGGTAGCCTCGTACTTTCAATTAAAAAACAGAAAAGGATTGTCTAATTTTTTAGTGGGTGATGGAACTATTAAGGAGATCATCAATAACACAGAACATAAGGGATTTGATGTGATTGGATCTGGACCCATACCGCCCAACCCAATCGATTTAATAGGAAATCCGAGAATGGATGAATTGATCAATACATTAAAACAAACGTATAGCACGATAATATTGGATTCAGCACCGTTGGGTTATGTTTCAGAATATATTATTTTAATGAAATACACGGATGCTAATCTCTATATTGTCCGGTCTGACTACACAAATCGGAATAGTTTAACGAAAATCAATAAACTTTATGAGCGGAAGAAAATTACCAACGTTAGTATTTTATTAAATGATGTTAAGGCATCCAAGAGTTCCGGTTATGGTTATGGTTACGGGTATGGCTATGGCTATAAGTTTTGATACGAGCCTTGATTTTAAAACTCAATTCTTTCGATACTGAAACAGCCTATGATACTTAGCAACCATCCATAACAGAGTTGCATGTGTCTCAACAAATAAGTGATCGTTCTTTATGCCTCAAGCCCCGCTAAGTACACCTGTCTTATTCATTATTTTTAATCGGCCAGCTACTACGCAGTTAGTTTTTGACGCCATTCGAAACATTAAGCCTCCAAGGCTTTACGTGGCGGCTGATGGCCCTCGCCCCGGAGTTGAAAGTGATGTAGCGGCGTGCCAACAAACGAGGAAAATTATAGAGCACGTTGATTGGCCTTGCGAATTGAAGACCTTATTCAGAGATAAAAACCTGAATTGTGGTGTTGCGCCATCCTCTGCTATGAGTTGGTTTTTCGAAAACGAAAGTGAAGGTATAATTTTGGAAGACGATTGCCTGCCGTCAAATAGCTTCTTTTGGTTTTGCCAGGACCTTCTGGAACGCTATAGGGATGATGACCGTGTCATGCACATTGGTGGTAATAACTTTCTAAACAATGCGGAGAGGAACAAGGATTACTCGTATTACTTTTCCCGAAGCGGGCACATCTGGGGATGGGCAACCTGGAGCAGGGCATGGAAAATGTTTGATTATGAAATAAAGCTTTATGAAAAGATAAAAGCAAAGGGCTATTTTGATGACTTCTTTTTGAATGGGGTGGAAAAATTTTATCGGCTAAGAAAATTTGATAAGACGCTTGCCAGAAGGGGTAGTGTTGATTGGTGGGATTACCAATGGGATTTTGCACGTTATATTAATTCAGGATTATCTATTGTTCCTCAAAAGAATCTCGTAAAAAATTTAGGTTTTGGAGAAGGTGCTACACATACCACGAATAAAAAGAATAAAAGTGCAGGCCTGGAGGCTCTTGATTTGGATTTTCCACTGAGGCATCCACCATTTATCATTAGAGACATTGAGCGGGACAAAGAATATTTTAATGTGTTTATGAAGAATACAATTCTTTCAAAGTTTAAGTTATAGTGTTGCCAGGACAATTTGGAAAAGAATCCATTTTGGCCTTTTTTCGTTTTAGCGAGGTTAGTAATTATGACAAAGAATATTTCACCTAAGCTTGATACACCGGTATTATTACTAATATTTAATCGACCAGATACAACGAAGCAGGTCTTTGAGGCAATTCGGGAGTTTCAACCTTCAAAGCTTTTTGTTGCCGCGGATGGTCCGCGTCCAAATAAGCCGGGTGAATATGAGAAATGTGAGGAAGCCAGAAGAATTGCTACAGCCGTGGATTGGGATTGTGAAGTCAAGACCTTTTTCAGAGACAGCAATGTAGGCTGCGGAATTGGGCCCGCGGGTGGCATATCCTGGTTCTTTCAATGTGTGGAGGAGGGAATTATCCTGGAGGATGATTGCCTGCCATCTCCACTTTTTTTTAGGTTCTGTTCAGAATTGCTCGAGCGTTATCGTGACGACAAGCGGGTAATGCAGATAGGAGGTAGTAATTTTATAGAAGAATCAATCCGGGACAAAGACTATTCATACTATTTTTCAAATCATAATAATACATGGGGTTGGGCTACCTGGAAACGGGCATGGGATCTCTATGACTTTGATATGAGCAACTACGACTTGATAAAGAGCAGTGGTTACCTGGCTAACTGTTTTACGTATCATCATGAGTTTACTTTTTTTAAATGGATTTTAGATAGAACATACGCTGATATTCAGCATGTAAGTTGGTGGGATTATCAGTGGGAATTGGCCCGGAGGATTAATTCAGGCATAGTCATTGTACCGCAGTGTAACTTGATAATTAATATTGGGTTAAGGGCTGATGCAACGCATACTGTTAATGAAAAGGGGACCGGATCAAAATTAAAATTCGAAGAATTGACGTTCCCCCTGAATCACCCGGAATTTGAATTGACAGACAACGTCAAAGACAAGATTTTTTTTAACCTTGAGATTACAACATTTGCCTTACGGATGAAATTGAAAGTAAAGGCATTATTAAGGGGAGTCCAAAGTAGATTCACTGATGCTCGATAAAAGGGATTTTATTAATGTTTTGTATGTAATTAGTTTTCCTGTTTATGGGATCGGCGAATACGTATCTGCGGCAGTTAGCCCATCCATTGGCTATATTTTTGGAATTTCCATACACCTGTTGATTATTGTTTTTTATGGTATTGATCTTTTATTAAAATATGAGTTTAGCATAAAGGTAAACTGGATTTATCTGTTGATGACCGCCATGCAGTTGGCATGCGTAGCGGCCCTCTATGTAGCCTGGCATAAAAATATGCCGGGAACCAATGAGATTGGATTTATTACAAAGTCTATTCTGTTAGTCATTCCCTTCCATGCATTTATCGCCGTATTGTTATACAATAGTAAACACCAGGAAAGTTTCGCGCGATTGACTTTTTTAAGTTTTAGCTTGTTGATTTTGATAAATGTTATAGGCTTTTACGGATTAGGATTAACCAACAAAACACACAACATTGAAGGAAGGGTAGCATTTCCTTTTTTGGATGGCTTTTATAGTGCCGCATGTCTTTTAGCAATTGTAAATTTGATGTTGCTCTATTATATTAAACATTCGGTTACAAACCCGTGGCGACTTACTTACCTCATAGGCTATTTTTTAATAAATCTGGTATTACTGTACCTCATTAATTCCAGGTTGACCCTCTTGATATTTTTAGGAGTTATTGTGCTCTTTGTTGTTAATCGTTCCGGAAAATTCAGAGGATTGTTTTTGATCTCTATTTTTACCGTACCGATATTGCTTAATATGGGTTTGCTGCTTTACAAGATTTTAAACCTTCCTGTTTTTGTTTTCCTATTGAAACGTGTGAACCTGGTGGATGTCGCAACATTTAATGGAAGGGCTTTCCTTTGGCAACGGGCGCTGGATTGGTTATGGGAAGATCAGCGAGGGCTTTTCTTTGGAAATGGTGCGAATGGACAATATTTTTTGCATTTGGTGGCGGACCTCGCGGTGCACTTTGGCGTAAAGGAAGAGAATACACATCTACACAGCACTGTATTAATGACCGTCGTTGATCAGGGATTGTTCGGGTATTTGCTTCTCATGCTCATTTCGTATCGGGTATTTCTCTACTACAAAAATGAGTATAAAAAAAATAGTCCTGATGCAATCTTCTGTGCTGTAATCGTATTTATACTATTTGTGATGCAAGTGGATAGTTTTGTTTATCTGGGAAACTCAGGATATGTTATTCTTTGCATACTCACGGCAAGAATCGCGGTAAACTTAAAACCAACGTGAAAAGACACACAAAAATTGCCCTGGAATCAACAAAGGTGAAAATAAGGACACATTGATATACATCGTCATTCCTGTTTACAATAGAAAAGAATACACACGCAACTGTCTAGCCTCTTTACAGATTCAATCCATTGAACACCACGTAATTATTGTGGATGATGGTTCTACGGATGGAACTAAGGAGATGCTTGCGGAAGAGTTTCCGGAGGTTATAGTTTTATCCGGTGATGGAAACTTATTTTGGACAGCTGCAATCAATAGGGGGATACGCCGTGCCCTGGAATTAGGAGCGGATTACGTAATGACCCTGAACAATGACACCATTGCCTCAAATAATTTTTTAGAGAAAATGATGTATTGGGCTAAACAAACCCCAAAAGGTCTTCTGGGTGCTCTTGATATTGATGTAAACACGAAGAAGCCGTATTATGGGGGAGAGATTATTAACTGGGCCTGGGATACATCCCGCTACCTGTTAGATGAACTAAAGGAAGAGGATTATCATGGGCTTCATGAAGTTTCTCTTTTTCCAGCCCGTGGGTTGCTAATCCCGAGGGAGGTTTTTGAGACCATTGGTCTTTTTGAGGAAAAAAAGCTTCCTCACTATATTGCCGATTATGACTTTACGCACCTTGCTAAGCGAAATGGTTTTACTATTTATTGCAACTATGATGCCCGACTATATACCTATCCGGAGGAGGGGGGTGACCGAAAGATCACCAATAAAAAAACCTTAAGAAATTATTATAACCACCTGTTTAGTATCAAGGGAGGTGGAAACTTGAAAAACTTTACTATTTACACATTTAGAAACTGTCCAAAAGAATTAATACCAATCAGATTACTGATAGGTTATATGAGACGGTTAGGAGGCTTCTGGAAAAAATAGATTTCCAGAATCAATAACTATAGTTTGGTTTTTGTACTTGACCAAATCAAGAAGTTATTCCATCGAAAAGACCCAAGCCTCCTTAAACAAATTCTTCCAGCGGTACTGGTTTCTGACCTTCCTCGCATCTTCCAGATCCAGTGTGGAATGTATGTACACGTAATAGTAATTATTCTTTGGATTGAGAATGACATTTACATAGTAGCCTCTGTCAAGCATGTCTTTTGTAAATTTCATGGAATGACTCAAGACACTAAAGACGCCGACTACCACATAGTAGTGACCACGTGTTGCGGTAAATGACTCCCGGGGTTTTGCAGCTGGAGTCTTCGGTGCCTCTTTCTTTACTTCTACTTCCTTGACTGGCGCTTTAGGAATTTCTTTGGCCGGTTCGACCTTGGCTGGCGTCTTGGGAATTACCTTGATCCGTTCTTCTTCCTTGATTACTATAGGCGTCTCCATATCCTTTGGTTGTGGTCCGTCAGCGGCAACAATTCTTCCTGGATTTTTATTTCCTCCCGGAGGAATACTATCGTTGAGAGCCTCGTTGGCCAAAACAGGTACGGCTTCCGTTGTTGTAGTGGCCACTGTTTTTGATTTTTTCTTTCCGAGTTTTATACCGAGGTGGAGTTCGTGCGAACTGGTCGAAGTAAATCCGGAATTGAATGGAGGAAATTCGTAGCTATAACTAAATCTGAACCTTTCTTTCAGATTCATTCCGAGAAAAAGGGCTAATCCGTTATTTTGATTGTAACTTCCCCCGGTCCAGAACTTATCTTTAAAATAAATCAACGAGGCTGCTTCCCAGGCATCCTGCAAGCCATCTTCGGTTTGCCTATATAAAACATAAGGCTCCAGCGAAACATTGCCCATAACACCAACATTGAATCGATAACTTACGGAGTAAAGTCTGTTCCGCAGATTAGAAAGCTCAAAGTTGTTAAAGCTTTCTGTATTGAATGAGTTCGACTTAAAAATATCCGTCAATGCAAAGCCCACACGTAAACCTGCGAGTGTATATACAACGCCAAAGTTTCCATCGACATAAAAATTATTAGTAGAGGCATTTAGGATAGCAGGATCATTAGTATTCAACTCCTCCGCGGTAAGATCCAGTTTATTATGTCCAACACCTCCGGAAAGTCCAAATCGTATGGATTGGTTAGAGGCTATTGGAAGGACGTAGCCAAAAGTCGCCATGAAAGTTGTATTGCGCAATAATACCTGCTTATCAGAAAATAAATTAAAACCTAAGGCAACACGTTCACTTGTTGGGAATTGGACATTGACACCCGCAGTTACAGGAGCATCCTTAAAGTTGGTCCATTGTTGTCTGTAAACAAGGTTCGCCTCTAACTCATTGTTAATGCCTACATAGGCGGGGTTAAATAAGTAAGGATTAAAGAAAAATTGTCTGTAAAATGGACCAGGTGTCTGACCCATACTCGTGTTAAGGGAGAGAAAAAGTGTTATCGTATAGAGCGAAAATATTCTTTTCATAGGTAGAGGTTATCGAACAATTCTTACTGCACCCTTGAGATCCGTGTTGCTTAATTTTATAACATAATAGTATGCATCTTCTTGAAGAGGCTTTCCATCCATTGTGCCATTCCAATCGTTTTGGTATGGTGCTGCTTCATAGACCTTTTGACCAAAACGGTTATATATCGTTAATTGAGAATTTTCATAAAGTTCAATGCGCGGCCATTCCCAGACATCCTTAATTCCGTCACTATTTGGGGAGAAATAGCGGGGAATTTGTGCAAGCGATAGAAGGGTAGGGGTCACCGTAATCGTTACCTGGTCTGTTCCGGTCATACCTCCATTGTCGGTTACGGTAAGTTCAAAAACATACGTTCCCTCGATGAGGTTATTTAAATGCAGTTGCCCAAAAGTATCCTGCGTAAATGAGGCTGCATCAGGACCAGACACCTGAGCCCATGAATAAGTTGAAATTACACCGTCTGCATCAGTTCCTGTTCCATCAATTACCAAGTCGTTTACGGGTAGCTGGGTAGTAACATCATCACCGGCATTGGCCTGCGGAAGGATATTCGGCGGTTCCACAAAAACTTGAATTTCATCGGTTGCCGTCACCCCCTGGTTATCGGTGGCTTTTGCCGTGATCAAAAATGTTCCTTCAGGCACGTTGTTCCACTGGAAACTATACGGACTGGTCAGGTCTTCACCAAGCTTGGTTGTACCACTGAAAAACTCGACTCTAGTCACCGTTCCGTTGGCATCCGTAGCTGTCGCAGTTATTGAAATGTTAGATCCGGCCGTAAAAACTGAATTGTTCGCCGGGCTTGTAATATTCACTACGGGAGGCGTTGAAGGAGCACTTACCAGTATGCTTACGACAGGGGAAGTAGTTACCGCATTTTGACTGTTGGTGGCTTTTGCGGTGAGCGAATAACTTCCTGCAGGAACATTGTTCCATACAAAAGTATACGGACTCGTCAGGTCTTGTCCTAACTTAATACTACCATTGAAGAATTCAACTTTACTGATAGTACCAGTTGGTGTGGATGCCGTCGCTGTGATGGTGATATCGGAATTTGCAACAAACGTTGCGTTATTAGCAGGACTTGTAATATTTACTACGGGAGGGGT
>Ga0184629_10000105_pt1 | contig 33293 bp, 24 predicted proteins | sample PLM4_32_b1_FD_133158 | JGI IMG/M metagenome (GOLD analysis project Ga0184629, IMG submission 133158) | Groundwater sediment microbial communities from an aquifer in East River, Colorado, USA - PLM4_32_b1 | ecosystem: Environmental > Terrestrial > Soil > Riparian zone | place: USA: East River...
AACATGCTCCGATTAATCCCAATGCCCCTATAAAAACGAGGGCTGGTCTGAAATCTCCATCACGGGCCAGATAACCAATCACGATAGGAACGACCTTTTGTTACCACCCATGAATCGTTCCATGTCAGGAGATTACGTTTGTCAAAGCGTAAAATACTTGTATAAAAACAAAAATGAAGTTGCTATTTCGCCGTCCAGCCACCGTCAACAGTGAGCATAGAGCCTACCATGTAACTCGCGGCATCGCTTGCCAGGAAAATGGCGGCCCCCTGAATTTCCCGCAGCGTTGCCCAGCGGCCTAAGGCTGTCGCACCCACAATGAATTTTTTTACCTCCTCTGTTTCTGCTATGGATAGATTCATCTCTGTCAAAAATGGTCCGGGGCAAATTGCATTTACGTTGATATTGAAGGGAGCAAGTTCGAGGGCAAGTGCGCGGGTCATCTGCACCACGGCTCCTTTACTGGAAGCATAGGGAGTCCGGTTTGCCAGCCCGACAAGTCCGAGCGTGCTGGCCAGGTTGATAATTTTACCGCTTCCATTTTTTTTCATATGTGGTGTTACCGCCCGTGAGGCAAGCCACGTACCTGTTACGTTGACTTCCATTACTTTAGCAAAGTCTTCCGGGGTAACTTCATCGATAGGTCCGCGAATATTAATACCTGCGCTATTGATCAGAATATCGATTTTACCAAAGGCTTCAAGGGCCAATGTTACCATAGTCTCACTTTGATCCTTGTCGGTAATGTCTGCTCCGAATGAGATCGCCTTTGTTCTGTACATCGCACTAAGGTCATTGGCAGCCTGGGCCCCTGCTGAAGCGTTCCTGTTTACCAACATAATGTTGGCACCAGCCGAAGCCAGCCCGGCAGCCATGGCTAACCCTAAACCTTTGGATCCTCCTGTAATAATGGCGGACTTTCCGCTAAGGTCAAATTGTTTGATACCTGGAAGTGTTTCCATATTCCTGTCTTGTTAGAATAAAATCAGGGTGAATTATTTTAGTCCTAAACTTGCTTTGCTATAGGTAAATGATGCGGTTATATTTTGCTCCTCGGCTGCCAGGCGATCTTCGGCACTCAACTGTGATACTCTTGGAAGAGCGGGTTCAAATTTATGCTGTCTGACCATACGAAGAGTTCGTGCCAGTTCAACACCCGTGACACCATCAAAGGTTGCCCAATAGTCGTCCTTCAGACAAGGTATTTCCAATGGATCGCGTGTGATCATTTCCAGGTTAAAAGTAGTGTCCGGGTTGTGTTGCTTACAGATCGCCATGATCTTGGGCAGGTCGAGGATACCCACACCTAAGGGAACCTCAGCGAGGAGAAAGCCATCTTCATATTCATCCACTCCCATATCTTTAACATGCGTGCTGAACATATAGGGCGCCAGGGTTTGAATAACTTCCAGCGGGTCTTCCATCAGTGCGATGCTATTGCCAAAATCCAGGGTTACACCGATCCATTCACTGTTGAGCTGTTTTATCATGATGACAAGTTCCTTCGCCCGCCAGTCTTTGTGATTCTCTACCGCTAGTTTTACTTTATGCTTGCGCAGAATGGGCTCGGCTAATGCTAAAGAAGTCAAGGCAATCCTCTTGGAATCCAGAAATGCTTCGAGTGAATGAAATATTTCATATCGCCTGCCCGCTGAACACACTGTTCTTAAAACCCGGGCCCCGGCTTCTTTTGCACTGATAACCTCCTGCTCAAATCTTGAGACGTCTTCGGCTTTTCCGGGCATGCCAATAGATCCTTCCAGATAAAGGCCAAGCTGTTCTCTTCTGTCGCGTACTTTTTTTGCAAAGTCTATGGTCCAATCTTTTACGCCAACCTGAATTCCTCCGGCGCCGATATGATGGCAATGCTCAAGCAAGTCAATAGCGTTTAAAAACCCCGGATAATTTTTACTTTCAACTTTTGAATTCCAACGGCTTGCATAGGAATGAACAACTACACCCATACGCGTATCTTTAATTAGTCCAGGCGTAATCGGGAAAGACAAGGCCACGGCAGCTGCTGATGCCTTTCGTAAAAACTCTCGCCTGACTATCCGATCAGTGGGGGGGTCCGGGGTGGGTTGAGGTAGGTAATCTTTCATAAATTGATGGAAATGATTTATGGTGTGTCGGGACTTTTTATATCCTTAAGCATATGTTGATTCAGTTCGTTTGCCGTCCAGGGTACAACTCTTCCTTGTGAAGTGTGCCGTGTAGTACCTACGATACGCCTACTTACCGGGCTGGCATTATTTCCCCATTCATTTCGAATATAAGTCATAATGGCGGTAATCGAACCATCATCCATCGTTGAATGTGCGGGCATAATCGGGAGTATTTCGGGCGCATCATAAATCTTTCCCGCTACTTCAACCGGGCCTTCCATTCCGTGCAGGATGATAAGCGCTAATCGCTTGTCATCACCTAAGACCCAATCGGAGCCTATGAGGGTCGGAGCAAACCGTTTTAGTCCTGCGCCATCTGTCCCATGACATCCGGCACAGGTGGTGAGATAATGCTGTCTCCCTAACGCAAATTGCTGCCGATCTGCATCGCCCAGGAGTGCTTGTTGTTGCTGAGTTCCTGGCCCGGCGGTATGACCGGGCCATTCGAACATGGAGGCTAGTGCCTGCAGGCGTGATGACTCAATTTTAACATCCGATCGGGTAAAAATTCCTGGAGCGGAAGCAAGCTGAACAGGTTTCATTTTAAGATTGCCGCCCTGAATCGCCATCGCGGTGAGAATAGTCTTCTCCTGCCAGCCAAACGAGCCCTTAGCTACATCCAGCATTGATAAAAGGGCTGTAAGTTCTGCGGTGCTTCTCTTGCGGACAATGGAGGTGATGAGCATTTCCAGAAAAATTTCCTTACCTGGTGTATGTGTTTCCGGTAAGGGTGATTTCAGAAACTTTTGCAAAAATATGAACTCGTGATCCTGGAGACTGCTCAAAACCGCATCCCGGATAAGAGCCGATGTATCATAGTGTTCTACAATTCCTGCCAATAGTTCATGCGAGGCTTTTATTTCCAGTACTCCGGCCGTTAAAGCAAGCTGAAGTATTTCTTTTGCAGAGGCTTTGTCCCATGTTTTAAGAAGTTCACTTTCCAGTTTTACACGGACTTTTTTATCCGTCTTCGCGTACGGTTCAAGCAATCGCAAGGCTGTTGTCCTGACGAGTTCGTTTTGATCTGATAATAATTGGAAAAGCAGATCCGGATGGATTAGCTTTAATCCCTCCAGCGTCCACAGCGCATGGAACCGGCCCAGGGAGTTATCTCCTTTTAAAATTAAATCCGTGATCGACTGCTTAACACTGCTGTCATTTCGCTCTACCAATAAGCGCTGTGCCATATCCCGGTGCCATCCATTCGGATGAGACAAGTAACCTATCAATTCTTCGGATGATGCCGTTGAAAGTTTCTTTGAATTTGTTGCTTCCCAATCTTCGGGAATAATTCTCCAGATCCTTCCCAAGTTTACCGGTCGAACAAGCTGACGCGAAATAGTTTGCTCTCGCAGGTAAGGTGTTACATAAGCGCCGTGTTGAATAAGGCCTCTGTACATATCCGCCACGTAGAGCGCACCATCGGGGCCTGACGCAAGATATACAGGTCTGAATCTTTCATCCGCTGATGCCAGGAATTCCGTCCCTGGATGTGGATCATGTGCCGCCAGTATAAATCCATTTTCCTTGACGATGTTACGTTTGATCAGATTTCCGGATGGCTCGCATACAAAAACATTTCCATAATATTCCTTTGATAATGCGGTTCCTCTGTAGTAAAAGGGAGAGCATGCTGCCGTAAACTCTACCAAACGACCGGCATCATCCAGTGTTCCGGGTATGTAACCGCGATTAACAGCAGGGTTGGTTCGAATAGGATAAACTCTCCTGTCCATGGTGAGTCCATGATCTATGCCTGTCGTAGGAGTATGATTTTTATTCCGTGACAAATAATTCGGTGGAACCAGGTCGGCATGAAGTTGCGACCAATTATAATTATAATACAGCCGGCCTTCATCATCGTGGCTGAGGCCCCACTGCCCTCGAAACTCCGTACTGTCCCGCTCCCACGCTCCATCCACCAGGCGATAGCGAAAGCGGGACTTTACATTGTAATACCAATTGTCTATTCCACGCCAGAGTCCATTGCCCGAATGTTCAGGCATGGGGCTGCCGGCATAGTCGGGATCAATGAGCGTTTTTGTATCTGCTTTAAGATCGTGATCAATGTCTTGCGTCAGCCAGAGCGCTTCATTCTCAACGATCAAGGCGCCGCCCGGAACTAAAGCCATGGCGCGTGGCATGATCAGGCTGTCCAGGTAAATAAAACTAACATCCATCTGTCCGTCACCGTCTGTATCTTCGAGTATTGATACTCGTCCCACAGGTTCTTTTTCTCCTATTCCATCAATATCAGGCATAAATCCCCGCATTTCTACAACCCACATTCTACCGGCTTCATCGAACATAAATACAACAGGATCCTGAACCATGGGTTCAGCGGCGACAAGTTGAATCTTTAAGCCAGGTTCCAGCGCAAAGGAAAGTAATTCTTCTTCCGGAGTTTGTGCGGGAGAGGGACCATTAGCTGATTTAGTTGATTGGGTACCATCACAACTGAACAGGAACAAAATGCAGGCACTGAAAAAATATATAAAATTAATGTGCTTAAGCATGAGAAGAATCATTTCATATAAACGCAAAGACGCTTCTTTTAAAAGAAGTTTTCATAGATGCAAGTACCGTATTTCCTCAAGAAAAGCTGCTTTATACTTTGTCAGGATCTGGATGCGTCCATGGTTGGCGATAGGGACGCTGAAGCAAGCCATTGGTTTCGCGATCGCCAATAACTTCACGCTTCTTCGGATCATACACGATGGGTCGCCCTGTTTTCATGGACAGATTGGCTAAGATGCAGCACGCTGTGGAAATATGCCCTTCCTCGATATCCGCCACCGGGCGGCCTCCATTTTCAATAGCCGCGAGGAAGTCAAGCATATGTAATCTTGTGGCAGGAGCGGCATTCAGTTCAACATGTTCTTCCTTAAGATCTTCAGGGTATTTTTCCTTTTCGTAAACAACATCTTTATGAATCTTTGTCCCACCTTCACCATGCGGAATAAAATCACATCGCATTGTGCTTCCTTTTAAAGTGCCTTTGTCACCATACAAAATGAAGGACCAGGGATAGTCTGGATCAGCGGGGGTACCCCAGCTACGATGTTGCCATACGCAATTGAGTTCATTATATTCAAAAATGGCGGACTGTGTATCCGTAATATTGGACTTACCTTCTTTCTGCACATAAATACCTCCCGTAGAAACGATACTCTTGGGCCATCCGAGTTTCAACATCCAGCGCACCGTGTCAAACATATGGACGCACATGTCACCCATAATACCATTTCCATACTCCATGAAGGTACGCCACCATCTAAGGTGAGGCAGTCCATCATAAGGACGCAGGGGTGCAGGCCCGGTCCACATTTCGTAATCCAGAAAATCTGGTACGGGTTCCAATGGAGGATTGCCATTATTGCGCATGGGAAAGTAACAACACATCTCGACGTGTGATACTTTACCGAGAAGGCCTGCATCCACAATATTCTTTTTGGCATCAATAAGGTGGGGAGTACTTTTGCGTTGCGTTCCAACTTGCACAACTTTTTTATACTTACGGGCTGCAGCAACCATAGCTTCTCCTTCCATAACATCGACGCTAATGGGTTTTTGTACATAGACATGTGCACCTGCTTTTACCGCATCAATCATTTGTAATGCGTGCCAATGATCTGGTGTTCCGATCAGTACCATATCCATTTCATTTTCTGAAAGCATCTTCCGGTAATCACCATAAAGGCGAGGCGTCTTTCCTGACTTCTGTCGCTGGCTCACGAGTGTTGCTGCACCTTTCAACATGTTTTTATCTACATCGCAAAGTGCAACAACTTCCACAGGAACGACCTGGATTAATCGAAACAGATCGCTTTTACCATACCACCCGGTTCCGATCAATCCGACGCGGATAGTTTTTGCCGGATTGATAATGTCCATTCCCTGAGCACCCAGTGCCGTAAGGGCGAGAGATGCCGTAGCTCCTTTGAGGAAATGCCGGCGATTGATATTAAAAGTATTCATGGATGGTTATAGGTTTCTGTTGAAACGTGTGATTTCACAAGTATAAGAGCCAAATTACGTGTTCTAACCTTCAGGGGCAACTATCAAATGGTGATGCACACAGGTTTCGCTTCGTGAAGAAATTGCCCTTTTATAGGCGGGTTAAATACTAGACGGGCGGGATGTGAATAGCGCTTGAAGATTGTTTATGTATTGCAGGCTGAAGGTTTTCTCACGCAATGGCGCAATCTATGGTCCTACTAATGGGCATGTAGTTACAAAGGCAGTCTTCTTGGTCGCACTTGGAATATCCAGAAAATCATACTAATCATTTAATCAAAGTAATCAGCGGCCTTGTTGTTCCAAAAGAAGTTATGTAGAATTAGTCTATGGAATCAGAAAGATTAAGCAAAGGACAATTTCAGGTCGCGGCAACTGGCTTTCTCAGCCTGTTCTCCCTGGTCGGCATAATGTTTTATGGACTTCCATTCTTCTATGACTTTTGGGTAACAGATTTTGGTTGGTCACGCGCCACGGTTACGTCTGGAAATGCGCTTGCTAAGATCATCATTGGGCCGATATTCGGATTTATTGCAGGGTGGATTATCGATCGTTTCGGACCCAGGCGTTTGATGCTTTCCGGTATTGTAATGGGTGGCATTGCCTTGATTGGTTTGAGTATGATGACATCACTATGGCAGTTATATCTCTTTTATATGTTTAATGCCCTGGGATACATGTGCGGCGGACCATTACCCAATCAGGTATTGATTTCCCGTTGGTTTGATAAGGCACGCGGTAAGGCTATGGGCATTGCCTATTTGGGCATCGGTGTTGGAGGTATGCTTGTTCCGCAAGTAGCGCGGTGGCTTAACGTGAAATTTGGATGGCATGAAGCGTTGATGATTTTAGGTATACTCATGATTGCCATTGCTTTTCCGATGGCCTGGTTTGTAAAAGAAAATCCTGTTGGTGTTTCACAGCATGCTAAACAAGAGGAATCCAAAATTCCATTTCGAAATATTTTAAAAAGCTGGCCATTTTATCTTCTTGTTATCGGCAGCATGTGTTCCATCGGTGCGGTGGCGGGGACAAGTCAGAATCTTAAATTGTTTTTTAGCATCGATTTGAAATACTCGCAGGAACAAGCTGCCAATGTGCTCTCCATTGTTCTTGGTGCCAGTATCGTCGGGCGATTGTTGATGGGATGGCTCGCGGACCGCTGGCAAAAAAAATATGTCATGATACTGATTTATTCCCTTGTAGCCATTTCCATACCCCTTCTTTATTTTGCGGTAACACCCGGTGTGATCTATGTATTCGCTTTTATTTTTGGCGTTGCACTGGGTGGCGATTACATGATCATTCCGTTGATGGCTGCTGAGCTATTTGGTGTCAAAGTGATGGGACGCGTCATGGGACTTGTCATCACAGCTGATGGATTGGCGGAAGCCTTTGCGCCTATGCTGGCCGCAAGACTTCGGGATACCAGTGGAAGTTATGCGAATGGTTTTGCCGCATTAATTATTCTGGCTGTGATAGGTACGATTGCCGTTTCTTTGCTTCCTCGCAGAACGGAAAAGTCATGATTACCTTTCGTCCGATGAAGCTTGAAGATATCCCTGTCGGGCTTTCACTTTGTCGCGCTGCAGGATGGAATCAACGCTCTCGTGATTGGGAGTTGTTTTTACAGCTGAGCCCTAAGGATTGCTGTGTGGCGATGGATGAAGAAGGAAAAGTAGTTGGCACAGTTACAACAGTTCGCTATGAAGATCATTTTAGTTGGATTGGAATGGTGCTGGTTGATCCCGCCCGACAGCGGCAGGGCATAGGGATCCAGTTATTAAAGGAATCCATTCATATTTTACAAGATCAAGAAACAGTAAAATTGGATGCTACTCCTGCTGGACGCGAGGTATATTTAAAATTGAATTTTGTGGACGAATATCCATTGAGCCGAATGCTATGCAAGGCAGTTGCATCAGATAAACTTTCAAAATCGAATGCCAGACCGATACAACAAAGCGATTTACCCCAACTGCTGGAATTTGATCATGAAGTTTTTGGTGCAAACCGGCAAACTGTTTTAGAGTGGATGTGGGAAGGAGCGGCTCAATATGCTTTTTTAATGGAAGAGAAAAATCAAATTAAGGGATACTGCTTCGGAAGGACGGGTTATAACTATACCCATATTGGACCTGTCGTAACTCCGTATGTTAACGACGCGATCGATCTTGTTTCCGCTGCACTGCAAAATTGTGAGGGGCATCCGGTTATAGTAGATGCATTGCATCATACACCGGAGTGGTTGACATGGTTATCATCCATTGGTTTTGTTGAACAGCGTCGTCTTACTCGTATGTATCGGGGATCCAATTCCTCTCCCGGAGTTCCGAAAAGACAATATGCAATATTGGGACCTGAGTTTGGATAAGACTTAAACTTTATCGAATCTATCCAATCAATTGCCGCGAACATAAAAGTCTTTACATCTTCACCTGTTACTTCTTAAGGCTAAGCTTCTGTGCCTGCTTCTGGGCTTGCAGCGCTAGTTCAGTTGCCAGAAAACAATGTTCCTGCGACATAGCAGTTTCTGTCCGGTTGACAATATCATTAACGAGTTGTTCGCCATAAAACAAAGGTTCTTTGCTACAATCTATGTAACGGGTTTCCTTCTGATCGACAAGGAATAGATGGTTGCCGCCTTCGCGGCCTGCAATATCTACGTTCTTTCTCAATTCCATAAATCCCTCCGTTCCAAGAATCGTCAGTCGGCCATCTCCCCAAGTATTGAGTCCATCGGGAGTAAACCAATCTACACGAATGTAGCCAGCTCCCTCGTTACCACGGAGAGTTACATCGCCAAAATCTTCAAATTCAGGATATTGTGGGTAGTGAACATTTCCCACCTGAGCCGCCGCCACCGTTGCTTGTGTTGAACCCGTAAAGAAGAGGAACTGATCGAACTGGTGTGAACCAATATCGCAGAGGATACCGCCGTACATATCGTGCTTAAAGAACCATTCGGGGCGTGATTTAATATTCATACGATGTGGCCCAAGGCCAATCGTTTGTATCACCTTTCCAATGGCACCTGCTTTAACCAATTCACCGGCTTTAACGGTAGCCCTATTCTCGAGGCGTTCACTATACATGATGGAGTAGATGCGTTTGGTTTCCTTTTGAACCTTCTTTACTTCCGCCAACTGCTGAAGGGTAACAATGCCGGGCTTATCCACCATAAAGTCCTTGCCATGACGCATCACCTGGATGCCCAATGGTGCGCGGTCGACCGGGATGGAAGCACTGACGACGAGCTGAATCGAGTTGTCTTCCAGAATTTCCTTTTCACTCTTTGCGAGCTTAGCCTGTGGATATCTTTTGGCGAACGCTTCGGCTAAGTCAGGTTCTTTTGCATAAAATGAAACTAGTTGTCCGCCACCTCTTGTCACGGCATCTGTCTGGCCATAGATGTGACCATGGTTAAGTCCAATGACTGAGAATCGAATGGATGAAGTGCCAGGTAAAGCCTGTTTTCGTTCTTCGCTAATGATTGGTCTCCGATCTACCTTGTAGGGTGCTCCTGAAAGTTGATCCGGTATGGCGGTTGCCACCAGGCCTGCTGCTGTTGTGAGGGACTGTTTGATGAATTTGCGTCTATTAGCTTGCATAGCGATACGTGGTTATGCTACTATAATAGAATAATAAGCGTAAAAATTCAAATAAATCCGTTCCATTAGTTGCCGATCAACAAATGTTGTCTTCCTTTCATGGAAAGAATGTTAGAATAGATATCTTTTTGGAAATGAGTTCCTAAATTCGCTTCTGTAATTATATAAAAAAACCGCTATGAAATTAATCATGATCATTTGCTGCTGCTTTGCCGTTTGCGCTTTCGCCCATGTTTCGGCTCAGTCAAGTTTAAAGGTAGGGGATAAGGCACCTGATTTTTCGGGTAAAGATCAGGATGGAAGTCCGGTCAGCCTTCAGGCATACAAGGGTAAAAAAATTGTCTTGTATTTCTATCCCAAGGATCAGACCCCTGGCTGCACCGCGCAAGCTTGCAACCTGAGGGATAATATTGAAGTCTTAACAAAGGAAGGTTACGTTATTTTAGGGGTAAGCACAGATGATGAAGCATCGCACCGGGAATTTAGGGAAAAATATTCCTTACCCTTTACCCTCATCGCCGACACGGACAAGTCGATTACGCAAAAGTATGGTGTATGGGTGGAGAAGGAGCGCGACGGAAAGAAATTCTTTGGCACGGCAAGAACCACTTTTATCATTGACGGAAACGGCATCATTACCGACATCATCGATAAAGTAGAAACCAAAGACCATGCAGCCCAAATCTTAAAAGGAGGCTAATATCCAATATCCAATATCTAATATCTAATATCTAGTATCCAATATCAGTCTCTAAGCCTAAACGCAACATAAGCGTCCCCCGATTTAGACCCTACTTTACCACCTCCGCCGGCGGCAATAACTACGTACTGCTTACCGGCAACCTGAAAGATGCTCGGCGTTGCATATCCACCGGCAGGAAGTTTATATCTCCAAAGAATTTTTCCATTTGTTTTATCAAATGCTCTGAAGGTTTCATCTTTTGTGGCGCCTATAAAGACTAATCCTCCTGCAGTGACCGCAGAACCTCCAAGGTTTTGCGTGCCGGTGGGGGGCAATCCTTTTTGAAGAAGTTCCGGATATTCTCCTAAGGGCACTTGCCAAAGAATTTCACCACTATTCAAATCAAGCGCATTGAGCGTACCCCACGGAGGCTTTACACCGGGATATCCGAATTGATCCATCAAGGTGTTCCATCCGTCATGAACGTAGCGGTATTTCTGTTCACCTTCGTTTTTTGCGACAGCTTGTTTTACTTTTTTGATATCTTTTTTGTCGAATAAAAATGCGATTAATGCTTCAACATCTTCTGTCGAGAGGTTAGGATAAGCTGCCATTTGCCCTTTTCCAGATTTCAACACCGTGGCTACCTGCTCTTCTGTTCGTCTTTTGGAAATACCCTGAAGGGAAGGATAAACGGTAGTTCCGGCACGGTCAGCGCCGTGACACATGGTACAATTGTTTACGCTGTAGATCCGTTGGCCAGCCGATGCGAGGAGTTCTTCTTCTCCTGAAGGATCGAGTTGTTTCATTTTGATGAGGAGCGGAATTTCATTTGCGTTCACATACATAATGCCATGCTGCGGATCGAATGACGCACCTCCCCATTCTGCACCCCCTCGTGTGCCTGGAAACTGCACCACACCGTCCACGCTTGGCGGAGCATAGATCGTCCCTATTCTTGCTCCTATAATTTTATCTGTTATAAACTGATGTGATTCAGGGGAGATATTGGTGACGTCATTTTCTGAAAACGTATGCCTGACGAAAGGTAGTGGCTTAACGGGGAAAGGTTGCGTTGGCCAAACTTCTTCGCCCAACAGATCGGAGGAACGAATGGGTCTTTCCTCAATGGGAAACAAGGGCTCGCCGGTTTCGCGATTAAATATAAATACCATTCCCATTTTTGTGACCTGAGCAACGGCATCAATTTTTTTTCCGTCGTGAAGTACAGTAACAAGATTAGGAGGAGCAGGTAAATCGTAATCCCAAAGGTCGTGATGTACTAGCTGATAATGCCATATCAATTTTCCTGATGCGGCATCGATGGCCAGAAGGCAATTTCCAAATAGATTTTTCCCCCTGCGGTTTCCGCCGTAAAAGTCAAAAGCAGGAGAACCTGTTGGAATAAAAACAATCCCTCTTTTTTCATCGAGGCTCATGCCTGCCCAACTGTTGGCTCCGCCCACTTCCAGATATGCATTTTCGGACCATGTATCGTAGCCAAATTCTCCGGGTTGAGGTATGGTATGAAATGTCCATACAATCTGACCGGTCAGAACATGGTATGCTCTGATAAATCCAGGGGCCGCATCGTAACCCTCTCCTAATGCGGTGCCTTGAATTAAAAGGTCCTTGAAGATTACACCCGGTGAGGTTGCCTGAACGGCGAGCGTTGCTGGATCTCTACCAAGTCCTTCCCGTAAATCCACTTTTCCGCTCTTGCCGAAGCTACTAACGATGCTGCCATCATTAGCATTTATGGCGTACAAATACGGTCCTGCCGAGAAGTAGATCCTCTTATCTTCTTTTTCTTCCCAATAGGTAACACCCCGGTTAACGCCTGTAGCTTCTGTCCCGATGAATGGATCAAACTTCCAGTGTTCTTTTCCTGATGCAGGGTCAAGGGCAATTAACTTTAACTTAGGTGAAGTAACATATATCATTCCATTGGCAATGATCGGGTTACATTGAATCGCGGAACGATTGCCTGAATCAGCATCCGCTGTATGGTATGTCCAGGCAACTTCGAGTTGGTCCACATTTTTTGTGTTTATCTGATCTAGCCCTGAATAGGCTGTGTTAGCTTTGTCACCGCGATAAACGGACCAGGTGGAATATAAGGAGTCTTTTTGTTTGCAGGAGAGGATAACAAAAACAGTGACCAGGAAACAAATTGAATTTTTTGCGTGTTTAAATCCTTTCATAGTGTAGTAGGGTTTTCTTCTTCCTGATACTCATCAGGATTGTAATGCCTTGATAATCTACTTCTAATAGATAAAACAAACATAAGGAATAGTGTTTTTAGTACTGTGAATTATAGAATTGATATATCTAAATTACAACTTATAAAAATCATTGGGTTAACTCCCACATTCGAAGATCATGGTTTTCTTGGGGCCGACTAAAAAGTACACAATAAAAATTCAGGTGCAGAATTTATTTTCAGAAACTAAATCCCTTTGCGCGCTTAGCGTCTTTCCTTCGCGTACTTTGCGTGAGAATTTCAAGCAGAGGCCGCTAAGTTTTTCGCAAAGAGCGCTAAGTCCAAATTTAATTTTGTTACACCTAAATGAAATTGCCTTTTTAGTCAATCCCAAGAAAACCAAAATGATGACAATTGTGTCGTAAAATCATATGATATGAAAATAGGCATCGCAGCAGATCACGGTGGTTTCCATTTAAAGGAGTTAATTAAGTCCTGGCTTACGAGGTTAGGTCATGAAGTAAAAGATTTTGGTGCGTATGCATTAAATGACACAGATGATTTCCCTGATTTTGTTGTGCCCTTAGCAAGTGCTATTGCCAAAAGCGAGAGTGAACGCGGCATCGCTATTTGCGGTAGTGGAGTAGGAGCGTCCATTGCGGCAAATAAGATCAAGGGTGTCCGCGCTGCTTTGATCCTCGATGGGTTTTCAGCCCATCAGGGAGTTGAAGACGATGATATGAATCTGATGTGTCTGGGTGGAAGGGTGGTTGGTAATAAGCTTGCAGAAGAACTGATCACCGTCTTTCTGAATGCTAAATTCATAGGGGGCGAAAGACATCGCAGAAGACTCGATAAAGTTAAAGCACTAGAAAAATAATGCATACCCTATACCTTACACCTTATACTATACCCTATACCTTACCTAAAAAATAATGAAAGGTGATAACTATGTCTTCGGAATGATCGGTCTTGGAACCATGGGCCGCAACTTATTATTAAACATGGCCGATCATGGCTTCAAGGTAGCCGGACATGATAAAGATCAAAGTAAGATCGATGCCCTTGGCAAAGAGGCAGGAAAGACAAATGTAAAGGGCTTTCTTTCCGTAAAGGAGTTCGTGGATAGCCTGCAAAAACCACGGGCGATCATGTTGCTCGTCCCCGCCGGAAAAATAGTTGACAATGTTATTGCAGAGCTTGCTCCTTTACTGGATGCAGGTGACCTGATTATCGATGGCGGAAATTCCCACTTCACCGATACCAACCGGAGAGTGGAAGAGTTGAAATCGAAAGGATTGCATTTTTTCGGAATGGGAATTTCCGGCGGTGAAGAAGGGGCGCGTAAGGGGCCCAGTATGATGCCGGGAGGGGATAAGCAGGCGTATCAGGTTGTTCAACCCATTTTCGAAGCGGTCGCGGCAAAAGTAAAGGGTGAACCTTGTGTAACGTATATCGGCCCCGGTGCATCGGGACATTTTGTTAAAATGGTGCACAATGGAATTGAATACGGCATCATGCAATTAATTGCCGAGGCGTATGAGATGATGAAAAAAGGATTGAACCTGCAGGAGGAAACGATTCATAGTACTTTTAAAGCCTGGAGTGAAGGAAGACTCCAATCATTTCTGATCGAAATCACCCGCGACATTCTTGGTTTTAAGGAAAATGGAGCCGATCATTTACTGTTGAACGATATTAAAGATGAGGCGAGGTCAAAGGGCACAGGCAAATGGACGTCACAAGTGGCTATGGATTTACAGGCACCACTCTCCGTCATCGATGCGGCTGTTTCCATGCGCGACCTCTCAAAGTACAAAGCCCTGCGTGTTAAAGCCGCTTCTTTATATAAAGGCAATGAAACTAGTGTTAAGACTTCCGGGAAAGAATTTATTCAGGCCCTGGAAGGAGCGCTTTATTTCTCCACCATCATCGCCTACGCGCAGGGCATGTACCTGCTCTCCCAGGCATCGAACGAGTTTAAGTATGATCTGAAACTGGATCGTATTGCCTTAATCTGGCGGGGAGGATGTATTATACGTTCTGCTTTTCTGGAAGATATTTATCAGGCCTATAAAAAGGATTCAGCTTTGCCGCATTTACTTTTGGATAAAAACATTCAGGAAAAAGTCATTGCTCTAATTCCCGGAACACGTTCGGTATTATCCACTGCGATTGCAGCCGGCATTGCAATGCCTGCCTTCACGGCGGCATTAAGTTATTTTGATAGTTTGAGAAGCGCGCAAATGCCATCCAACCTTATCCAGGCACAGCGTGATTATTTTGGTGCGCACACCTATGAACGTATTGGTAAAGAGGGCGTATTCCATACCCAATGGTTTGTCAAGTAACCCATCCGCTATAAAATGAATCAAGCAAAAAGTCCCCTTCACGAACAGTCTATTGTCTTTTTTATCTTTGGTGGTACGGGCGATCTGACCTCGCGTAAGCTAGTTCCGGCGTTGTATAATTTATTTCTGGACGGCTGGATGCCAGAACGTTTTAGAATCATCGGCTTAGGGCGCACCCAACAAAACGATGATCAGTTCCGGAATTTACTACTGGACGGCGTCAACAAGTTCTCGCGTCGTGGAAAAGCTGAACCTGAGAAATGGAATACTTTTGCAGCGCATGTTGATTTCCAGGAATCCGACATTATGGATGGCGAAACCTACGAGAAAATCAGGGAGAGAATAAAGAAGGCCGGGGAAGAATGGAAGACTGACCCCTGTGTCATTTATTACCTGGCGGTAGCTCCGCGGTTTTTTGCGCCGATTGCTGAAAGTCTCTCAAAGCATAATCTGGCTACGAATTCAACGAAATCAAGAATCGTCATCGAAAAACCTTTTGGAAATGACCTGGACTCTGCGAAGGTATTAAACAGACTGCTGAATAATATATTTTCAGAGAGCCAGATTTATCGAATTGATCATTACCTGGGAAAGGAAACGGTACAGAACATTCTGGCGTTTCGTTTTGCCAATTCTATTTTAGAACCAATATGGAATAGAAATCATATAGACCATGTTCAGGTATCCGTCACGGAACAACTGGGGGTAGGCGACCGGGGAGGATATTATGACGAGGCTGGCGCATTGCGCGACATGGTACAAAATCATATTCTGCAACTGGTTTGTCTGATGGCGATGGAGCCCCCGGTAAGCTTTCAGGCCGATGAAGTCCGCAACCGTAAGGTAGATGTCTTGCGGGCCATGCGTAAATTCAAGCCTGAAGATATCCAGAAGAATGCCGTTCGGGGTCAATACGGCAAGGGATGGATAGAAGGAAAAGAAGTTCCAGGGTATCGTGACGAGGAGGGAGTGGCTCCTGACTCGAACACTGAAACTTTTGCGGGGATCAAGTTTTTTGTGGATAACTGGAGATGGCACGGCGTACCGTTTTATCTCCGCACTGGAAAACGAATGCATGAATCTTCATCGGTGATAACGATTCAGTTTAAGGATGTACCACACATGATCTTTCCGGCCGAAGCCATTGAGGGCTGGCAACAAAACCGGCTTATCATCAGCATACAACCAGAGATGAGCATTCGGATACAAGTACAGGGTAAACGCCCGGTACTGGATATGATCCTTAATCCCGTGGATCTGATTTTTGACTACAGTGGAAAGTACAAGGGAGAAACTCCGGAGGCTTATGAAACCCTTTTGCTGGATACGATGCTGGGTGATCAAACACTTTTTATGCGTGGCGACCAGGTAGAAGCTGCATGGGATTTGTTAATGCCAATACTGACGGCGTGGGGAGGTAAGAAAAGTTTAAGTTTCCCCAACTATCCGGCCGATTCCTGGGGACCTGAACTCGCAGAGTCGTTGATCGCTAAAGATGGTTTCCATTGGTTTGCGCTTCCACTGAAAAATTAAAAAGTGGTGATAAAGGTATTTAAGAATCCGGAAACACTGCTTCCTGCCTTAGCCGATTATGTGGTAACCCATGCCCGTGAGTCGATTAAAAGCAGTGGAAGGTTTAACTTCGTATTGTCGGGAGGAAGCTCACCTAAAAGACTGTATGAGCTCCTAGCTTCTGAAGCCTATAAGAGTGTCATAGAATGGCAAAGAGTATATTTCTTTTTTGGCGATGAGCGTTATGTGCCGCTGGATCATCCGGATAGTAATTTTCTGATGGTAGAACAGGCATTGTTTACACCGTTGGGCATTTCTGAAAAGCAGACCTTTGTCATAAACACAGCACTTGCGCCGGCCAAAGCTGCGCATGACTATGAACAACGTATCCGCCAGCATTTTAAAAATGGTGATTGCCGTTTTGATCTGATTTTGCTGGGCCTGGGCGACAATGCACATACCGCTTCACTTTTTCCTCACACGGATGTGTTGTACGAAAAAAAAGCTTTGATAAAAGAAATCTTTGTTCACGAAGTAAACATGTACCGCATCACGTTTACAGCGCCGTTGATTAATGCTGCACACGCTGTAGCTTTTCTTGTTTTCGGATCATCCAAAGCAGAAGCTGTGCGCCATATTTTGAAGGATACAAAAAACATAGAGGAATATCCAGCCCAACTCATCCACGTGGAGAATGGAGAACTCCAATGGTTTGTAGATGAGGCAGCGGCAGGCGAGCTTGATGTGGGTTCAATGCAGTAAGCTCAATGGTACCAGCGATTCCAGTCTTTCGGCGATGACAATGTGCATGTGCCATAGCGGGGACTCCGTGTTGCATTGTAATTTTTGTTTCTTAAATTAGTTCTGTTACGTGGGACAAAGGCAGCAGATCGCTAAAGCCGCTCGTTCATCACTTGGCATTAGCTCTTAACCCCCTTGTCACGTGCTCTAACCTTGCCACCGGCTGGACAAAACAACTTACGTAAAAAAAGGGAATGAGCACAGATAAAAAATAGACAGGGATCTTGACAAAACTCAAACAACCTTAAATACCCTTCAACCCATCCGTATGAAAATACTTCGTTTCATTTTCGGACTCCTTGTTGGATTTATTCCATGGACTGTTTCAGGGCAAATTGTTGCCAATAAAAAATCATGTATTCCATGTGAACAACTTCAAGACCTTCGTCTGCCGGACGTCACTATTTTGAAAATTGAATCTTTACCGAGTGATACCATCAAAAGTCAAGTAGATTGGATACCAACTGTTGTCATTAAAGTACCATTCTGTCGCGTACTGGGGAAAATAAGCAAAGAAATAAATTTTGAATTACTGCTGCCGCAACAATGGAATGGGCGGTTTTTAATGTCTGGAAACGGAGGTTTCGCGGGGAGCATTCAAAATAGTTTAAGAAATTACATCAATGAGGGATATGCCATAGCGGGCACTGACACGGGACATCAGGGATTTGAGTTACTTGCCGACTGGGCGCTTAACAATATGGAGCGACAACTCAACTTCGGCCGTTTGGCAGTCCACCGAACCGCAGTCGTATCCAAATCTATTATTCATAGTAACTACTGTGCTGACGCTGCTTATTCATATTTTCTTGGTTGCTCACGGGGTGGAGGTCAGGCTATGGTGGAAGCGCAACTTTATCCCGATGATTTTAATGGGATTGTAGCAGGCGCACCAGCGTTTAGCTGGCCAGCTATCGGAGCCAAGTTTATCGAAGGTTGCAAGAATAATTACCCCAACCCATCAGATGTCAGCATGCCTGTGATCACAAATGACAATTTAAGATTGCTTCAGGATTATGTCTTACGGCAATGTGACAATTTAGATGGTGTGAGTGATCGTATAATAAACGACCCGCGAGACTGTAATATTGACTTTTCTAAATTACCGCTTTGTCCTGATAACAAGGCTGGAACAAACTGTTTCACTCAAGAACAGATAACAGCCATTAAATCTATCTACAGTCCAGTGATGGTTGACAATAAAATGGTCTATCCGGGCTTTCCAGTAGGTTTAGAAGCAGAGGTCGGGTCTTGGGATACATGGATTAGTGGAACAAGTCCTTTTCTTCAAAAAGCCCCAAGCTTACACTACATGTTTGGTACAAATATGTTTAAGTATTTAGTTTACAATGACCCATCATGGGATTACAGAAAGCACGATTTTAAAAACTTTTTTGAAGAGACAAGTTATGCATCAGCATACCTTGATGCCACACAGACTGACTACAGTGGACTCAAAAAGGCAAAAGGAAAAATGATTATGTATCACGGATGGAATGACCCCGCTCTTTCCGCATTCGCCACTATTCAGCACTATGAGGAAGCCATGAAAAAGGACAAAGATTTACAGGCCTATATCCGATTATTTCTATTACCCGGTGTGCTGCATTGTGGTGGAGGAACCGGACCTGACAATGTTGATTGGGTTAAACTAATTCAGGATTGGGTTGAAAACAATAAAGCACCTGAACGCATTGTTCTATCAAAATTAGAAAAAGGAACAGCGGTGATGACCCGACCAGTTTTTCCATTCCCTAAGCTGACGATCTACAACGGAAAAGGGGATGTAAATCTGGAGAAAAATTTCAAAGCCAGAACGAATTGACAGATCAAGGGTGACCAAATTGGCGTGAAATAAGGATTGATAAGGCACCGCACGATGCCAACAAAGTGCATGATTGGGCTATCGGCCACCCGGAGGACAATGCTCCCGCAAATAGGCTGTGTACAATGTAGATAAATGCGTCAGTGAACCCTCCCCTTCGGACAGGCCGTGCGTTCTGTTGGGGTAGGGCATGTATTGAAATTGCTTATTGTATTTAATGAGTTCATTCAATAACATCTCTGCATTCTGATAATGCACATTATCATCTCCGGTGCCATGGATGTAGAGCAGGTTTCCTTGCAGATTTTTTGCGTATGTTAACGGAGAACCTCTTATGAAGTCATCCATATTTTCCTGCGGTAAGCCCATATATCTTTCCTGGTAAATATTGTCATAGGTGAGTTGAGAGACAACGGCTGATATAGCTATTCCGGTTTTATAAATTTCCGGATATTGAAACATCAGGTCCAGTGTTGCAGATCCGCCTCCGCTCCATCCCCATACAGCAATTCTTTCCGGATCAACGAACGGCCACTTTAGAACTTCTCTGGCCGCAAGGGCCTGATCGCGAATATTTATCACACCCATTTTTCGGTAAATGGATTTCCGCCAGGCATTTCCCTTCGGTACGGGTGTTCCGCGGTTGTCGATGGAGATGTAAATGTATCCGTCTTCACGCAGGTCACCGTTATACAAATAATTCTTAGACGAACCATAGCTGTCTGTGACCGTCGCTACACCGGGTTCAGTGTATACGAAGAAAAGTACGGGATATTTTTTTGATGGATTAAAATTTCTGGGTTTCACCATCCATCCGTCCATTTCAATTCCCTCTTCTGTTTTTATTTTAAAAAACTCTGTGGTCTCTTCTTCCTGCACTTCGGGAAGGTATGCGGTGATATTCTCTTTTTCATTTAATGCCTGATGCTGCGGCAGGCTGATCAGTTCACCAACAGGCCGGGTATGCGTATTGCTGAAAATATGTATCGCAAATTTTCCGGAGGGTGAAACATTGTATTCGTGAGTGCCAGACAAGGTTGAAGGTGTGATTCTTTCCAACTTCCCTTTTCCATCGAGTTTTGTCCGGTACAAATACTTTTGAGTAGCATTGGTGGGTGATGCCAGGAAATAAACGAATCCACTACTCTCGTCAATTGCTTTAAGGGATATCATATCAAAATCCCCTCCTGTCACCAATGCTTCTTTCTTTCCATCATTACGGATTCGGTAGAGATGCCTCCAACCATCTTTTTCACTCGTCCATAAAAACTCCTTTCCGCCGGCTAGCCAATGGATGGGATTCTTAAAATCTAACTTATACGTATCCTCCTCGGGAACCCTGATATCCACCCAGGCCGCGTCTTTTTCACTGCTGATAACCGATGTATTCCCCGTGGCTGCATGACAGCGGATGATCTTGCTTAGGTTTTGTTTACGGTTCAGTTGCTGAATGAGAAATTCATTTGTACCCGGAATAAATTCCAGCCGTATGAGGTAGTGTTGCCTGGGATCACCTTCAATCTTCATCCAGGTCGTTTTCGAAGTCGCAATATCAACCACACCAATGCGGCAGGCCGAAGGACTTTGTCCTACTTTAGGATATTCTACAGGGATCACCCTTGAATAAATTGAATCGGTATTGTTGATCATGTAAAAATCGCGTGTACCATGGGCATCTACTTGCCAGTAAGCAATGGATTTGCTGTCCGGACTCCAGCGGATACCATCACGGCAGGCAAACTCTTCTTCATACACCCAATCAAAGGTACCGTTGATAAATTTCCGGTTACCATCCGTAGTAAGTTGTTGGATGGCCTGGGTTGAAAGGTCTTCTACATAGATGTTGTATTCGCTTACATACCCGACCTTGGTTCCATCCGGAGAAAACTTGGCAAACATCAGTGATGATGGTGGTCTGGAGCTTCCAATTTTTTTCAACGTATTGTCCGTGAGCGTCAACACCCAATAATCGCCTTTTGTGTTAATGCGCCAGACACGCTTTGCGTTGGTGTAGATCAATAGTTTTTTCTGATCCTCCGAAAATGTGTATGCGTCGATACGTATTGGTGTGGTCTGTCCAGCCGGGGTAAGTTGTTGCTTATTTACCAGTACCTCGTGCCCGTTAGCCGGTAAGGTGTATTGAACAATTTCATTTTCTTCAACCTGGTAGTAGGCGTTGCCATCTTTTGACCAACGGATATCCGCTGGTTGAGCATGCACACACGTTAATGCTGTCCAGCCAATGAGCAGGAGTAGACATCTTATTTTCCGGAACCGGATCATAGGATAAATTTTTTTTGTTTTGAGTTAAAGTTAAGTGCTAATACAAAATGTAGCGAGCTATTGACTTTATCATGCTTAGGTAATCCAATGCAACGTCTTCGCCTCAACCGGATTTACAAACGGAGTTTTGTTTTGTTGTGATAAATCCCACTGTCGCTTCAGTTCATGATACCAACGGGCTTGGGCATCTGGCTCGCCCAGCAGCATGAGCGTTGGTTTTGATTTTAATCCTTCCCCTAATTTTTTAAAAACCCCCAAATCCTGATGGATGAATTGTTTGCCCAACTGCCGTAAGGGCCACCAGATAAATTTTACAAATTCCAGCGAAGTATAAAAGATATGGTTAAGTTCAGTTTCGTTCTCATTGATGGGAGTGAGGCAGGTGATGGAAACGATTTCACTTTTCCCCACCTGGATATGTTCCAGGCGAATACCCGGAAGCTGAAAATTTATTTCAGTAGAGGTTGCTCCTTTTAATATGGAATATCCTTTTGAGTTCGAGGAAGGTGTATGCCGCGTCATCTTAAAGCCCAGATCAACGGGCTCAAATTTTTTCTCTTTCAACTTTAGACCTTTAGCCGAGCGCCAGTACCACGACTGATGCACGAAGGTTACGTGCGCCGGGTCAATCAATCCAATCACGGCATGATCAATGTCGGCGGGCATGATTACTTTTTCAACGAAAAGGAATTTTTTATGGGCCGGAATTAACAGGCTAGGAAGGCGTTCCTCAGCGCCCAGTAACAACGTTTTGTTTTGAGGAATGTAAACCCAGATCGTGCCACTAATTTCCTTACAAGGATACTGAAACACCTTGATCTTTTTCGGATCAAACTTTTCGTCGGCCAGGGCGGGGATTCCTAAGCATGTGCCGGTATGATCAAACTTCCAGCCGTGGTAACAGCATTGTATGACTTTGCCATCATACCATCCCTGGGAAAGTGGAACACCCCGGTGCGGACAATTATCTTTTAGGGCAAAAGGTTTGTCATTTTCATCCCGGCCAAAGACAATGCGCTCGCCCAGTATTTCTTTGGCAACAAGTTTCCCCTGCTTCAAAAAGGAGCCGTGCATCGTGAAATACCATAGGTTCTTAAGAAACAGTGATTCCGTCATTCGAAACGCATTGGGAAAGGACCAAAGAAAGGGGTAAAGAATAAGTTTCCAAAATTACGGTGCCGAATAAATCCGCAAAAAATTATGACCTCAAACGCTTTCCGCAATCGTTTTCTGTAATTTTAGTTCTTTATTTTTAATATTTTAATCCCTTATTTGAACCAAACATCTAAAACCTAATGAAAAGAAAATTACGCATGGGCATGGTAGGTGGAGGACTTACCTCTTTTATTGGCCCAGTTCACCGTAAGGCAGCCGGTATTGACGGAGAAATCGAATTGGTCTGTGGCGCTTTCAGTATCATTCCCGGAGAATCCAAAGAAACGGGAGAAGCGCTGTACCTCAATCCCAAACGCGTCTATGAGACCTATCCGGAAATGTTTGAGGCAGAAAAGAATATGCCGCCCGAAAAGCGAATAGATTTTGTATCAGTTGTAACACCCAATCACGTTCACTTCGGTCCATCCAAAATGGCACTGGAATGTGGTTTCCATGTGATTGTCGAAAAGCCCATATCATTCAATCTTGAAGAAGCAAAAGCATTGCAAAAATTAGTTGCAAAGACAGGGTTGGTCCTGGGACTGACGCATACCTACACGGGTTATCCCCTGGTGAAAGAAGCACGTGCTATGGTGGCGGCGGGGAAATTCGGAAAAATCAGAAAGGTATATGTAGAATATCCGCAAGGGTGGCTCTCTACTTTATTGGAGGGAACGGGAAATCTGCAGGCATCCTGGAGAACAGATCCTAAGCAATCCGGAATGGGTGGCGCGATCGGTGATATCGGTACGCATGCGGCAAACCTTGCGGAGTACATCACCGGAAGAAAAATAACGGAGATCTGTGCCATGCTGAATACGGTTGTAAAAGGCCGCTTGCTGGACGATGATAGTTCGATGCTGCTCAAATTTGACAATGGTGCAACGGGTGTGCTGTTGGCAACTCAGGTGGCGGCAGGAGAAGAAAACAACCTGAACATCCGTGTTTATGGTGAAAAGGGTGGATTGGAATGGAAGCAGGAAGATCCCAATACCATGATTTTAAAATGGCTTGACAGGCCAAAGGAAATTATCCGTGCCGGTCAAAGCTATCTGTCTGATGATGCAAAGAAATTTACAAGAACACCGGCGGGGCACCCGGAGGGGTATCTGGAAGCCTTTGCGAATATTTATCGCGGGTTCACGAAGGCTGTACGGGATTATAAGCCAGGCAAGAAAATTAACACCGCCAAATATGACTTTCCAGGTGTAGACGATGGAGTGCACGGCATGAGCTTCGTTCAAACGGCGGTAAAATCAGCAAATTCAACACGGAAGTGGACAAAGCTGAAATAATATCCCACATCTCTAAATCAATGTCTAACCTAACAATTCTGCCTTTTAATGAAAACAATTAAAGGACCCGCGATCTTTCTCGCGCAGTTCATGGGCGATAAGCCACCATTTGATAACCTCAAGACTATTTGTAAATGGGCATCCGCACTCGGCTATGTCGGGGTGCAGATACCTGCTTGGGATGCGCGCTGTATTGATTTAAAGAAAGCGGCCGAAAGTAAAGATTACTGTGATGAGTTAAAAGGAATTGTGGAATCGTGTGGCCTTCAGGTCACCGAATTATCTACACACTTGCAAGGTCAGCTGGTCGCAGTACATCCTGCCTACAATGAGATGTTCGATGCCTTTGCACCTAAAGCCTACCACGGAAAGCCTAAGGAAAGAACGGCATGGGCTATTGAACAACTAAAATTTGCTGCGAAGGCAAGCAAGAATTTAGGATTAAAAGCTCACGCTACATTTTCCGGTGCATTGTTATGGCACACTGTTTATCCCTGGCCGCAGCGCCCCGTTGGAGTAGTGGAGGATGGCTTCAAGGAACTAGCAAAACGATGGTTGCCAATTTTGAATGCTTTCGATAAGGCAGGGGTAGATCTATGCTACGAAATACATCCGGGGGAAGACTTGCATGACGGCATTACGTTCGAGCGTTTTTGGGAAGCAACAGGCAAACATACACGCTGTAATATACTGTATGATCCAAGCCATTTTGTGCTGCAACAATTGAATTACCTTCAATACATTGACTTCTACCATCAATTTATTAAGATGTTCCACGTTAAGGATGCAGAATTTAATGCCACCGGAAAGAGTGGAGTATACGGCGGTTACCAGGATTGGGTTAACCGCCCCGGAAGATTCAGGTCGTTAGGTGATGGACAGGTTGATTTTGAGTCAGTCTTCTCTAAGTTAACCCAGTATGGATACGATGGATGGGCAGTATTGGAGTGGGAGTGTGCGATCAAACATCCGGAGCAAGGCGCGGCAGAAGGAGCTCCGTTTATTAAGACCCATATCATCCGCGTAACCGAAAAAGCCTTTGACGATTTCGCCGCTACCGGTAAGAACCATAAATTTAATAAGAGAGTCTTAGGCCTGTAGGGCAAGGCTTAATAGATTTACCAACCCTTTAATAGTGAACGCCAATGAAAAAATTACTCGTACTGATCGCGCTGCTATGGATTGCAAGCGTATCGATGACATCGTGTGGATCGAAAAAAGAAGAAGCTAAGGAGTCGGAAGATGCTTACGCCGAACATGAAACAGCTGAGCCTGAAAAAGAATCGTCGGCTGACCTGATCGCACAAGGGCAAGTCCTGGTAGATGCAAGTGATTGTAAAACATGTCATCATCCCACCAATAAAATTATTGGACCATCGCACACCGATGTCGCAAAGAAGTATGATTTTACAAAGGCGAATGTAGGCTTGCTGGCCGGTAAAATTAAAAACGGTGGTAGCGGTGTCTGGGGAGAAATTCCAATGTCACCACACGCTGATCTTTCTATGGCAGATGCGGAGAAGATGGCGATGTATGTGCTTTCCCTGGATGGAGAGCAGCCCAAGGATTAAATTGGACTTCGTCATTACCCGCTTGTCACCGTGGGGTACGGAAAAAATGTTTGAAGACGTGTGCACTTCGTAGTACGGGGATTGCTTCAGTCGTACTTCTCACTACGTTCGAAGACTCCTTCGCAATGACGTGCTTGGGACGACATTACTATTTTTTTCGTGTCCCACGGTGACAAACTCGCAATGACGATGTCTTCACTTTCTATAAAAAATAACTAAATGAAAAAAGTTTACAGTACGATTTTACTCTTGCTTATCAGTTCCATAACACTTACCACCAAAGCACAAAATTCCCTTACTGTCAAAGAAAAAGAAGAAGGTTGGAAACTTCTTTTTGATGGAAAAACCACTTCAGGCTGGAGAACTTTTAACACCGATAAAGTTGGAGCAGGATGGAAGGTCGCTAACGGAGCGTTATACCTTGACAAAAGCGTCAAAGAAGGACGTGGCGACATTCTCACAGACAAGGAATACCAGAATTATGAGCTTAGCATGGAGTGGAAGATTGATGCTTGCGGAAACAGTGGCATTATCTTCAATGTAGTGGAGGATTCAAAGTATGACGCTACTTATTTGACCGGACCGGAAATGCAGGTGCTGGATAATAGCTGTCACCCGGACGCAAAAATCATTAAACATCGCGCCGGCGATTTGTACGATCTGATTTCATGTTCAAAAGAAACCGTTAAACCGGCTGGTGAATGGAATCGTGCCCAAATTATTTCCAACCGTGCGAAGATGGAGTTTTGGTTGAACGGGACAAAAGTGGTCGAGTTTACGATGCACACTTCGCCGTGGGATGAAATGGTTTCGAACAGCAAATTCAAAACGATGCCCGACTTTGGTAAAGCGCTGAAAGGGCACATTGCTTTACAAGACCATGGCGATCAGGTGTGGTTCAGAAATATTAAAATCAAGGAATTAAAATAGAACCTGTAGCCTGCTACGATAACAAAAGTGCGTCCAGGCATTGCGTGTTGGATATCAACGACTGTCATAATGAAATCATATTTATCAATTTTAATACTGTTCTGTTTACTTCTTTCTTGTCGCGAAAAGCAGCTCCCCAGAGTATTGGTCTTTTCAAAAACAAAAGGCTACCGGCACGAGTCCATTGATGCGGGCAAGGGTGCTATGATAGCGCTTGGCAAAAAGAATGGATTCGAAGTTGACACAACAGAGAATGCAGATTTATTTACGGAAGAAAATCTCAAACGTTACCAGGCCATAATTTTTCTAAGCACTACGATGGATGTACTCGATGTTGTCCAGCAAGCTGACTTGAAGAGATTCATTGAAGCCGGAGGAGGATTTGTAGGAATTCACGCTGCAGCGGATACGGAATACGAGTGGCCCTGGTACGGAAAATTAGTGGGCGCTTATTTTAAGAGCCATCCAAAAACTCAGGAGGCCAGGGTAAAGAAAGTAAAACCATTTGGAACAAATGAATCTCCGGATACCTGGACGCGCACGGATGAGTGGTATAACTACAAAAAGATTTCACCTGATATCAATGTGATCTTTAACCTGGAAGAAACCTCCTATGAAGGTGGAGAAAATGGGGAAAGTCATCCGATTGCCTGGTATCACGAATTTGAAGGAGGGCGCTCTTTTTATACTGGCATGGGCCACACAAAAGAAAGTTATGCTGACTCCGCATACCTCGATCATGTGTTGCAAGGTATTAAGTATGCGCTAGGTGAAAGCCCTGGATTGGATTATTCCAAGGCCAAAACAAGACGCGCTCCGGAAGAAAACCGGTTCACCAAAACTGTGTTGGATTTTAACCTGGATGAGCCCACCGAAATGGCTGTGTTGGGGGATGGAAAAATTATGTTCCTCGAACGCAAGGGAAATGTAAAACTTTATGACCCCGCTGATGGCAAAGTAAAAGTCATCAATACTTTTAATGTTTGGACGAAATCAGAAGATGGAATGATCGGCCTGACACTCGACCCAAACTTTGCGCAGAACAAATGGGTATATGTTTTCTATTCACATCCTGAAAAGGCAGTCAATGTAGTTTCCCGTTTTGTTTTTGCCGATAACAAGATCGACATGGCTTCGGAGGAGCAGATTATTGAGGTTGCAGTTCAACGTGAACAATGCTGCCATACCGGTGGATCATTGCTCTTTGGTCCCGATGGGAACCTTTACATCTCAACCGGGGATAACACCAGCCCGTTTGCATCCGATGGATATAGCCCTTCCGATGAAACACCAGGCCGGGCGCCCTTTGATGCGCAGAAATCATCGGGAAATACAAATGATTTACGAGGTAAGATTTTAAGAATACATCTTGAACAAGATGGCACGTACACCATACCGGAAGGGAATCTTTTTCCCAAAGGGGAACCAAACACCCGTCCGGAAATTTATGTGATGGGATGCCGCAATCCGTACCGTATCTCCATCGATCAAAAAACCGGTTACGTTTATTGGGGAGAAGTTGGACCTGATGCCGGACAGGATGACTCACTTCGTGGGCCTCGTGGGTATGACGAATTGAATCAGGCAAAAAAAGCAGGCTATTTCGGCTGGCCGTACTTTGTGGGTAATAACTATCCGTATGCGAAGTATGATTTTGTTGCGAAGAAAGTCTTGCCAAAGTGGGATCCCAATGCTCCTCTTAATGAATCGCCTAACAATACAGGAAAAAGAGAGTTGCCTGCCGTTAGTCCTGCATTCATTTGGTATCCTTATGCCAAATCAGAGGATTTCCCGATGGTGAAGGAAGGTGGTAGAAACGCCATGGCTGGGCCGGTTTATTATAGTGAAAACTTTAAAGGTGTTGCCACAGCTTTTCCGGATTATTTTGACGGCAAACTTATGTTCTACGACTGGATGCGCAACTGGATATTCCTTGTTACCATGGATGAAACGGGTGCTATCCAGGACATTGAACCCTTTATGCCTGGCACTCAATTCAACAACATTATCGACATGGCGTATGGCCCTGACGGTAAACTTTACATGCTGGAATATGGTACAGTCTGGTTTAAACAAAACCTTGAAGCTCGCCTGGTGCGGATTGATTATAACGGCGGCAACAGGCCTCCCGTAGTTCAACTCACCGCGGATAAAACGTCGGGAGCTTCACCACTGACTGTTAAGTTCTCCTCCAGCGGTACGCATGACCCGGATGGAGATAAACTTACTTATGAATTGAATGCCGCAGGGAAAACGCATTCATCAACGGATGGAAATTTTGCCATTGCATTTGATGAAGCCGGTGTGATCGAAGCAAAGTTTACGGCCAAGGACGATAAAGGGTTAAGTAGTACTGCCCAGGTTCAAGTGGTTGTCGGAAACGAACCTCCTGAAATCAAAATGAAAATAACGGACGGGAATAAAACGTTTTTCTTCCCGAACACACCGGTTAGATATGCCGTAACCGTGAACGATAAAGAAGATGGATCATCCATGGCCGGTAAAATCGCGCCGGATGCCGTTACCGTTACTTTTAATTACTTGAAGGGTTTTGATATGACTCAAATTGCGCAAGGTCATCAAATGCCCAAGGCAGAATTGCCGGGAAAAATGCTGATTGAAAACAGTGATTGTAAATCCTGTCATATGATCGATCAGAAATCAGCCGGTCCCAGCTATAAAGATGTTGCAGGGAAATACAAAACCAAAACAGAGGCAATCGATTTATTAGCCGCGAAAATTGTAAAAGGCGGAGCCGGGGTATGGGGGACAACGGAAATGGCGGCACACCCTCAAATCAAGGTAGAGGATGCGAAGAAAATGGTAGAGTACATTCTTTCTCTCAGTGAAAATAAAGTGGAGAGAAAGCTACCATTGTCTGGAACCGCTATTCCGGGCGCCGAAGAAGATGGCGCATATGTTCTAACGGCGACGTACCATGATAGAGGCGTCGATAAAATTCCGTCATTGGCTTCCAGCAATGCGATTGCTTTGCGAACTGGAATGCTGAACGCTAACCAAGTTAGCGAATTGCACCTCGCGCGTAAGGTCAATAATCAGGGAAGATGGGCATTGGAAAATGTCGTGAATGGAGCATACGCTGTATATAAGAATTTGGACTTAACAGGTGTAAAAAAAGCAACATTGATAGCATTTGTAGTTGATATTAGTGAAAATCCGGGTGGGGAAATCGAAGTTCGTCTGGATAAGCAGGATGGGAAACTACTTGGAAAAACTAATGTTTCTAGCCCGGGACTTTCAAGGCTCCCGACCAAAATCGAAAATGAAACCGGTTATCACGATTTATACATCTTATTTAAAAATCCACAGGCAATTGATAAATCAATGTTTTATTTTGGAGGAATAAGATTAGAAAATAAGTAGCCCATCTAACCATAACCAGAACAACTATGAAAAGAAGAGAATTTGTACAAACCGCATCCTTCGCAGCTGTAGGGTTGCTCTCACTGCCCTCATTTCTGGCAGCGGGAAAAGGTCAGAAAGGAATGGGGCTTCAGCTCTATACCCTCCGTGATACGATTGGGAAAGATCCAAAAGGAGTATTAGATAAAGTAGCAAGCTTTGGATACAAAGAACTGGAAACATACAGTTACAATGATGGCAAAATTTTTGGACTGGACTTCCAGGAATTCTGCAAGCATGCAAAGGGGCTTGGAATGAAAGTAACAAGTGGTCACTATGGCCTTAACATGATCAAGGGCGATACCTGGTTGAAAGCCGTGGATGATGCCAAGAAAAATGGCCAGGAGTTTATGGTGGTACCTTATATTAATGAACCTGATCGTAAATCCATTGACGATTACAAGCGTATATGTGCTGATCTTAATAAGGCTGGTGAGGAGTGTAACAAAAGTGGTATTCGCTTTGGGTATCATAACCATGCGTTTGAATTTGAAAAAATTGACGGAGAAGTGCCCTTTGATGTGATGTTAAAAGAATTGGATCACAAAAATGTGGGTATGGAGATGGATATTTTCTGGGTCGTAAATGCGGGGCATGATCCGCTTAAATTCTTTACCCAATATCCTGGTCGATTTGAACAGTGGCATATAAAAGATATGGATAAAACCGATCATAATCGTAATGCGAATGTGGGTACAGGTTCCATAGATTTTAAACCGATTTTTGCTCAGGCTAAACTGTCCGGTATGAAACGTTGGTACGTTGAACAGGAGACGTACCCGGGAGACCCGATTGATAGTGCCGCAGCTTGTGCTAAATATTTGAAGACTATCCTCTGAATTTGGGTATAAAGTATAATGGTATAAGGCATAAGGTGCCCACCCCTATACCCTATACCCTATACCCTATACCCTATACCTCTATACCCTATACCTCTATACCCTATACCCCTATACCCTATACCTCTATACCCTACATTAACGACTCATGAGAATTGTAAATTTCCTTCTCGCTGTAATGTTTTTGTTGTTTGCATTCGTGCAGATTAATGATCCCGATCCTGTCATCTGGATTTTGATTTATGGAGCGATGGCAATACTCAGTATCATGGCCATTTTTGAATTTTATCCCAAGAAATTCTTGATTGTGTTCATCGTTCTTTATCTGGCCTACAGTATAGTCTACATTCCAGGGGTATTAGAATGGCTTCGACACGATAATAAATCTGCTCTTTTTGATGAAGTTGCTAAAATGGAACATCTGTATATTGAAGAATCCAGGGAATTTTTAGGCCTGATGATATGCGTAGCTGTGCAAGTCTTTTATCTTATCCGCTCCCGGAGAAAATGATTCTGCAAATCTATTAACCGCTCGATTTCCGGCTTTTTTAACTAAAACCACTTTTTTGGTAAATCAAGAAGCTGTAGTAACACTTTTTTGTTGTCACTGCATAAGCACAAAAGGCTTTATCTTCTGCCAATACAAATTAATTTAAACTGAACGTTGAATTAAATCTGTAAAAATCGCTTTGAAAAGGTTTCAATTTGGGGTGCCTCCCCGTGTCATGACGAAAGTCTCTGAAAATAATACTCCGAAATGACGAAAGTCTTTTTGCGAATTCGACAACTATGCTACTTTACATTTCCCTAAATCCACGCTCGAAATGAAAATAAGAAATTATGGACTTTCCCTGGTCTATTTCCTGTTGCTTATAAGCTTTCATAAGGTTGTTGCACAAAATCCTCCGAGTGGCTTTGCTTCGGTTACAGTTTCTGATCAATGGAATGAAGCGGTGGGTCTAACCTTTAGCCAGGATGGTACGGAAATGTTTGTTTGGGAGAGAGGTGGAAAAGCATGGGTAGTAAAAAACAATCAAAAACAGCTACTTATTGACATTTCCGAGGAGGTAGGAGCCTGGCATGACCTCGGTATGCTTGGTTTTGCTTTACATCCGCTTTTTGATCAAAATGGATATTTTTACTTGCTTTATACGGTGGACCGGCACCATTTAATCTATTATGGAACGCCATCCTATAGCCCGACCACCAACGATTATTTCAGCGCAACCATCGGTAGACTCACACGATACACAGCTACCAAAACACCATCTGGTTATACTGTTGATCCGGCCAGTAGAACAATACTGATTGGCGCGACAAAGTCAACTGGAATTCCGCAGTTGTTGCAAACACATGGTGTTGGCTCGTTGGTGTTTGGAACCGATAAAACTCTTTTAGTTTCAGCCGGTGATGGCGCTGGCCCGTACCATGACACAGGCAGTGGTTTTACGACCTATTATATACAGGCTTTGGCCGATGGCATTATCACCCCTGAAGAAAATGTCGGTACTTTCCGCAGCCAGATGCTGGATAGTCATAATGGAAAGGTCCTCCGGATAGACCCGGAAACAGGAGCAGGTATACCAAGCAATCCTTTTTACGATCCAACCAAGCCATTTTCTCCCAGGTCTAGAGTATATGCTTTGGGTTTGCGCCAACCTTTCAAGTTTGTTCTGAAACCTGGTACGGGCAGTCATAATCCTGCTGATGGAAATCCTGGGATATTGTATGAAGGCGATGTTGGTTTTGATACTTGGGAGGAAGTCAATGTGATCGACAAACCTGGAATGAATTTCGGGTGGCCAATTTATGAAGGATTGGAGCCTTCCACTTTAGCACCGCTTCTTACACCTAATCTTACTGCTCCTAATCCTTTGTATCAAGTCAATGGTTGTACGCAACAGTACTTCTATTTCCAGGACTTGCTCAAGCAAGCAACGGCGAGCGGTCAGGTTACTTTTGCTAACCCGTGTAATCCGACACAAGGCATACCGTCGGCCATTAAAACCTTTATCCATAGCAGGCCCATTATTGATTGGAAGCAGGAGACAGGGCCATCAAGAACAGGAATATTCAATGGAGAAACAGCAGGAGTTATCAACATCGGTGCACCTGGTTCACCCGTCGCCGGACCACAGTTTGGTGGCACATGTTCAGTGGGAGGGGTATTCTATACGGGTACCGATTTTCCGCCTGAGTACCAAAACACTTATTTTTTCGGAGACTATTCAGGTTCCTGGCTTCGGAATCTTACTGTAGATGCAGCTGATAAACCTGTTGAGGTACGGAATTTTATTGACAACGTAGTATTTGTGGGTGCGGCAACGCATCCCACCGAGGAAGGCCTTTACTATATTAACTTTCCTTCAGAGATCAAAAAGGCCTATTATAGTAGTAACCGCCCACCAATTGCTGTAGCGGCTGCTGACAAGCTTTTTGGACCCTCCCCGCTTAATATTCAATTCACGGGCAGCAATTCCACCGATCCTGAAAATCAGCAGCTTACATATGAGTGGAATTTCGGAGATGGCTCGCCGCTGAATACAACGGCCAATCCTGCGCATACTTTCACGGCGCCACCAGGTGTACCTACTAAATATACTATTACGCTTAAAGTAAAGGATATTCAA